>ODAI014646011.1_pt1 | contig 11220 bp, 7 predicted proteins | sample 1539321 | NCBI WGS metagenome assembly ODAI01 (sample SAMN02144231, study PRJEB22623) | gut metagenome | biome: sheep rumen | host: Ovis aries | place: New Zealand
ATGGCAAAACCTTATGTTGAAGGTGAAATCCCTGATGCTGATTTATCTGAAATTATTGCAGATGCTTATCCATTTTCACCAAAAGTTGTTCCTTTAGATCCAATTTCTTACAGTCTGGAGCTTTTCCATGGTCCAACTTGTGCTTTTAAGGATTTTGGTGCCCGCTTTATGGCACGAGTAATGTCTTATTTCAATCGCAATGAATCTACCCCACTTCATATTCTTGTTGCAACTTCTGGAGATACTGGTTCTGCTGTAGGAAGCGCTTTCCACAATGTTCCTGGACTTGATGTTACAATCCTCTATCCTGATGGAAAAATTAGTCCGCTTCAGGAAAAACAGCTTTCTACGTTTACAGGAAATGTACGCGCCCTTAAAGTAAAGGGAACTTTTGATGACTGCCAGAAGCTTGTAAAAACAGCTTTCACAGATAACGAACTTCGCGGAAAGCTTCGTCTTTCTTCTGCAAACTCAATCAATATTGCACGTCTTTTGCCACAGAGTTTCTACTACATGTACAGTGCTCTTACAGTTCGCAACAGAAGCCCAATGGATAACAAGATTCAGGATCCAGCAATCATTATGGTTGTTCCTTCTGGAAACTTTGGTAACCTTACTTCTGGTCTGATTGCCCGCGAAATGGGTGCTCCAATTGCAGGTTTTGTTGCTGCAACTAACACAAATAAGACTATTCCAGACTGGATTGCTACTGGTGACTACAATGCCCGCCCTTCAGTTGAAACATATGCTAATGCTATGGACGTTGGTGCTCCAAGTAACTACGAACGCATTAAGGCTATGTACACTCTTGAGCAGGTTCGTGAACTCTTTGCTTCTTACTGGCTTGATAACGACGGAATTAAGGCTGCTATCCGCTCTTGTAACGATAAGACCGGCTACATCATTGATCCACACGGAGCAATCGGCTGGCAGGCTTGGGATGATATCCGCAGCGGTGCTATGGAAAAACTCATTGCCGGCGAAAAGAATGACTGGAATAAGCCTGGTCTTACACCAAATGTTCCTTCATGGGGCAACCAGGTTGTAAATAAGAATGCTGTTGGTGTAATTCTTGAAACAGCTTCTCCTGCTAAGTTTGGTTCAATCGTAACTGATGCAATTGGAAAGGAACCACCTATGCCGGATAGACTTGAAGCTGTTATGAGACTTCCAGATAACGCTATTCCTATGGAAAATGATTATAATCAGTTTAAGGATTGGTTAATCGCTAATCTTTAAAAAAATAAAATGCTCCCGCTGAAATGCGACTCGCTCCGCTGATGACGCATCCGCGAGGTCGCATTTCTGCTCCGCATTTTATTTTTTTTACCTTTCAGTAACAAATAATAATCTTTTCCATTCCTATCTAACGAAGAATTCTGATTCTTCCTTCCAGATGGATGTCTGATGTAAAGCCATCATCTTCATACAACTCGTATGACTTACCTTTTCCAACTAAATCATATTTATTGTTTTTCATCTGAGATGTGTTCATTACTGGTTCAAAAAGTGGAACAATCTTGCCTTTTCTAACAAAGAATACAACGCTGTCCAGTGGCATTTCGATGTATGAATCTCCGGCCTTAATGTTCTTACACTTTGTTTTGCCGTCTTTCCAGGTTACCTGAATCATTGGTTCTGGGAAGTATACCATGCGGCCGTTTTCATTCTGTCTGCAAACCGGTGCAATCATAATTCCTTCACCAACAAAAAGCTGATCCTGAATCTCAAGGGCACGGCGATCGTTTTCAAAATCAAAACAAAGCGGGCGGATAAACATTTCACTGTTTACGGCAGCCTTAACATATTCGCTGTAAATATATGGCAAAAGTGCATAACGAAGCTTCAAAATACTTCTAAAGCTGTCTGTAGCTTCTTTACTGAAGCGGTAAAGCTCTTTTTCACGGGCATCCCATGCAGCATGGTTTCTCATAAGAGGTGTAAAGATTCCAAGAGACATCCAGCGAAGCATAAGGTCTTCTGTAGTCTGCTCTGCAAAACCACCGATATCTGCACCACTGTAAAGGTAACCGCACATATTAAGACCAGGAAGCATTTTGATTTCCTGTTCCATGTGATTCCAGCGGGCATTGTTATCGCCAGTCCAGATACCGCCGTAACGGTGAGAACCAATACATGAAGCACGACTGTACAAGAGACAGCGTTTTTCCGGCATAAGGGCTTTAAGGCCTTCGCTTGCAGCCTGAGTCATCTTACCGCCAAAAAGGTTATGAACTGTGTCGTGGCGGTGAGGTTTCTGCTCGCCTTCAAGAGTTTCGGCGCGGTTATAGAATCTCTGATAGTCATCAAGACGATTGAAAGTTGAACCAGAAACCGCAGAAAAATCAAAGAAAGTATTGATATCAAGATTTTTACCCTTAAAGGTTTCAAGTTTTTCAAAAGCTGCTGCAAGACTTTCATCAGAATAGAACATTGCAGGTTCATTCATATCATTCCAGAAACCTTCAATCCCCAAATCTGTAAGATTTTTATACTTAGAACCAAACCAAGCTCTTACATCTGAACGAAGGAAATCCGGAAAGCAGGAACGTCCAGGCCAAACGCCGGCAACATAATCAGCTTTTCCATCTTCTTTTTTACAGAAATAGTTATTTTCCTTTCCTTCATCATAAACTTCGTAGCCGTCAAGAAGCTTAACGCCCGCATCAATAATCGGTACAAGGCGTACACCATCGTTTTTGAGCTCCTGAGAAAAAGCCTTGAGGTCTGGAAATTTCTTTTTATCAACAGAAAAATCCTTATAATCTTCCATGTAATCAATATCAAGACAAACTGCTTCAAGAGGAAGTCCGTACTGTTTATGTTTGTTTACAATTTCGCGTACATCATCTTCTGTCTTATAGCCCCAGCGGCTCTGCTGATATCCAAAGCCCCACAAAGGTGGCACATAACTCATACCAATGATTTTACGGAACTGGCGGGTAATGTTATTAAGAGTTGATTCCTTTCCACGATTTGCGTCGGCAGTAATTATATAAAGAACTACGCCTGTATCCTGGCATGAAACTGAAATTTCAGAATAATCTGAATAGCCGAAATCAAAAGAAACACGAGAGCCGGTATCAAAGAATACACCGAAAGTCTCGTGAAGGGAACTTTCCTTTACAATAAAGAAGTTATGGGCACCGTACATAGACTTAGTGCCTTCATCCTGGCGCGGAACATCGCTGCACCAGCTTTCATAAAGATAGCCCCGCTTATTCATTCCGCGAACAGACTCACCGAGTCCGAAAATGCGTGTATCGTGCTGCATGGTGTATTTCCAGCAGAACGGAGTCATAGTTACAATATTTCCAAAATCCGGATGTTCCTTAGAAACAGGAATATCTTCAATTACGGCTCCCGTTTGAACCGGCGAACCAAAAATATATTTCCTAATCATACTTTTGATTATAATACCGCCGGCATCAAAACAATATTGCCGATTTTCACTAAAAACATAAAAAAAGTATTCTCGTCATTGCGAGCGCAGCGAAGCAATCCATTTGAACAGATTGCCACGTCACTGCGCTCCTCGCAATGACGAAAATAATCTATTACTTTTCAATCAATCCTTTTTCAACAAGTTTATCCAGAATTATATTTACGATTTCTTCTGGAGTCTTCTCGTTTACATCAATGATAAGGTCGCAGAATGCATAGTCGTTATTATCAATGCCGTAGAATTCCTTGTAACGGCGGGTATCTTCACTGTCGCGCATTGCAGTAAAATCTTTAATCTGCTGAAGATCGCCGCCTTCACGATTGAAAACACGGTGTGCACGGGTATCATCACTTGCAAAAAGATAAACCTTAAGATCTGCTTCCTTGAGCATCCAGATTGCAAGACGGCTTCCAAGAACACAAGGCTCAGCAAGAGCAAGTTCTACCTGATGCTTATCTACGTATTTGTCGTAAGAGTCATCTGTCTTAGCAGCTTCAATAACCTCAGGCAAAGTCATACCTTTTTCAGCCGCAAGCTGACGGAAAGTATAGTTAATAAGTGTAACACCTAGAGTTTTTGAAAGCAAACCGCTCACAGTTGTATTTCCACATCCAGATTTTCCGCTGATTGCTACTCTTACATCTTTGTTTAATTTCATAAATTCCTCCAGTTTATGTATACGTCATTGCGAGGAGCAAAGCGACGTGGCAATCCATACATATAGATTGCTTCGCTACGCTCGCAATGACGTTGGCTTATTCAACATTTTTCGACTGTTCGCGGATATTTTCCAGGCTGTCCTTTGCAGTAATAACCATGGCACCAACCTCGGCAAACTGATTCTTGCTGCCGATTGTGTTGATTTCGCGGTTCATTTCCTGGCAGATAAAATCCAGACGTTTTCCAGGAGCTGGATTTTTTGCAAGTTCGTCGCGCATTGCTGCAATGTGGCTGTTCAAACGTACGATTTCTTCATTGATTGTATATTTCACCAGCATTGCCGCAGTCTCTGTCATAATGCGGTTTTCATCTGCCTTATCTTCCAGAAGTTCGCGGAACTTAGTTGTAATCTGTTCTTTGAAGTACTGCTCCATTTTAGGCTGCCACTCTGTAAAGAATTTTGCACACTCTGAGAGTTTTTCTAACTTTTTCTCCAAATCAGCCTTCATGTTTTCGCCTTCACGCTTACGGTCTTCCATAAAACGTGTAAGAACAGCTTCAAAAACAGGCTCAATCATAGCCTTATATTTTTCTACATCATATTTACGGTTTACATTCAAAACACCTGGCTGGCTGATAATCAGTCCCAAAGAAACATCATCAGCAAAACCAGTAGCCTCAGCAATCTTTTTGATGGCGTTCATATATGCAACTGCCGCATTTGTGTCAGGAATTACTTCAGAATCACTTTCGTTTTCACGCACTCTGATATAAACATCTACCTTTCCGCGAAGAACCTTTTCTGTAATCTTTGCACGGAAATAGCTTTCAAGCGGATTCAGATATGGAGGAAGATTTATTGCAAGATCTAAAAAGCGTGAGTTTACAGATTTTATTTCAACAGAAACTGTTGCTTCCTCTGTTGATTTTTCTTCGTAGGCATAGCCTGTCATTGATGTCATATTATTTACACTCCAAAATTGCTTTTCCAAGTTTCCAGTTGTCACCGGCGCCCATTGTAACAAACAGATATCCGTCAGGGTATTCGGCACCAAGCGGCTTTTCAAGTTCAGCCTTTGCGAAATCTGCCGCATCCAGAATCTCTTCATAATAATGAACGTTCTTCTGTCCGGTTGCAAGAACTGCCTCATACAAGGTGCGCCCTGTAATATCAAAATCTGCAGGATTTTCACGTGCAGAACTGTAAATCTTATGTAAAATTACTTCGTCGGCTGCTGTAAAACAACGTGCAAACTCATTCAAAAGCGCCTGAGTTCTTGAATAAGTGTGGCTCATAAAATCAATTATGATTTTGCGACCTTTGTAGAACTCGCGGTAACCTTCAAGAGTTGTCTTTATGGCAGTTGGATGGTGACCGTAATCATCAAGTACAATTACATCCGCACCATTTTTATTTGTAAAGCGCCCTACTATTTCGCTGCGGCGTTTTCCACCGCTGAACTTCAACAGCCCGGCTTTAATATTTTCATAGTAATCTAATGGATTTTTTCCGTAAGCGACAAGCAGACGGCATACTAAAGCCACAGCCGCAGCCGCATCAAGCACCTCGTGGCGGCCCGGCATACTCAAAGCAAACTCGCCTTTTTCTGCGAACAGGCCGAGTGTAAAACAATTGCGTTCATTTGCAACTGCACCGAACTTAACGGTAAACTCGCCGCCCCCCACACTCTGGGCCTTTTCTCCATACGGCAGCGCAACAATATCCGGACGTTTCTCGCGGGCAAGCGCAACAGTCTCGCACGCGCCCTTATCATCGGCACAGTAAATTACTTCACCGCCTTCAGGCAACTTGCACACAAAATCAACAAAGGCATTACGGATATCTTCATAAGTCGGGTAATAATCTTCGTGGTCACTCTCGACAGAAGTGAGAATAATCTTCTGCGGACAGAAGCTCATAAAATGTCGCTGGTACTCGCAGGTTTCAGCAACGAAGATACTGCGGTGGTTGAGTAGCCCATCGGGCGTATCGAAACCACCTTTTTCGAGATCTTCGGTGGTTTCGATACGTTCGCTTCGCGAACACTCAACCACCGTAGGCGAAGTATACGTACAGGTTCCGCCAAACGAATTAATCACACTGCCCGCAAGCACTTGGCTCGGTAAATCAATCTCTTTAAGAATAGTACCTACAAGACCTGTTGTAGAAGTTTTTCCGTGAACACCGCTTACACCACATGAAAAAGCCCGTTCACTGTAAGCACCTAAAGCCTGAGTGTACAAAAGACAAGGTACTCCACGGCGAACCGCTTCAATCAAATCTGGATTTTTATCAAGCTTGTAGGCAGAAGAATAAATTACATACTGAACGTCATCAGTAATATTAGACGCAGCGAATTCCACCGCATGAAGTCCAAGGTTTTCCAATACTTCATCAGTATAAAAACGCTCAGAAACATCAGAACCGGTAATAACAGCTCCCTTGTGAAACAAGATCTCAACAAGAGCCGCCATTCCGGTTCCCTTAATTCCAACAAAATGTATATGAACGCCGTGAAAATCTTCCGGTAAAGAAACAACATTATTCTGCATAAAAGCATTTTACCACAATCATCTTTTTAAGACAATGAATGGCAAAATACAGTTTGATTTAAAGTTTTTCTTTTTATTGAAAAATCCAAAATTCACTATTACAATGTGTTATATGGATTTTCAAAATCTGGTTGACATGTATGAAATGGCAGCCGCAGTCCTTTCTGTTGAAAAAACTCCGGATGGACACTGGGGCTAAATTCGTATTGTTCGTGCAAATATTCAATATAAACAAATCATGGGACCAAACTACCATGATGATATGATTTATTCAGAGCTAATTCCTGCAGAACACAATTTCGAAGATTTCTGTTTCCGCTGCAGACGTTTGTCTTGCAATTGGTACCAGCTGGACAACTGATGGTAAGGAACTCCGTTACTGTATGCACATTGCAGACGAAGCAATGTATGCAGATAAAAAAGAATACTACAGACAGCATCCCAAAATCGCAAGATAAACTTTCTCTCTAAAATAAAAATCCCCTGTACGCCAACGACGCCAGGGGGTAGATGTAAACAAAATCAGAGAGGGTCTCTGAAAGCTAAGCAATGTTTAGTAAATCAGCCGACCAGTGAAAGATAAATCTGATCAGCCAGACCAAAGCCCGCATTTTTAGTCATTGAATCTGCATACTCATCATAGAGCATGTCTTCGTAAGTCTGGCGGGCAAAGTCAGATTCACCGCTTTTATGTACTGTCTTTCTCATTTCAGAAAGCATCTGTTTTACAAAATAACTTTCCAGCTGCATTGATTTTTCATACAGCTCAGAAGTTCTATCAATATTTTTCTGCTGAACGTGGATATTAGCCTGATTAGCAGCGGCACCAGTCGGACGTGCATTCTTATCTGCTTCAGAAGTATAAGTTCCTGCAAAACCAGTTGTATATTCACCGTTAAGGCGGCCATTTTCAGCAATCTGACTTGAAGAAACAGTTCCACGTCCTTCATTCTGATTTTTGAAGCGTTCTACGAGTTCTGAAAATTTAGCAGTATCTGCAGACTGACGTGCACTCTGCAATGCGCCCTGACCACCTGTGATTCCGCTATATGTATTAGAAACTAATCCTACGTTCATAATCTCCATCTCTTTCGTACAATACGGTGATTGAGCTTGTCGAAATCACCGCAGACTTCGATTAAACGGTAGTTTCGACAGGCTCAACCACCGTTTAATCACATTTACTATCTCTTAAGATTTACCGCTGTCGACAACATTGTATCCGAAGTCTGGATAGCCTTACTGTTAAACTCATAAGCACGCTGTGCAACAATCATCTGAACCATTTCGTTTACAACCGAAACATTCGACATTTCAAGGAACTTGTGGCGAACATCACCAAATCTATCATAACCAGGGCGGCCGGCAATTGCCTCACCACTTGCAGCAGTTACTTTGAAAAGGTTGTCACCTTCAGCCTGAAGACCTACAGCATTAGGGAATCTGTAAAGCTCAAGCTGACCAACTTCTACAGGATCATTTTCTCCATTGATTTTTACAGAAACAAGACCTGTCTGGGTTACGTTCAAAGTTGAAACGTCGTATCCTTCAGGAAGAATGATTTCCGGGATTACTCTCAGACCGTTGTTTGTTACAAGCTGACCAGCTGAATCTACCTTGAAAGAACCGTCGCGGGTGTAAGCATAGCTTCCGTCATATTTCTGAACGCGGAAAAAACCTTCACCAACGATAGCCACATCAGTATCAACACCAGTGTTCTGGAGAGAGCCCTGACTCATAATTCTCTGAGTAGCTCCAACCTTAACACCAGTACCCTGCTGAATTCCAACCGGAGTAACAGTATCTTCAGTTGCAGGAGTTCCTGCGAGCTTAAGATTCTGATAAACCAGGTCTTCAAACTCAACGCGCTGCTGCTTATAACCTGTAGTATTTACATTTGAAAGATTGTTCGAAATTGCATCAATATTTGACTGCTGACCGTTCATTCCGGTAGCTGCTGTCCAAAGTGATCTTACCATTTACTTACTCCTCCTACTGAAGCACAGCCACTTTCTGCCAGAGTGTGCTCATCATAGAATCTTCAGACTGAATTGTTTTCTGATTAGCTTCGTAAGCACGGTTTACTTCAATCATCTGAACCATTTCATTAACAACATTTACATTGCTTGTTTCTGTATAGCCCTGAAGGAAGCGGGGACGCTCATTACCTTCTGCAATGTGAGCTGGGCCAGCAATGTCGTTTGTAGCATAAAAACTTTCGCCCATCTTTTTGAGGTAGCGCTCGTTATCAAAACGAACAACCTTAAAGCGGTCAATTTCTTCACCGTTTTCTTCGTGAGCGATAATTCCATCTTCATTTACATTGAACTTGTCATCATCAACATAGATATATCCTTTTTCACCAAGAACTGGATATCCGTCCTTAGTCTCAAGAATACCTTCTTTACCAATGAAGAAGTTTCCGTTGCGTGTATAGCGCTCTCCAAGCGGAGTATCGATTACATAAAAACCTTCTCCACTGAGAGCTGTATCTGTTTTTGTATTTGTGATTTTGAAAGAGCCCTGTGCGAAATCAATGTAGTTCTCATTTGTTTCTACACCAAGACCAAGCTTACCGATTACAGGTGCTGCATCTGCAGAACCTTCGGTTGTGTGATAAACACCGTCAAGATTTGTACGGCGGATCAGCAGTTCAGGAAAGCTCTTACTTGCAACAACATCACGTTTGTAGCCAGTTGTGTCTACATTCGCAAGATTGTTGGCAATTGCATCAAGCCTGTTCTGCTGTGCATTCATACCAGAAGCTCCGGTATACCAGCCTCGAATCATTATTTATTCCCCCTGTGTAAGCCCGCTGGCGGGCGGTGCTTAATAGCAAAGCGTTAAGAAAAATGCGAAAGCATTTTTTAGCTTTACCATTCTGAATTTATTTACATCTACCTTTATCATCGGTTTTGTAAAAAAAATGTTTAGGGGGAAATTTGATTTACATCAACTTTCTTCTTATTAGTTTTGTGGATTATACTGCAGGACAATCACAGTAAGGTCGTCTTTTATTTCGCTGCCTTCTGTAAACTTGTAGAAGCGGTTGAGTACATAATCAAGCTTACTCTTTGCACTTCCAATTCCAGCATCTTCCAAAGCTGCAGCTATGCGTTCTTCTGTAAACTGTTCGCCGTTTTTATTTACAGACTCATTAAGACAATCCGTGTACAGAATAATGCTGTCTCCCTTCTGCATCTTAAACTTAACTGCGCGGAATTCCTGCTTAATATCTCCAAAACCAATAATTCCGTTTTTCTCACTGGTTTCTTTTGGTTCAACCGGATAACATCTTCCATTTTTAGCTGTACGGATAAATACCTTAGGATGTCCCGCATTAATCAATTCAACCTGATTTCCTTCAATGCGTAAAAGAACTCCGGTAAGATAGTTTTCAATATCACCTTTGTCTTCTGTAATCTGTCTGTCAATTTCAGAAACAACTCTTGAGAACGGAAGATTTGCACATTCGCGGAATTTTCTGTCAATTACAGTCTTTGCAAGCATAGTTACAAGACCAGAAGCAATTCCATGTCCTGAAACATCAAAAAGACCAAGGCCCTGCAAATCAGTTCCGTTATGGAAGAAGTCATAAAAATCACCAGAAACACCGGCTGCAGGCTTAAACTTGTAAACAACATCCCAGTTCTTAAAGTTTGGAAGAGATGGATTAAAGAAGCTGTTCTGAACATTTGCCGCAAGTTTAAGATCACGGTCTGCCTTTTTCTTTGCTTCGGTAAGCTGATTATTTGTAAGCTCAAGCTGGCTGTTAGCTTCTGAAAGCTTTGAGTTAGACAGAGAAAGTTCTCTTGTACGTGCTTCAACCTTATTCTCAAGAGTTCTGTTTAATTCTTCTACCTGGCGTCTTGATTTTACAAAGCGGTTTGCAAGAATAAAAAGCAAACTTACAATTACAAGCTGCCAGCCGATAGAAGTGATATACGGGAAGCTGTAATTCTTCAAAATATTATGAACTATGATATCGATAAGGAAGGTTCCCAGAAGTGGTGAGAAACCAAAAAGCAGAGTAACAGCATCCTTTTCCTTTTTTACAAGAGCCCTGATGATTATACAAATCAGATAAATCATAGGCGGAATGAGCATCATAAATGTCCAGCGCATAGCACGCAAAACTCTGTAATCCGGAGCAAAAAGAACAACTACAACCGGAATAATCAAAAATCCAAGTCTGATATATTTAACGCCCTTCTTTTCTGATGAATGAACAAAGCTAATGATAAAGGAAATAACCATATAGCAGATAAAGAAAGGCATTGAGTTAGAGAAAATCTTCTGGAAAACAAGGAAAGAAACATGTGTTCCAAAAGCAAACGAAAGCTCACCGTAGAAAAATACAGAAAGATAGAGAGCTGAAAGAAGATTGATAAGAGCAAACATCAGATTTTCTTTTTCATTACGGTTCTTAAAATAAAGCATAAGATGATAGCAGGCAATTACAACCATGATGAAGGCAAAAATCAGATTGATTTTGCTGTTCCAGAATGCCTCACGGGAAGCAGCTTTGCGTGCAACTGGAATTGTGCTGATAAAAGGATTAG
>ODAI013762214.1_pt1 | contig 11219 bp, 6 predicted proteins | sample 1539321 | NCBI WGS metagenome assembly ODAI01 (sample SAMN02144231, study PRJEB22623) | gut metagenome | biome: sheep rumen | host: Ovis aries | place: New Zealand
GTCCGCCGCGAAGCCTGCCTCCGTCACCACGTAGTCCGCGAGCTTCAGCGCGGTTCTGGTGGCAATGACAGAGTTGCAGCCGTGGGCGATGTTGGCAAAGGGGCCACCGTGGACAAAGGCGGGAGTGCCCTCGAGAGTCTGGACGAGATTGGGCTTGATGGCGTCCTTCAGCAGCGCCGCCATGGCGCCCTCGGCCTTGAGGTCATGGGCGGTGACAGGCCTGCCGTCGTAGGTATAGCCGACGATGATGCGGGCGAGCCGCGCCTTCAGGTCGACAATATCTGCAGAGAGGCAGAGGACGGCCATGATCTCGCTTGCGACGGTGATCTCAAATCCGTCCTCACGGGGGACGCCCTGTGCTTTGCCGCCGAGGCCGTCCACGATGTGGCGGAGCTGCCGGTCGTTCATGTCGACGGCGCGCTTCCAGGTGATGGCCTTGGGATCGATGCCGAGAGAGTTCCCCTGCTGGATGTGATTATCCAGCATCGCGGCCAGCAGGTTGTTCGCCGCGCCGATGGCGTGGAAGTCGCCTGTGAAGTGCAGATTAGTGTCCTCCATGGGGACGACCTGGGCATAGCCGCCGCCTGCGGCGCCGCCCTTGATGCCGAAGACAGGGCCGAGAGAAGGCTCGCGCAGGGCGACGACGGCGTTCTTGCCGAGCTTCCGGAGACCGTCGGTGAGTCCGACGGAGGTGGTGGTTTTGCCTTCTCCGGCGGGGGTGGGAGTGATGGCGGTGACGAGGATGAGCTTTCCCTTCTGGGGGAGATCCTTCAGCGCGTGGATGTCCAGCTTGGCCTTGTATCTGCCGTAGTTCTCGACCGCGTCATCGGGGATGCCGAGAGACGCGGCGACCGTGTTGATGGGCAGGAGCTTTGCCTCCTGGGCGATTTCAATATCTGACCTGTATGCCATGCTTATCCTCCTGTAGCATAATGAATGGACGGAATCCTTTACCCGGGGATCACGAGCCTGCACGGTCTGCGCGGGAGTCCCCTTCGACCTTCGACACGCTCCGCACAAAGTCGCAGAGCTGCCCGTAGCATAACAGACAATTCCCGGTTTGTGAAGTACAATCTGAAAGATTACCACCAAAAATTTTTGCTTGACAAAATTTATCTTCAGTACTATAATGCGCTAAACCGTTGAAGAAGAGTGAGTAGGCATTGCACAGGCCTCCGCAGAGAGCTGCCGGCTGGTGGAAGGCAGCGTGGTCCGCAGTGCTGAATGGACTTCTGAGGGCGACCAGAAACGGCTCTGCCGGAGTATGTGAGACGGGGTGGCTTTCCGTGAAAGAGGCCGGCATGTGACCGCATGCATCAAGTGGGCGTATTCCGTACGTCAAGCCGGGTGGCACCGCAGGACTGTCAGTCCTGTCCCAGCGAAGAGCTTTGGGACAGGGCTTTTTTCTGTCCCGGAACCAGAGGGGCGCGAGCCCTCGACAGAAAGGAGCCTTTATCATGGCAGAAGAAAAAAAGATCCCCTACAAGATTTATCTGGAAGAGAGCGAGATGCCGCAGGCATGGTACAACGTCCGCGCCGATATGAAGACCAAACCGGCGCCCCTGCTGAACCCGGGTACCCACCAGCCCATGACGGCGGAGGAGCTGGGCGGCGTGTTCTGCGAGGACCTGGTCCGGCAGGAACTGGACAATGACAGCCCGTACATTGAGATCCCGCAGGAGATCCGCGACTTCTACAAGATGTATCGGCCCTCTCCGCTGGTCCGGGCATACTGCCTGGAGGAGAAGCTCCAGACCCCGGCGAAGATCTACTACAAGTTTGAGGGGAACAACACAAGCGGCAGCCACAAGCTGAACTCCGCCATCGCCCAGGCTTACTATGCCAAAAAGCAGGGCCTCAAGGGTGTCACCACGGAGACCGGCGCCGGACAGTGGGGAACGGCGCTCTCCATGGCCTGCGCCTATCTGGGACTGGACTGCAAGGTCTACATGGTGAAGATCAGCTACGAGCAGAAGCCCTTCCGCCGCGAGGTGATGCGCACCTACGGGGCATCGGTGGTGCCCTCTCCGTCCGACAGTACGGAAGTCGGCCGCAGGATCCTCGCGGAGCATCCGGGGACGACGGGTTCGTTGGGCTGCGCGATCTCGGAGGCGGTGGAGGCGGCTGTCTCCAACCCGGGATACCGCTATGTGCTCGGCAGCGTGCTGAATCAGGTGCTGCTGCACCAGACCGTCATCGGTTTGGAGACCATGACCGCTATGGATAAATACGGTATCAAGCCGGACATCATCATCGGATGCGCGGGCGGCGGTTCCAACCTCGGCGGCCTGATTTCTCCTTTTATGGGGCGCAAGCTGCGCGGCGAGGCGGACTACCGCTTTATCGCGGTGGAGCCTGCCAGCTGCCCCAGCTTTACGCGCGGCAAATTCGCCTACGACTTCTGCGACACGGGGCACGTCTGCCCGCTTGCAAAGATGTACACGCTCGGCAGCGAATTCATTCCTTCTCCAAACCATGCGGGCGGGCTGCGCTATCACGGCATGAGTTCCATACTGTCCCAGCTCTACGACGATAAGCTGATTGAGGCGCGCACCGTCGAGCAGACGGCTGTGTTCAAGGCCGCGCAGGACTTCGCCCGGGTGGAGGGCATCCTTCCGGCTCCTGAGAGCAGCCATGCCATCAAAGTGGCAATCGACGAGGCGCTGAAGTGCAAGGAAAGCGGTGAGGAGAAGACCATTCTCTTCGGGCTCACCGGAACCGGCTACTTTGATATGTATGCCTATAAGGCGTATAACGACGGCACGATGTCAGACTATATTCCCACGGACGAGGATTTGGCCCGCGGCTTTGCAGGTATTCCCCGCTTTGAGGGGAACGAGCTGTAAGAAGCATAGCCGGTGCCCTGCGGCCATGCGCTCTGCGGGCACCGGAATGCGCTTGAGCTCTGGCTGTCGGCTGCCAGTGTGCATCTGGTGCTCATGATGCATTCATGCCGTACAAAGCCTCAATTTCTTCCGGCGACGGCATAACCTTGAGCGCGCCCTTTCTGGTCGTAATCAGGGCTGCCGCCGCATTCGCAAATCGCAGCATCTTTACCAGCTCTTCTTTGCCGAGCGAATCAATGCCGTAGTCCAGCACAAAGCTGAGCACGCAGCCAAAAAACGTGTCCCCCGCGCCGGTGGTCTCAATGGTGTGCACGTCAAGGAACGCCGGGGATTCGGCATGTATGCCCCTGCAGTACGCGGCGCTCCCGTCCTTCCCTTTGGAAAGCAGGATGAGCGGAATTCCGTAGCGCTCCTTGAGCAGAGCTATCCCGGAATCAAAATCATCCTTACCCGTAAACCAGCGCAGCTCGTTGTCGGATATCTTCAGGATGTCACAGTTTCTCAGCCCGAAGTCGCAGCTGTCCTTTGCGTCTTCCAGCCGGAGCCAGAGCGGCGGCCGCAGATTGGGATCAAAGGAGATAAGGCAGCCGTGTTTTTTTGCGAGCGAGACGGCTTTTTCCGTCGCCTTCCGGACGGACGGGGACGTCATGGACAGCGTGCCAAAATGGAAGAGCCGCGAATCCGCAATCAGGCGCCCGTCGATTTCCCGCTCGTCCAGCATCATGTCCGCGCCCGGATTCCGGTAGAACGAAAAATCACGGTCGCCGTCCGCAAGCGTGTGGACAAAGGCAAGCGTCGTGTGCACCGTCTGGTCGAACAGGAGCTGCTGCGTGTCGATTCCGGCTTTTCCGGCAACGTCCTTGAGCAGGTGCCCAAAAAAATCGTCGCCCACTTTTCCGATGAACGCCGTCTTTTTTCCGAGCTTTGCCAGCATCGCAAGGACGTTGCAGGGCGCGCCTCCCGGATTGGCCTCCAGCAGGAGGTTCCCCTGCGCGCTCACACCGTTCTCCGTAAAATCAATCAGAAGTTCGCCCAGAGCCGTAACGTCATAATGCTTCATAGCCCAGCCTCCCTGCCTGCCCGCGCATCCGCGTACAGCCCGTACAGCTGCACGTCCATGCGCACCGCCCCGTCGGAATGGAAAGAGATTCCCTGCGCCGCCGCATCCGTATAGAACGTGCACGTCAGCACCTGCTCGCCGCCGTTCACAAAGACTTCGATGCTGTATGTGTCCATGATGATTCTGAGCCTGACCTCATCTCCGCCGGAAAGCGGGCACGCGCAGGTATTGCAGGCAAGGCGCCGCGTCCCTGACCAGCTGCGGTCAAGGCTCAGCAGGCGTTCCCGCGGATTATACGCAAGCACGATTTTGTTCGTCCCGTTTTCCGCAAGATTGATGGAAAACGAACGGAACGCGTCTTTGTCTTCCGGGCGGACGGACAGCTCCATGTCGATGCACCTGCCGCGGATTTTTTCCGAGGAAAAGCAGCCGTCAAAAACAAGCTGCGCAAGGCTCTGTGTTCCGCTCCGGAAGCGCTCCAGCTCGCGTACCGGCAGCTGATGCAGCTTTCCGTTTCTGATGCTGATTTCCCGCGGAAGGCACATCTGCCCGAACCAGTTCCTGCTCCCCCGGTCGCTCAGCGGAACCGTGTCCCAGTTCTGCATCCAGCCAATCAGGATGGTTCTGCCGTCGGGAGCGCGCACGGTCTGCGGCGCATAAAAATCGATGCCGTAATCCACCGGCTCGTCCGAGGTCGCGGCAAAATGTTTCTGTGCGGCATCCAGCTCCCCGATAAAGCACACGGTTCCGTTCCCCGGATGGTAGCGGTATCCGTCGGCGCACATATCCTGCGGGCTTACCAGAACCACTTTTTTTCCGTCCAGCTCAAAAAAATCGGGGCACTCCCACATCTTTCCCCAGTGTCCGTCGTTCTGCAGCAGCACGGAATCGTAGTCCCAGCGGATGCCGTCCGCGCTGCGGTACAAAAGGATTGCGCCGTTCCCGTCCTTCCGCCGTGCGACCGCCGCGCAGCAGAAAGAGCCGTCCGCAGCCTTCCAGATTTTGGGATCCCGGAAATTGCTGGTGTCATATCCGGCCGGCAGTTTCTTTTTATCGATGACCGGATTTGCCCCGTGCTTTTTGTAGTCGCGGCCGTCGCCAATGGCAACGCACTGCACCTGCGTGTCCACGTCGTGCTCTTTTGTTACGCCGGTATAGAGCAGCAGCTGGCGGCCATCCGGAAGTTCCGCGGCACTGCCGGAAAACACGCCGAACGAGTCATAGTCGTTTTCTGGGGCAAGTGCTGCGGGCAGGTAGTCCCAGTGCAGCAAATCCGTGCTGACGGCGTGACCCCAGTGCATGGAATCCCAGCAGAGGCCGTAGGGATTGTACTGGTAAAACAGATGATACGCGCCTTTGTAATACGAGAATCCGTTCGGGTCGTTCATCCAGCCGATGTAGGGCGTCAGGTGAAAGCGGGGTCTGTCCTGCCTGCCGTCAGCGGCATGTGCCTTTTCGTACAGCCGTGCCTGTTCCAAAGTCTTATCCATAGTTCCACCTTCTTTCGTAATAGCTCTGTCCGGATAACGGAAGTTCCCGGACATCTCCTCTCTTTTATTTTGTATACTGCCTGATCGAAATGAAGCGGACTGCATTGTTCTCCGCAAAGAGCCTGATGGTATTGCCGCCTGTTCCGTAGAGCCGTGCCGTCAGGGATGCGATACCATCGATGTAGAACACGCCGACCGAACCGTCCTGGATGTAGGTAAAGCTGTACGTTCTGCCGGGCTCCAGCTGTGCCGCGCTTTCCGCAATCAGGGTGCTCCCTTCGTTGAAGAGCAGCTGGATTTTCTGTTCCGCCGGAGAGAGCGAGATGAGCTTGTACTTGTTCTGCCGGCCGTTGTAGTCAAAGGCCAGCCCGAACGAGCCGCTCCCGGAAAACGAGAATTCCCCCTCTAGCCGGAAGCTGTCCTCGCAGGCGGCAAGATCCGCATAGGCATACAGGGTGCCGGCCCGGATTTCGCAGTCCTTCTTCCCCAGCAGCGGGTGCTTTGCCGTGTACTGCGCTGCGACCGCATCCACCGGGGCAAGATGCAGCGTCCCGTCTGGCCGCTGGATTATTTTTTGTGCCAGCAGATTTCCCGCCCAGCCGGAAACTTCCTGCGTGGAGGACGGGGATTCCGAGCGGCGCGCCCATCCCACCATGTACGTGCCCGCATCGGAAGAGACATGCTTTGCGGCGTAGAACAGCCGGTCGTCCAGCCGAGCTGCGTCCCGCCAGGGTCCGTACGGGCTGTCCGCAAGCGCATACCACAGCGTGTCGTCCTGCGCGGAATACGTCAGGTAATACTTGTCCCCGATGCGGAACGTGTCGCTGCACTCAAGGTTCCAGAACTTTCTGGTCGGGTCGGAAAACATGATGCCTTCGTACTGTACGCCACCCAAATCCGGCTCCAGCGAGAATTTGAGAATCCGCGCAATGTTGTCCTTCGATGCGGTGACCGTCAGCACCAGCTTTCCGGAGCCCGCGTCATAATAGGCTTGCGGGTCACGGAAATCCGTTTTCTGCCCCAGCCCTGCGGGCGGGACGATTTCCCATCCGCGTTTCTTCTCAAAGGAATAGGGGCTGTCTCCTTCCGCCACCAGAATCGTTTCTTTGTATTCGGCAGCCGGGGAATCGCTGTGCCCCGTGTAGAAAAAGAGATAGCGACCGTTCACCTTTACGACGGAGCCGGTCCCTATCCATGCATCCTGCCCGCCGTCACGGGAAGCTTCCAGCACCGGCCCCTCGTGCTCTTCATACGAAGTGAAGTCGCGCGTGGTAAGCAGATACACGGAATGATTGTACGAATCCCCGCCCTCTTTGAGGTAGTAGATGTAATAGGTTCCGTCCTCTGCATAGGGCATGGTGTCGCCGACATACGGCTGCGCCGTTCCGTCTTTTTCCGGCAGAAAGAATGTCGTATACGCATACGAGGCTTCTTTGTTCCCCGGCGTGCGTGTGTCGAGCACCGGCTTTCCCTTCTGCGCGCACGAAACAAGGAGCGGCAGAAAAAGGGCGGACAAGCATTTTTTTCGTATTCCCATAGCGTGCCTCCTTACCTGGCGATTGTGGACGGAGATTCCTTACAGGACTTTCTTCTGGTAGATTTTTAGTCCCGTAATCTCCACCGTTACTTCCCCCAGGTTTGCCGTCTGTTCCGAGCCGAACTGGAAGAGCATCTCAAAATCCATATCGGTCACAAAGGTGTCCTTTGTGTCAAAGCTGAACGTCTGCTCTGTCGTCGTAAAATCAATCCGCTCGGCAATGCGGGGATCCCAGCCGCCAAGGGGATTCAGGAAGAATCCGCAGGAAACGTTCTTGTCTGCCTTTGCCGTTATTTCCACGGTATAGTAGCTGTCCGCCTCCAGCGTGAGCGGATTCTTGCCGTAGCCGTAGATGAGCTTGTTGTGCCAGTCGGTAACGCCGCCCTGATCGATGCGGTAGAAGAGGCTGCCGTTTTCCGTCCAGATGGTTCCCACGCCGCGCTCGTTGTCCTCATCGGTGCCGTTGAATGTCTCCCACGCCAATCCTTCTTTTTCTGCGTTGCGCGTCGTGCGGCCGAAGGGGCTGAATGCATTGATTGTCTTGACGACTTCTTTGTCGCCTTCGAGCAGCCCGAATTCCACCTCCGTGATGGTGATGGTGTTCGCGCTTACCCCGTCGGACGGATTTCCTATCTGGAGGCGGATTGCCGGATCCGCTACGTCTTTGTCGGCGGTGAATGTTCCGCTGAGCACCGACGCTTCGCCTGCCTTCAGGTTGATTCCGGCAAAATTGACGCGGCACGCATCAAACTGGGAGCGGCTTTCCACCAGGCATTCCCCGCCCTGCGCCTTTTCTGCGCCCAGCTTTACGCTGTAGTAATATTTTTTTCCGCTTTCAATCTGCACGCCCGGAAGCAGGGCATCCGCCTTTATGCTCCACACGCCGCCGTCAGTGGGATAGCGGGAAATCTGCACTGCGGCGCTGCGGCTTCCCGCCGTGACGTGCGCATCGGAGCCGTCCCCGGCGCTTACCTGCACCGTGCCCTCTGCGTTTGCCTCAAACGTGTTTTTGAACAGCGGCTTCCTGCGTTCTTCCCCGGAAATCTCGTAGAGCTCTATTTTGTCGATGGTCACGCGGAAGTCCTGCGGAGTCGTGTCTGCCGGGTTTTCCGGGTTCGGGACAATCTTTCCAAGGTTGAGCATCAGTTCCGCCCTGCCGTTCCGTGCGCCCGTAAAGTTCAGCTCCAGCGGGGCAACGGACGTTCCAATCTTGACGTTGAACGCGCCGCCGAATGTTGCCCAGCCGCTCGCCTTCTCATCCCTGGCGATGATATGGGCATAGGTCTCTTTTGTCGATTTTGCCCAGATGCGCACTTTGTAATCGGCGGCCTTGAGCGGGAATCCTTTCCGCACCAGCTGGATGTCGCCGTCCCCGTTCCCCGGATTCTGTATGTCAAAGACGTAGGCGCCCTGCTGCAGTGAGCCGGATGCCAGTTTTGCGTCGGCAATCTGGGCTTTCCAGCAGGAGTCGTCTGCCTGCACGGTGCTGAAATCGAATGTCCGGTACACAACGGCATCCGCCGTCTTTTTGCTGACCGTCAGCGTCGCGTAGGCTTCCGCCGTGTTGCCGTCCGCATCGGTCACCGCATATACCAGCTCGTAGTTTCCCGCATTCTGGGGAACGGCCTTTCCGTTCCTGAAGGCAAGGGGCGGCGTCGATTCTATGGAGATGCGGGATGTAATCTCCCCGTCCTCTTTGTCGGAGGCAGCGACGCCTTCCATTGCATTCCATTCTGTTCCCGCCTGAACGACGGCGTCCGCAATCCCGCTGATTTCCGGGGCTGTATTTGTCTTTGAGCAGGAAGCGAGCGCAAAAAGCATTCCCGCTGCTGCTGCCGCATATAGTCTGTTGTGTGCCATTCCTTACCTCCGCTTAAAACCGGTCGTACGCATTCTGGTACACGGTCCGTATCTCGTTCAGATACACTTTTTCCGTCATTTCTTTCTGGAACTTATTCCAGTCCGCATCGGAGACGCCGCCCTTCATCAGCCATTTGATAAGGTTCGTGCGCACATAGTCGTTCAGGTTCGTCTCATAGGTGCTCAGCGTGTTCAGCTCTTCCATGGTGAACGGAAGGTTCCCGCAGGGAAGCACCGTCTTGCCCACAAAGGGTTTTGCATGCTTCCGGAGCCGCTCCAGCCTGAGTTTTGCGCGCGGCTCCATGTTGACCACATTGTTCCATGCGTAATCGGAAAGATAGATGATGCCGAACGGCGCGTTCTGGAGGCGCAGCTCGTCGGACGTCATGCCGTCGGGAATCGGCTTCTGGACGAGCATTCCTTTTTCGTCCCGCGCCTCTTCATAGACGATGCCGATGGGGCCGTAGTTTATCTGCGCGGAAATCTCCGGGTCATAATAGCGGTCAAAGTAGGCGAGCAGGACTTCCACGTTCGGGCAGCTGCTGAACACGACGACTTCGCCGATGCCGACTTCCGGATTGTTGGAGACGCAGACGGTCTGGTCGCCGTGCGGCCCGACGAGCGGATTCATCGTGATGTAGTTTCCGGGATTGGAGACGACCGTCTCGCTTTCCCACCAGTAGAAGGCACCGTACGTCTCAAGGCCTTTGCCGTTTGCAAGGAAGTTGTCCTGCGACTGCTCAAAAGATACTTTGTCGATAAGGCCTTTGGCCACCCACCCGGCGATAAAATTGGTGGCTTCCTTAAAGCGCTCGTCCGTTATCGTGTACGTCACTTTTCCGTCCACGATGATGCGGTGCTCCAGGTTGTCGTTCAGGCCGAACATGCCGTACAGGTCGCACTGGTTTCCCTGCCAGTTGTTGTACACGAAATTCAGGGGGCGCTCATCGTCCGCCTTGCCGTTCCCGTTCATGTCGTTGTCGCGGAAGTAGGTCAGCAGCGATTCCATCTGGGATGCATTCAGGGTAAGCCCGTCTTTTACGTCTGCCTCCTGCACGCCCGGAAGCCTCCCCGCCTGAATCGCCTTGATTGTCCACGCCTTGTTCAGGAACAGCAGATTTGGATTCTGCAGCAGCCCCATCTCTTCGATGCGCGGCAGGGAATAGATTTTTCCGTCCTCCACGTTCACCAGCTGGCTTCTGATGTCCGGGCGTTCCTCAAAAATCTTCCGCAGGTTCGGCATATACTCAAGATAGTCGCTGATGGGCACGAGCACCTTGCGCTTTGCATATTTGATGATTTCGCCGGAGCTCATTCCCGCATGGTAGATTGCGTCGGGGCGGTTGTTCGCGTCGCCGAAAATCAGGTTCTTCTGCTGGGCATAGACCGACTCTGAGACGTTTTCCCAGATGACGCTGACGCCGGTGCTTTCCGCAAGGTTCTGCATAACGAGCATGTCGTTGTAGTCCAGCGCCGATGCATTTTTGGAAGAATACACGCTGAAAGAAATTTCCTGCGCAGCCTTTTCGTTCAAAATCGGTTTTGCCGGATCTGTCCACTGGAAGCCGTAGTCGGACACGAGCGTGTCCAGCCCGGAGCCTTTTTTGCCGCCCTTTTGTTTTCCGCATGAGGTGAGCGCGCAGAGCGCAAGGGCCGTCACAGAAACAACCGTAACAATCTTTTTCATATATATCCTCCTAATAACATAGTGCGCTAGTCTTTTAAAGAACCAATCATTATTCCCTGCTTGAAGTATTTCTGCACAAAGGGATAGAGCATCAGCACCGGCAGGCTGGACACGATGACCGACACATACTTAATCTGCGTCGCGAGCCGGTACTGCTCCAGAATCGTCTCGCCGCTTCCGCCGACCGTGCTTTCCGTTGCAATCAGAATCTCTTTGAGCACCAGCTGCAACGGATACAGCTTTTCGTCCTGCAGGAAAATCATGGCGTTAAAGTAGCTGTTCCACTGGCCGACCGCATAGTACAGCGCCATCACCGCGATGATGGGTTTTGCGAGCGGAACCACAATCATCAGGAAGGTACGGAAATGTCCTGCCCCGTCGATTTTTGCCGCCTCTATCAGGCTGTCGGGAATGCTCGACTCAAAGAAGGTCTTTGTCATGAACAGGTTCCAGACCGACAGAACCGCAGGCAGGATGACCGCCCACATCGAGTTGATGAGATGCAGCCCGCTCATCACGTTGTAGAACGGAATCAGTCCGCCGCCAAAGAACATGGGGATGATAAAGTACACCATCAGAATCTTTTTGAACGGAAGATTCTTGCGGCTCAGCGCCCATCCTGCGGGGATGGTCACCAGCAGGGAAATCGCCACGGTCAGCAGCGTATAGACGATGGTGTTCAGGTAGCCTTTCCACACGCTTGATACCGTAAGGATTTTTGAGAATCCCGACAGCGTGA
>ODAI010373047.1_pt1 | contig 11218 bp, 7 predicted proteins | sample 1539321 | NCBI WGS metagenome assembly ODAI01 (sample SAMN02144231, study PRJEB22623) | gut metagenome | biome: sheep rumen | host: Ovis aries | place: New Zealand
AGATTGTGGCTCTGGAGGCCGTGGGTTCGAGTCCCATCACCCACCCTCAAAAAGGGCAGCACCTTACCAGATAGACTTGATACAGGGCTATCGCCAAGCGGTAAGGCACAGGACTTTGACTCCTGCATTCGCAAGTTCGAATCTTGCTAGCCCTGCTTCTCTTAATAAGAGAACTTGATAATTAAATACGGGCGTGTAGCTCAGGTGGTAGAGCACTTGACTTTTAATCAAGTTGTCCGGGGTTCGAATCCCCGCACGCTCACGAAAAAGACCGTAGATCATTGATCCACGGTCTTTTTTATGCGTAATTATGTATTCTTTATTCTATTTTAATAGAAAGTTCAGCGACAAATTCATTTGTGTCCCGCGTATGGAAAGGACCTACCGCAATTTCGACAAACATTCCGGTGAGAGGTTTATAACGGTGATACTTTAAATAATCTCGGACGATTTTATAGGATGGGGCACAGTCTCCGTAAAACGGTCCTTTATAGCACATAGAAATATACATTCCGGCCGGCCGTGTGAAAAGTCGATTGGAATCACATGGTTCCGAGAGTTTTGAAAGATTGTACTGAAAAACCGGCAGAGGAGTGCTGAAGGGATCTTCGGAATAATAACCGTGAAAATGTCTTTGGATATCGAAACCGTTTTCTGCAGCATAGTGATCCTGGTCAGATGAGCAAAGAACATCACTTACGACAGGATTGCTGTTATCAAAAGGAAGCCTTAAAAAGTATTCCTCTTCGCGGTAAGTGATCTGAGGGGTATCCAGCGGTTTGTTCACCAGTGCTTTTAGCTGATCATAGCCTCTGGCAGTGCGCTCTTTGCGGATTCTGAGCTGAGCCTGCTTTTCTTCATTTCTGATATTACTGGTCTCAAGTATCTCGAAATATCTCTCAAGCGTATGACAGAGGAGAAAATCTTTAACTTCATGTAAAGAAAAACCGATCTTGGTAAGATGTGCGATCAGCATAAAGGTATAGTAATCGTGTGGGGTATAACTGCGGTAACCGTTGTTGGGATCGGTTAATGGCATCAAAAGACCCTGCTTTTCATAATGGTACAGAGTCTCTCTTGTTGTATTGCACAACTTAATAAATTCGCCGATCGAGAAAAGCTGATCGTCCTTATCTGTTAGCATATTATCCTCCAAATTTGGGCTTGACTTTAGTCTTACCCAAAAGTTTACGATGAACTCAAGAAACCTACCTAAAGATGTTAAAAACATTATAGTTTTCGGACTTGTTACTGTCAAATTTCATATCAATGGAGGGTGACTATGAGTAAGATTTTTATGGAACAGGCAAGGAGCATCGAAGTCTTCGATGAGTGTGACATCCTTGTCGTAGGAGGAGGCGCCGCAGGACATTCTGCTGCTATTGCTGCTGCAAGAGCAGGCGCAAAGAATATTGTACTTTTAGAGCGCTATGGATACATGGGAGGTGATGTAACCGGAGGCTACGTCATCATGGTGCCGAATTTGACATGGAGAACAGGTTCCTATGTAAGAGGTCTTCAGGAAGAGTGGTTTACCAGACTTTCCAAGATCCCGGGAGCTGTTCTTGGGGCGAGCGGAGATGAAGTTGGAAGTGAAGACCCGGAACTGATCCACAAATGGGAGCCGATCTGGGATGCGGTAAGCCGTGTTGAAGAAGTGCCAAAGCGCGTAGTACGTTCTGTCTACTTTGAGCCAAATCAGCTTAAGATCGAGCTGGATAAGATGCTCTTAGAAGAAAAAGAAAACATCCGTGTGTACTGCCATACCTGGGCTGCCTCACCGATTGTAGAGGATGATGTCGTGAAAGGCGTTATCTTTGAAAGCAAGGAAGGCAGAAAAGCGATCCTTGCAAAAGTCGTGATCGATGCCACCGGTGACGGAGATCTCTTTGCACAGACCAAGGCAGCCTTTGCAACAGATTCGGATCCAGAGACACGTTCCACCAATACGGCGATGGTATTTCGCGTAACAAACGTAGATTATGAAGCCTTTTTCAGAAACAACCAGAAAGATCCGTCTGCCTTCGGTAAGATCGTAGGAGGCCTGAGGGGAATTTTAGGCCATCTGATCATGCCACTTCCGACACAGGATCCTAATATGGTCTGGTTCAATAACTGGTTGGGACCGATGGACTGCACGAAGATAAAAGACCTTACATCAACTGAGATGCAGGTTCGTGATAAGATCCGCGACATTATTGATTTTATGCGTCAGAATGCTGTCGGATTTAAGGATGCAGAACTTTATGACATTGCACCGCAGCTTGGAGCAAGGTGCAGCCGTCGTCTCCAGGGTGAATACGTGATGACGACTTCAGATTTTGCATTCCACAAAGAATATGACGATGTTATTGCTTGGCACAGCACAATCTGCAGAGTTAATGATTCAGCGCCGATTGAAATCCCTTATCGTGCGATTCTTCCGAAAGGTGTAGAAAACCTCCTTTGCCCGGGACGTCATATTTCTTCTGACAATATCGCAATCGACTGGCTGAACCTTATCCCGCAGTGTGTCGGAACAGGACAGGCAGCAGGTGTTGCAGCTGCAGTCGCAGTTACAGATAACACGACAGTTCATGATGTTCATATTGCAAGGGTGCAGGATATCTTAGTGGAGCAGGATGTCCCGCTTCCGAGACGTACGGATGTTGATCCGCTTCTGACAGAACTGTGCGAAGAACATAAATACGGACTGTATACAAAGCTTGCCAAAATGGCAGCGGAGCAGCCTGAAGAGTTTAAAAAATACAGACAGCCGTAATAAGCAAACAGTAAATTGAGAGGAGGGAGAAGTTAATGAAAGTAATCAGAGCAATCAGCCGATTTTTCGTCTGGTTGACGATGGTCTTCATAGCCGCACTGATGCTCATGATGGTTGCAGAAGTTGTGCTCAGGACGTTCTTTAATACATCAATCCTGGGTGCGACCGAGTGGGCAGCGCTCTTACTTTTATTTGACCTGACTGCTATGGGCGCGGCTGTTTTGTCTAATCGAATGATCAAAGTCAATATGGTAACCACACGTCTTCCGAAGAAGGCACAGGTTATCTTAGATATCATTCTTTTATTCCTGTGTTTTGTAGCGGTCGGATATACCGCGTGGAGACAATTCGCTTATTCGATGACCAGTATGCAGAACGGAGTCCGTTATACAACGATCGGTCTTCCGCAGTGGCCATTCATCGCACTGTTTGCATTATCTTATGGAGTCGGTGCGATCACCGCACTCTGCGTCATGATCCGAAAGATTGCGAATGCAGCAAAAGGAAATTGGCTCAGAGAGGCTGAACTTGAAGATATGGATCCGGTCTTTGTATTTGGTAAGAATATCCCGCCACGCATCAAAATGCTGATGGAAGGCAAAGATCCAAAGGATGGAGAAAATATATCTCAGCCGCAGCCTGCAGAGGGGCCAGAGGTCACAGCAGAAAATATAACAGAAACAGAAGATCAAGCAGATGACGGGAAAGGAGGCACCGCATGAGACCGGAACTAATAGGACTGATAGGTCTGATCGTATTACTGATCTTACTCGCGCTTAAAATGTGGGTTGGTGCCGCCATGCTGGTCGTCAGCATTGTAGGTATCATCATTCTAAAGGGTATGGGCGTTGCCGAAACGGTAGCGGGTAACTCAGCCTTTAACAATCTGAATTCGTATACCTTTACCGTCATACCAATGTTTACTTTGATGGGAATGGTCATAGCCGAATCGACTATGGGGCAGGATCTATATGCCGCGGCGTATGCCTTTGTAGGCCGCTTCAGGGGTGGACTTGCAAGCGCAACTGTTGTTGCCTGTGGCGTTTTAGGCGCGATTACAGGTTCTACTCATATTGCCACCATGGTCATGGCAAAAGTTGCTGTTCCTGAAATGAAGAAGAACAATTATGATGAGACATTTGCTTTAGGTTCGGTCGCAGCCGGAGCGCCGCTTGCGATCCTGATTCCGCCAAGCATCGGCTTCATCATTTTCGGTATCCTGACAGAAAACTCAATTGGAAAACTGTTCATGTCCGGATTTGGTGTCGGTATTGTCCAGATCATTCTTTACATTATTTTGATCTGGGTCCTTTGTCTTATCAATCCAAAGCGTGGACCGAAAGGACCAAAAGTTGCCTTTAAGCAGATGATGAAGACCCTTTTAAAGGTCATCCCGATCCTGCTCCTTATGGCTCTTGTTCTTGGCGGAATCTATGGAGGTTTCTTTACCACGACAGAAGCCGGCGCGATTGGTGCCTTTGGTTCGATCGTAATCGCTTTCGCATTCCGTCAGATCACAGTTAAGAAACTTGCAAGAGCCCTGAAAGATACTGCTGTAATGTGCGGCATGGTATTTTTCCTGGTTGCATCGACATACATTTTTGTATCCTTCATGAGCCTTAGCCGTGTTCCGATGTTCCTTGCAAACTTTATTGCAGGACTTACGGTTCCAAACTGGGTCATCGCAGCAGCATTGATCGTTCTTTACTTCATTCTTGGTATGTTCCTTCCGGATGTACCGATGATCGTATTGACGGTTCCGGTCCTTTATACGGCTTTGATGAGAAGAGGCTTCGATCCAATCTGGCTAGGCGCATTTGTAGTCAAACTGATGGCAGTCGGCGGAATCTCTCCACCGGTTGGAATGACAGTCTTTACCCTGGCAGGAACGATACAAAAGCCGGCAGGGCAGATCTTTAAAGGTGTACTGCCGTTCCTTGCTGTCGATATCATCATTTTGATCTTAATGATTGTTTTCCCGCAGATCGCAACCTTCATTCCGAGTCTGATGGGATCATAATTAATAGATAATAAATAAGGATAATATACAAGAGAAAAGAATAGGAGGAGAATATGAAACGAATAACAAAAAGTATTAGTTTAGTACTGGCCTTGCTATTGGTAGTTGCAGCTCTTGCAGCCTGTGGCGGCTCAGGCGGCGGATCGGGTTCCGGTGCGGCAGCAGGAAGCGGAGGCGAGCAGCCAACCTATGTAGACACCGGAGAATACACTGGAGATCCGATGGAGATTGTCTTCAGCTTTGCATCCAGCGAATCTTTCTGCTCACTGTACACGGCAGTTGAGGAGAGAATCACAGCAAGAACAGGCGGAAAAGTAACCTTTGTTAATTATTTCGGCGGATCTCTTGCAAGCGCAACAGAATCCCTTGATGCATGCGGATCCGGTATGTGTGATATGGCAGATATCACCCTGACCAACTTCAAGGATCGTTTCCCGTATTCACAGCAGGTAAACGAGTATCCGTTCTTAGGATATAAGAGCCTTGCTATGGCAACAGATGTCATGAACCAGTTCATTCCGAACAATGAATACTGCATGGCGGAATTTGAAGCAGCAAATATCCATCCTGTATTCTTCGTAGGTGTATGGGGAACTTCTCTGGTAATGAGGGATAATGTGGATATCAAGGTTCCGCAGGATCTTAAAGGAAAGAAGATCATGGCAACAAGTGATATTGAGAATAACTTCATTTTAGCAGCAGGAGGAACTCCGGTTGCACAGCCTCCGACAGAGATGTATTCCTGCATGCAGAATGGTGTTATTGACGGTGTTATGATCGGACTGTATGTAACAAATATCTTTGGAGCACTTCAGCTTTCCAAGAGCGTATACATGCTTGAGAACAGTTTTACTACAGGCCTTCGTACTTTTGCAGTCAACAAAGATCTGTGGGAAAGCTTCACACCGGATCTTCAGGCAATCTTTGAGGATGAATTTAGCAATGAGACCTTCTGGACAGAAGCAAAGAAATTCTGGGATGAGCAGGATCAGTCACACTTAGATGACTGCGAAGAGTGGGGAATCCCGGTAACCTGGATCGAAGGTGATGATATGCAACCATGGAAAGATATGGCGAAACCGTTTGGAGATGAAAAACTCCAGGCACTGAAAGATGCCGGCAATGAGCATGTATTTGAAGTATTTAATCAGTTGAATGAAGCAATTGATAACTACGACGGAAGATTTAAATAAATGAATCGAGCAAGGCAGGGCACGGAATATGTGCCCTGCCTTTCAAAACATGAAAGTAATATTTCAAGCAAATATGAGAACTGAAATTTACACGGTTTTAGAGGAGATAAAACATGAGTGTTACAGATAGAATTCTGGATTTTGCAGAAAAATACAGCAAGTATGAAAACTTGCCGGAAAATGTGATTCATGAGATTAAAATGACACTTCTTGATGGCATCGGCAATGCACTTGCAGGAATCGCATCTGATAAAGGCAAAATCGGTGTTGCAATGGCGCATGAACTCGGCGGAAGAGAAGAGGCAACGTTGATCGGCGTGGGTGGAAAAGTTTCTGCAGCAGCCGCTGCCTTTGCAAATGCAGAGTTATTAAATGGACTGGATATGGATCCGATCCCGCATATTCCGCCAACGGTCGTACCGAGTATTCTGGCAGTTGCGGAAAAAGAAAAGATCAGTGGAAAAGAGCTTCTTGCTTCGCTTGCCGTTGGAGAAGAAATCGGCTGCAGACTGGTCGGAATCTTCGGCATGCAGATGATCATTTCTTATATGAAATATAATAAAACTCCAGATATTTTCAGCAACAGCAATGAAAGTATCATCGGAGCAGCAGTTGGAAATGCAGTCGCCATGGGACTTTCAAGAGCGCAGATCAATCAAGCACTTGCGATCGCTGCATACTACTGCACGCTTCCTGTCTGCCATGACTGGGAAAGCTCCATGCCGAAGTCTATGATCAAATATGCTCCTGTTGCATGGCTTGCACAAGGCGGGGTTGAGGCAGCAATGCTTGCAAGGCTTGGATATGAAGGAAATCCTACAACGCTCGATAATGAATTCGGATTCCCTGTTTACAATAACAACTCAAAAGAAATCTGGAACGAGGATCAGGTTGCAGGTGCGCTTGGTGAAAGATGGAATATCTTAAATTACATTTATAAACCGTATCCATGCTGTTCCTTTATCCATCCGATTTTAGACTGCTTCAATGCGCTGGTCGAAGAAGAAAAACTGACGCGCTTTGATATTGAAGATGTTCAGTGCTATACCGCACCATTCAATGCCCATCCTGATCAGTATGCGGTGGAGAATCAGATTGATGTACAGTTTAGTGCGCCGTATTGTTTTGCACTGGTTATCAATAATTATGGAAACGGCCCTGAATGGCAGTCCAAGAAGGCGCTGAATGATCCTGCAGTCCGCGAGTTTATGCAGAAGGTGCATATGAATATCGCACCGGAGTATGCGGAAAACAGAAAGAAAGATCCGAAGAGTTGGTATGGCAGAATCGAGGTTAAAGCAAAAGGACAGCTCTTTAAGAAAGAGACCATGTATCCAAAGGGTGCAAAGGTTGAAGGATATGCTTTCACAGATGAAGAGATGATCCAGCGCTTTAAAGAGATGGGTGCAACGATCCTTCCGGATGATAAACTTGATAAGGCAGCAGATTTGATCATGCATCTGGAAGATCTCGAGAGTCTGGATGAACTGTTTGCGGCAATCAGCTTATAGAAGGTGATGAGATGAACGAAAAATATGTAAGCCCGAAGGGAATCGACCTGTTTTGCGACAGTATCGTAAATACAAAGTTTGAAGATTTAAGCGAAGATAATATTCGCATCTTTAAAGACCGACTTTTAGATATGGTTGGCTGTATCTTTGGCGGAGCAATCGTAGAGGAAAATGATTTCCTCGAAGAACGCTACAAAGACTGGGGCGGAAAGGAAGAGGCAGCGGTATTTGCTTCCGATGGCTTGAAACTTCCTCTCCCGAATGCGGCAATGCTGAACGCGATCAAAGCCAGATCCAATGACTATGGCAATATGCTTTTCAAGGTCTTAGGGGATGCTATGCCGTCTCATATGGGAGAAACTGTGATACCGATGGGTCTTACCTTAGCAGACCATTTCGGAGTCAGTGGTAAGGAACTGATCACAAATGATGTGGCTGGTGAGAACATTGCGGGAAGGCTTCTTTATTCCCTTCCTGTCAGATGGCCTGTCGATATGCTCTTAGTATCTAGTGCGGCAGCTGCTGTTGCGGGAAGATATTACAAACTGGATGCAGCGCAAATGAAAGCCGCCCTTAGTTTTGCTGCAACAAACTGCACGGATCCTGCGAATTCCTATTTTGATTACTCTCAGGAAGTCTATTTGCATAATGGCGTCAGTGCCCGTGCTGGTATCATGTGTGCAGAATATGCCAAAGGTGGATGGAAAGGTCTGGAAGATCCTTATTACGGAAACGGCGGTTTGATCGCGCAGAGAGTTAAGGAAGGAAACTATCCGGAAAATTATGAGAAGATCTTTGAGGATCTCGGAAAAGTTTATTATACCGAGTGCGCGTTCAAAATCAGTCCTGGTGGTATTCCGATGACGGCGGCTGCATTTGCCGGAAGAAAGGTACATCAGATGCTGCTTGATAAATATGGTAAAGTAGAAACGGAAAATATTAAAGCCGTACATTTCTATGGGGCAAAGAATATTTATCACGGATACTATTCCAATCCGTTTGTACTCCGGAATCATCTGAATGCGCTATTCGCATACCGTTTTGCCGTTACCTGCAGTGCGCTTTACGGAAAAGTCTCGGTTGCGACTGTCCAGACCTCCACAATCCGGGAAGATAAGGAGCTTGTTCGTCTGGCAGAAGAAGCGACCATGGACGTCTATGATCCGGAAGGAGGAATCCCGACTGTAAAGGTTGTTCTTGAGATGAAGGACGGTTCTACGATCGAAGCGGAAGAGAATTTCATGATCATGGAACGCTATCCGGAAAGAGAGGAACTGATCGAGAAATTCATGGATCAGTTTAATGCCTACGGAAAACTTCCGAAAGCAAATGCGGATAAGATCATTGAAATGGCATTTAAGATTGATGATGTAAAAGACATGAGAGAATTTACGCAGTTGCTTTATAGCAAATGATTCTTCTTTTCTCTTGCACAATTGCTTTGAGACGGTCCGGCAGGAATTGCCCGGGACCGTCTCTTTTGCAAATCAGGTATCAAGTAAATCGGCACTTGATGAATCCTCAAAACGGTCTTGACAAAACGTATAAAAAGAATGATAATACGCCACGTAAAGGCAATGGTGTCTTGGAGAAGAATTTGTTCTCATCGGCTCCGTTGCCTTTTCTGATTAGAGACACTGGCGGAACGGTGAGAAGACAGGAAGGAAGATTATGGAAAAAGTAACAGAGATTTTCGGCAGTATGGTATTTGACGACCTGACGATGAAGGCTAATCTTTCCTCGGATACGTACATCAAACTCAAAAAGACAATTGACGAAGGCGCCCCATTAGATCTTTCTGTAGCAAACGTAGTTGCAGAAGCCATGAAAGACTGGGCAATCGAAAAAGGCGCAACCCATTTCACTCACTGGTTCCAGCCGCTTACCGGCGTTACCGCGGAAAAGCATGACAGCTTTATTTCACCATCTAATGACGGAAGAGTTGTGATGGAATTTTCCGGTAAAGAGCTGATCAAGGGTGAGCCTGATGCATCCTCATTTCCTTCGGGAGGAATCCGAGCAACCTTTGAGGCAAGAGGATATACTGCATGGGATCCTACGTCTTACGCGTTTGTAAAAGGAAAAACTCTTTACATTCCGACAGCCTTCTGCTCCTATAGCGGTGAGGCATTAGATAAGAAAACTCCGCTTCTTCGTTCTATGGAAGCGCTCAATAAGCAGGCCTTACGTATCTTAAGACTGTTTGGTAACGAAGATGCCAAAGCAGTCCGGACTTCCGTTGGTGCCGAGCAGGAATATTTCCTTGTAGACAAAGACCTTTATGCAGCAAGAAAGGATCTGGTCTTTACGGGACGCACCCTCTTTGGCGCGATGCCGCCGAAGGGTCAGGAGATGGATGATCATTATTTCGGTGCGATCAACTCCCGCGTAGCTGCATACATGGAAGACTTAGATACAGAGCTTTGGAAACTTGGAATCTTTTCCAAGACCAAACATAATGAAGTGGCTCCGGCACAGCATGAGCTTGCACCAATCTATACCTCTACAAACCTTGCTACAGATCAGAACCAGCTGACGATGGATGTGATGCAGAAAGTGGCGGAAAAGCACGATCTCGTCTGCCTGCTGCATGAAAAACCATATGCAGGCGTAAATGGAAGCGGCAAGCATAACAACTGGTCGATTAGTACAGATACAGGAGTGAACCTTTTATCTCCTGGAGATACGCCTTATGAAAACGCACAGTTTTTGATCTTCCTCTGTGCGGTCATCAAAGCAGTGGATGATTATCAGGATCTCCTCCGTATTGCGGTTGCCACAGCAGGAAACGACAACCGACTTGGTGCAAATGAAGCTCCTCCGGCAGTTGTTTCCATGTTCTTAGGAGATGAGCTGACGGCAATCATGGATGCGATCATCGAAGAACGTCCATACAGTGCATCTGAAAAACAGACCATGAAGCTCGGGGTAGATGTTCTTCCGAAATTTGCCAAGGATAATACAGACCGTAAAAGAACCTCTCCGTTTGCTTTTACCGGAAATAAATTTGAGTTCCGTATGCTAGGCTCTGCAAATAGTATCGCATGCACCAATATTATGCTGAACTCTGCTGTTGCAGAATCCTTAAGGATTTATGCGGACCGTCTTGAAGGTGCAGAGGATTTCGAAGCAGCCCTGCATGACCTGATCAAGAAAACGTTTAGCGAGCACCGCCGCATCATCTTTAATGGAAACGGATATGATGATGAATGGATCAAAGAAGCAGAAAGCAGAGGACTGTTAAATTACAGAACCACACCGGATGCACTTCCGCACCTGCTCGATGAAAAGAACGTTACGATGCTGACAAATCTCGGCGTATACAGCGAGGTGGAACTGAGATCCCGCTGCGAGATCCTGCTTGAAAACTATTACAAGACGATGCTGATCGAAGCGCGGACCATGACGGATATGGTCGATAAGCAGATCCTGCCGGCAGTCGAAAGTTATCTTGGAGATCTGGCAGCAACAGCGAATGCAAAACGTCAGTTCAATCCGGATCTTAAGCTGAGTCATGAAAACAGACTGATCACAAAACTTTCCGAGTGTGCGGATATGATCGATCAGAGAAACTTAGAACTTCAGGAAGTTACGAAAAAAGCGGAAAGTATTGCGGATGCCGTGGAAGGTTCCTGCTATATCCGTGACAACATTCTTGATAAGATGGCTGCGCTGCGTGAAGTTTGCGATGAAGCAGAGACCATGACGGCAGAGGAGTACTGGCCGATCCCGA
>ODAI011954233.1_pt1 | contig 11218 bp, 12 predicted proteins | sample 1539321 | NCBI WGS metagenome assembly ODAI01 (sample SAMN02144231, study PRJEB22623) | gut metagenome | biome: sheep rumen | host: Ovis aries | place: New Zealand
CCTCGCACGGGCAAAGCCCGCACTGCGGATTAAAGCCTGCGGCGCCAAAATTACTTTAATAAAAAATTACATTTAACAGGAAATAGACAATATAAGGGGCTGAACCATTAAGTATTATCATATTCTTAATGCGACAGCCCCACTGTGTTTTTATTTATTTTTCCAGCACAAGCAGTTTTCCGTCGGGAGAGTTGACCCACACGCTTTTTATAAGGCGCAGTTTATATTTTATGCCGTTATGTGTGCCGCTTGTTTCGTTGTCGGCATCAAAAAATCTGCTCACAAGTTCCTGTGCGGCGCTGCCGTAGGTATCGTTTATATCCAGCTGTTCAAGGTTGGTCTTTGTAAGCCCCGAAACAAAATCGCCGTTTTGCCAATAGATATAAACGCAGTCTATATCATCCTTATCCATAAACAAAACTGTCTGCAAAGGCGCATTTTTATATACGCAGTCCTCCGGCGGTCTATGCACAAGCGAATGGAGCATATGCTCGCTGTTCGAGAAAGTAAGGATATTTTTGCCCGTATACACAAAGTTTTGGGCATCCTTTTCATAGACCATAGGTTTAGTATAGTCTTTGCCGAGGCGTGTACCGCAGCAGATAAGCCCCGTGCGTTTTTCAATATCCCGTACAAAGGTGTTGTATTCTTCCGTTTTCAGATATACATCGTTGATGTTATTGTAATATTCGGACAAACCGTCACTTTCCTGCATCACGATGAAGTTTTTGTATTTTTTGTCGCGGTATACGCCTATATCGTCACTTTTTTCCGCAAAGACCTCATCCGTTATATCGTCCATTTCAGAAAGGAAGTTTTCCATATCGGGCGGTTCGATAACGTCATCGGGGGCTTTTTTTTCGTCTATAACAAAGGTATCATCACCGTTTACAACACGGCGGCCGCCCGTCATATTAAAGTCGGAGATGACTTTGTCGATCTCCGCCGAGCGTGCAGTCTCGGACGTATTGTCCATAATGCTGTAGTCAAGTCCCTCATAATATTGCGCACTGCCGCAAGCCGTAAAACACATGCAGAACAACGCTGCCGCAAATAATTTTTTCATTTTGCAGCCCTCCTTTTTACAAGGCAGTTGATAATAATGCCTGCCGCCGCACCGAATACCGCACCGATAACGAAACTCAACCAAAGCGAATTTTCGCCAAAACCGAGAAGCGTATGACCGACAGAGCCAAAGAAAACTGCCGCCGTCGCTATACAGACCTTATCGGTATGGCGGTATCTGAAAAATGGATGGTTCGACTCACCGCCGCCGTAAAGTTTAACGCAAAGCGGCACAGCGACCGCAAGTATAACAAGGCTGACCATGACCCATATCACTGTTTCGGTATAAGCATAGGCATGAGGCGAAACAGTTGTAAGCCACTGCGCAATAAGCACGCTGAAAGGTCTGTCGCCGTCCGATACAATACTCAAAAAATCATTGAAAGCAAATGCCGCCGCCGCAAAAAATATGCCAAGCATACAGCCGTGTACGGAATTTCTGCAAAGGCAGCAGCACAACGCCAAAAACCAGTAAAGCGCAGCGGCGAACAGCGCTGCCGTTACTGCGGCAATCACCATAGAGAAAGGCGAGAGCCATCCATTGCCGAACAGGTCCGGACCCGTATGCCGCATTATATAAAACACATAGTCGAACTTATGAAAAAGAACCGCACATACGCAGGCATAAGCCGCAAGAAAAATACCAAGCACCGCCAAAAACGCGGTAAATTTACTTAAAAGAAGCTTTTTGTCGGTGTAGGGCAACGCCTGTTTAAAAAGCAGGCTGTCCCTGCCGAACTGTACAAACACAAACAGCAGCACCCACCAGCCGCAGCAGGTAAGCAAAACGCCGTAAACGGGTACAAAATGTGTGTAGCTGCCCGTAAAATCAAGCATGGAGTCAAAGGCATCCGACATCAAGCTGCCGCCGAGATTGCCGCCCATATAGATAACAACCAGCAGCACAGCCACCCATGCCACCCAGAGATTTCTTTTAAGCTCAACTTTTATTACAGGTAAAATGCTCATATCTCCACCTCCAGCGAAAACAGCTTATTAAGCGCAAACATTGTTATGACAGCGCCGACAGCAAGGAAGATGAGGCCCCTTAAAAGAGTACCTGCAAAAACGCTGCATTCTCCGACCGAAAAGCCGTAGAACACGAAAGCGCCCTCAAGCATAAGCACAGCATAAACAAGGTATTTTACGGGTTTGAACATAAATACGCTGCCTGCGCGTTCAAGGTATGCCGCCCTGCTCAGAATATAGCCGCCCGCAAACAAAAGCGCAATTACAATAAGAGCAATGACCGTAAAGACAGGCGTATTTAAAAATATATTTTCAAGCTTATCAAGTACTTTTATGCCAAAACTGCTGACAGCATAAAGATCGTATCTGTTGCAGAATACATCAACGCTTCGCAGGAAACCAAAGGCGCCGAATAAGGTCACCGCAACGGTAAGCGACGCATAAACGGGCTTTCCGAAAAGATTTTGCGCAAACATAACAAGGGTGTAAAGCGCAGTTATAACAAGGTATACAGACCATATCATCCTGCCGCAGTTTGCACTTTCACGTCCGAAACCGCCGACAGTTGTTTCAAGCGCCAAAAGCCTTTCATCAAGGGCATTGACAACAGGCATTATCCTGTTGAGCCACAAGCCCGCGATGATATAATCCGCAAGAAACACAAGCGATATGGCAATAAAACCCGCAAGCCATTTATCCGCAAACATACTGCCGCGCTTATAAGGCAAAGCCCCCACAAAGCTTGCCGTCTTTTTTCTGCGTTCGTAGACAAAAGCATAGACCGCAAAAGAAACGGCAGCCGCAAAACCGCAGCCGAAAAGTCTGCCGATGTTCTCGCTTATAACGGAGTCCGCCACCTGACGCGGTTCGGGAACGGATACACCGAGTTCATTGCTTTGCAGATACATACCGTTGACGAATACCGCATTATCAATATCGTTTTCGGCATAGTCCTCGAAAAACGAAGCATTGCCTTTATTCTCAAAAAACGCTCTGTCCACGTTATTTGCCGTAACAAGGGCATTTATTTCGTTTATACCCTTTTCCGCCTTTGACATATCTCTTTTTGTCATTACCGCAAGCGCCATTATAACAATAACGCTGAATATTATATATTTTTTGAAATACCGTTTAAATATAGGAGTCATAAGCTCACCTGCTTTCCGCCGTTGCTATAAATATTTCTTCAAGGCTCATGCCCACTTCTTCCACAAGTTCCGCACCCATCAGTTTAAGCGAAGGCACGGTGTTTTCGTCATAGTCGGCAGTGGTAAGATAGTAAACGCTGCCTATTTTTTCCACCCCGAAGCTTTCGCGCAGGGTCTGTATATCGGGCTCTGTTTTGAATACCGCCTGAAACTTCCTCACCTTTTCGCGTATATCGTCAATACCGCTTTGGAACTCCGTTTTGCCGTTTCGCAGTATGGTTATATCGTCACAGAGTTTTTCAAGCTCTCCGAGGTGATGTGAGGAAATGACTACCGCCATATCGCCTTTTTCGACCTCGTCTATAACTATATCGAGAAGCTGCTTTTTTGCCATGGCATCAAGACCGCTTGTCGGTTCGTCAAGCACAAGAAGCTCGGGTCTTAAAGATATTGCAAGCATAAAGGAAAGGCGCATCTGCTGACCCTTTGAAAGCCTGCCGATAAGGCGTTTCGGCTCTACTTTGAATATTGCGTTGAGTTCCTCAAAACGCGCTTTGTCGAAGTTTGGATATACCTCACCGAAAAACTTTACCATCTGTTCTGCGGTGTAGTCCTCAAACATTGTGTTTGAATCCGCAACATAGCCTATTTTCGCCTTTACGGGCGGATTTTCATATATCTTTTCACCGTCAAGAGTGATATTGCCGCTGTCGGGCTTGTATATGCCGACTATGCACTTTATTATCGTGGTCTTGCCTGCGCCGTTTTCGCCGATAATGCCGTGGATACAGCCTTTTTCCACCTTAAGGTCAAAGCCGTCCACCGCCTTGAAGCCGCCGAAAGATTTTGTTATATTATCTATGTGTAACATCACTTTTTCACCTCTCCTGTCTCGTCATATAATCTCCCTATTTCATCAATGATCTCCGCCCTGCTCTTACCCGCGTAAATAAGCTCGGTTATCAGGGGGCGCATTTTTTCAAGCGTAGCGGAAATATCGGTCTGTGCGGGCATATCGTTTATCATTGTGCCCCTGCCGCGCACGGTTATTGTCACACCCTGCCGCTCCAATTCCTGATATGCCTTTGCAACGGTATTCGGGTTGACCCCAAGTTCCGCCGCCATTTTACGCACGGACGGGATAAGGTCGCCTTTTTTCAGAAGCCCCTGCACCACCGCGCGCTTGACCTGACCGACAAGCTGCTCATATATAGGTACATTGCTGCGTATATCTATGCTGAACATACAGTCACTCCTTTCGTGTATTAAGTGTACTATTTATAATAATACACCAAATACAGTTTTTGTCAAGTACTTTTTTAAAATTTTTATAAAATTTTTAATATGCCCTTAAAAAAGTTCTTTATCCGCCTTTTTTGAATATATATAATTTTAGCAGACTTAAAGGGAGAACCAATATGACCGCTAAACCTGTAAAACTTATTTTTGCCCTGCTTTTTATATCTGCACTTTCGGGCTGTAAAAAGGCAGATACCGATGTACTTGCGCGCCTTGCGGAAATGGAGAGCTACACGGCGCAGGCGGATGTAAGCTACATATCAAACAAAAGCACGGACACCTTTACTATGATGCAGTATGCAAAAAAGGACGGGCGCTACCGTATGGAGACCCTTGCGCCGCAGCAGTACGAGGGCACGGCGCTTGTATATGACGGCAAGCTGGTATGGCAGAAAACGGAGGGCGAAGAGAGCCGTGTGAAAGTGACATCAAACAGTCCCGAGCGTTCGCTCCTGCTTTTGTATTCATTCCTTGAAAACCACGAAAAATCAATGGAAGATGCAACAGTCACAACAGCTTCGACACCGCGCAAAAATTTTACCGTGCTTGAAGCCGATATTCCCGGTGATAACAAATATCTTGCGCGCGAAAAGCTCTGGATAGACAACGAAAGCGGCGACCCTCAAAAACTTGTGGTATATACTTCCGACGGAAAAGAAAAAATAGTTGTAAAATTCTCCGCTTTTAGGTATAATGAAAAGATAGAGGACACAAAGTTCAGTGTCAATTAATGCGGCAGCTGAAGTGTCTGTCAAAAAAAGAGGGATAAATATGCTTGAATACCAAAGACTTATCGCGCAGATAGACCTTGACGCGATAGAAAACAATGTTAAAGAAATAAAAAAACGCCTTGACCCGAAAACACGTATGCTTGCGGTGGTAAAGGCGGACGGCTACGGTCACGGCGCTGTGGAAGTCAGCAAGATATGCCTTTACAACGGCGCAGACTGGCTGGGCATAGCCACCTGCGAAGAGGGTGCTGCACTGCGCGCGGCAAACATACCCGTGCCGATACTGATACTCGGCTACACCGTTGAGAACAGGCTTGAAACGGTTATCGAAAACAGGCTCACGCAGGCGGTATTTTCATATGAAATGGCGGAGCTTGTTTCAAAAACCGCCGTTAAGATGAACAAAACAGCCGAGGTACATATAAAAATAGATACGGGCATGGGACGTATAGGCTTTTTGCCAAACGAGGAAAATCTTAAAACAATAGATAAAATATTCAGCCTGCCCAACATAAAGGTCACGGGTATATTCACCCATTTTTCCACTGCGGACGAGACCGACAAGACATTTACAAAAACACAGTTTGAAAGATTTTTATATATGACCGAGGGGCTTGAAAAAATGGGACACAAGGGTCTGATACGCCACTGCGCAAACAGCGGTGCGATAATAGACCTGCCCGAAATGCAGCTTGATATGGTCAGGGCGGGCATTATACTTTACGGTATGATGCCAAGCACCGAAGTAGGCGATATGAAGCTTATGCCCGCAATGAGTCTTAAAACACACGTAAGCTATGTTAAAGAAGTAGATGCCGACACACCCATAGGTTACGGCAGAACATTCTATACCGCCAAGCCGTCAAAAATAGCCACCATACCCATAGGCTATGCCGACGGTTACAGCAGGCAGTATTCAAACCGCGCAAGAGTGATAGTCAACGGCGAATACGCAAATATTGTCGGCAACGTGTGTATGGATCAGGCAATGCTTGATGTTACGCATATCAAGGACATAAAAATGGGCGACGAAGTAACGGTAATGGGCATAAGCGGCGACAAATGCGTTTCCGCAGAAGAACTTGCCGAGATCTCGCACACTATAAACTATGAGATAGTATGCAATGTAGGCAAGCGTGTGCCGCGTGTTTATATACGCAACGGCAAGGTGCTGAAAGTAAGCGTGCTATAAAAATACCGATCAAAAACCGTTCAAAAACAACACAAAAGACAGTACAAAAATTCCCACAGGATGTATAAAAGACAGATCTACTGACGATACTATCAGCGAAAACGTAAAACATTACATATGTGGAGATGATTATATGAATGTCAGACGCGGCGATATTTTTTACGCCGATCTAAGCCCCGTGATAGGATCGGAACAGGGCGGCATACGCCCCGTGCTTATTATACAGAACAATGTCGGCAACCGTTACAGCCCGACCGTTATCTGTGCGGCGATAACATCGCAGATAAACAAGGCAAAGCTGCCCACGCACATCGAGATAGACAAGGAGAGCCACTCGCTTGCAAAGGACTCCGTTATTCTGCTCGAACAGGTGCGCACGGTCGATAAACGGCGTCTGCGCGAGAAAATAGGTCATCTTGACGATAATATAATGGACAGGGTGGACAGGGCGCTGCTGACAAGTCTGGGGCTTTGATGACCGAACAAAGGAGGAAACGTCAATGCCGGATACAAAAGTAAAATGCTATATAGAATGTGATTGCGTCAAAAATCACGCGGCGGAGCTTGCCGCACTCGGCAGACACGCCTTTATAGTAACGGGCAGGTCAAGTGCAAAAAACGGCAGCCTGAAAGATGTGACAAAGGCGCTTGAAAAATATGATGTAAAATACGATATATTTGACGAAACGGAACAAAACCCGTCTATCGAACAGATAATGATAATGCGTGACAAAGCCGTTGAGGCAGGTGCGGACTTTGTTATAGGCGTTGGCGGAGGTTCTCCGCTCGATGCGGCAAAAGCCGCCGCACTGATGGCGAAAAACCCCGACAGGGGCAGCGAGGTACTGTATGAAAATATCAGGCTTGAACACCTGCCCGTTGCGGAAGTGCCCACAACGGCAGGCACGGGCAGTGAGGTAACACAGTATTCCATACTGACCATACACGAAAAAAACACCAAAAAGAGCATATCGCACGCGGTTTTCCCCGCACTTGCGCTTGACGACCCGAAATATCTTGTATCGCTTTCGCATGAAAAGCTGATAGATACCGCTGTTGATACACTTGCACACCTTATTGAGAGCAGGCTTTCGGCAAACGGCGCAAAAAGCATGAGCTTCACGGAAGAAGGGCTTAAAATATGGGGAGAACTGAAATTCAAGATACTTGAAAACACACTCACCGACATTGACAGGGAAAGCCTTATACGCGCCTGTGTATGCGGCGGAAATGCAATTGCGCAGACCTCGACTTCCCTGCCCCACGGTTTGAGCTATATGGCAACATACAAACTCGGCATACCGCACGGCAGAGCCTGCGGAATGTTTTTGGGCGGTTATCTCGATACATACCCCGACAGGGAAAAAGCGCAAAAAACCGCAGAATTGCTTGGTTTTGAGGACACAAAGGGATTCAGGGAGTTTATAAGTTTTTTATTGAGCGAAAAGCCGCTTGACGGTGATTTTATGCGTGAAAATGCGCAGGCGCTTTTGCAGAACCCCGCAAAGCTGAAAAATCATCCGTTCAGCGTAGATGCGGACAAGCTTTTAAGAATGGAGAATACATATGATAAAACTGTATAAACAGACAGCAGACGGACTTCTATACGCCGAAAGCTGGGTGGATGATGATTTTGCCACCGTACATACGGGTGTTGTGGGCGATATAGGCGAATGTTATGAAGAAGACTGCGAAAATGCCAAACGCTATCTCAAAAAATTCAAGGAAGAATACGAAAGCCGCGGCTACCGCGTTATACCCGACAGCGAGATGTATTGGATATGCGTAAAATGGCAGACGGAGAGCGGCGAACTTGACAACGCGGAAGAGGAGAGACTGAATACCGCATACGACAGCCTTAACGAAGCTTTCGGCTGGTTTGGGCTGGGATATGCGGACGGTTTTGAAACAAGCGAGGAAAACGGCGGCTTGTACATAACGCTTTATGCGCTTTCGGTAGATAGGGAACTCGGTATAGAGACCGCCAGAAACTCGACCGAGCTTTACACGGATTTTACGGTAACAGCAGAGAAATTCAATTGAAAAGCACTGTCAGACACCAAAGGAGAAAATATGCTTGACGAAATACTTTTACGTGTGGAAAAACCTGCACGTTATATCGGCAACGAGATAAATATGGTCATAAAGGACAAAAATGCCGTTGACATAAATTTTGCATTCTGCTTTCCCGATGTTTACGAGGTGGGCATGAGCCACCTGGGTATGCAAATACTCTACTACTTTCTGAATCGCCGCGAAGACACCTACTGTCAGCGTGTTTTTGCGCCGTGGGTGGATATGGAAGAAATGATGCGCAGGCACAATATACCGCTGTATGCACTTGAAACCGGTGAAAGCGTAAAAAACTTTGATTTTGTGGGCTTTACCCTGCAATATGAGATGAGCTATACCAATATACTGAATATGCTCGACCTTTCGGGTATACCCGTTTTCGCACGCGACAGAGGCGAGGACGACCCGATAGTTATAGGCGGAGGTCCGTGTTCATACACCCCCGAGCCGCTTGCGGATTTTTTTGATGTGTTTTACATAGGCGAGGGCGAGGTTTATTATGACGAAATGCTCGATATGTACAAGGAGCATAAGAAAAACGGCGGTTCGCGTGCGGAGTTTCTGGAGAAACTGCTCTCCATACCCTGTATGTACGTGCCGAAGTTCTATGATGCCGAATACAACGAGGACGGCACGCTGAAAAGCTTTGCGCCAAACCATCCGTCTGCACCGAAAATCATAAAAAAGGCGATAGTAAAAGATCTGGACAAGGTCTTTTACCCCGAAAAGCAGCTTGTGCCGCTTATAGAAGTTGTGCATGACCGCGTGACCCTCGAAGTTTTCCGCGGCTGCATACGCGGCTGCCGTTTTTGTCAGGCAGGCTATATCTACCGCCCCGTGCGCGAGAAAAATGCGGACACGCTTATAAATTGCTCGACTTCACTTGTGGCAAATTCGGGACACGAGGAAATAAGCCTTACAAGCCTTTCCACAAGCGATTACCGCCAGTTCAAAGAGCTTGCAAACGGGCTTATAGACCTTTATGCAAAAGATAAAATAAACATTGCCCTGCCCTCCCTGCGTATTGATGCGTTTTCCCTTGACCTTATGGAACGTGTGCAGGAAGTGCGCAAATCAAGCCTTACTTTTGCGCCCGAGGCGGGAACGCAGCGTCTGAGGAATGTAATAAACAAAGGACTGACCGAGGAAAACATCTTAAACGGCTGTGCGCTTGCGTTTTCGGGAGGCTGGAACAGAGTCAAGCTGTACTTTATGTGCGGTCTGCCGACTGAAACAGACGAGGATCTTTTGGGCATAGTTGACCTTGCAAACAAAATAGTGGATAAATACCACGAGATACCCAAAGAAGACCGACCGCGCCCCGTATCGGTAGTGGCAAGCACATCGTGTTTTGTACCGAAGCCGTTTACACCTTTCCAATGGTCGGCACAGGCTACCGTGGAAGAATTTTTGCGCAAGACAAAGCTTGTGAAAACAAGTATGACAAAAAAGCAGGTAAAATATACATATCACGAACCCGAGCTTAGCAGTATGGAAGCCGTGCTTGCGCTTGGCGACAGGCGGGTTTCGGATCTTATATACCGCGCATGGCAGCTTGGCGCGAAGTTCGACGGCTGGACGGAGCATTTTAAATACGGCTTATGGATGCAGGCTTTTAAAGACACGGGCTTGTCAAAGGCATTTTACGCAAACCGTGAGCGCAGTTATGACGAACTGCTGCCGTGGGACCATATCTCCATAGGCGTGAGCAAAAACTTTTTTATAAAGGAAATGGAAAGGGCAAAGGCGGAAACGGTGACCCCGAACTGCCGCACGGAATGTGCAATGTGCGGCGCAAAGTCCTTTGGCACGGGTGTCTGCTATGAATGAGATATACAAATACAGGATAAAATTTACAAAGGTCGATAAAATGCGCTATATAGGGCATCTTGACCTGCTGAAATACTTTCAGCGTGCCATTAAGCGTGCGCGTGTGCCGATAGCCTATTCAACAGGCTTCAATCCGCATCAGCTTATGAGTTTCGCAACACCCCTGCCGCTCGGTATGGGCAGCACAAGCGAATTTGTGGATATAAGGCTTGAAACGCCGATGGAATGCGAGGAGCTGAAAAATGCACTCAATGCACAGATGAGTCTCGGTATGGAACTTACCGAAGTGCGCCGCATGGCAGAGGGCGAGGACACGGGTGCTGCGCTCCTGCGCGCCGCAGATCATATCATCACACTTGACAGAAAGCTTGAAAACGCCGATGAAATGCTCAAAAGCCTTGAAAACGATGCCGAATGGCTCATTGAAAAGGTCGGCAAAAAGAAGAAAGTGCGCGAGGTGGATATACGCCCGATGGTATATGAACTGCGTGCCGAAAACGCCGAAAGCGGCGAAAACACCAAACTTTTTGCACGTATAGCCACAGGAAGCGACCAAAACCTCAAAGTCGATCTTATGCTTGAATATATGTACAAAAAATGGGGCTTTGAATTTGACTACCTTAAAATAAAAGTAACAAGAACAGGGCTTTATAAAAAAGAAGAAAGCGGCGAATTTACACTGCTTTAAAAATCACGGGCAGAAAACAACAAAAATATCGAAACAAATTTTTCTTTCAAGGCTGTCGGCTTTATCGACAGCCTTATGTATATAATTTTCTTTTTTTCTTATACTATAGTAAACGACAAAAGTCTTTGGACTTTGGGCGTTTACTTGCGCCGACTGCGAGCCGCAAAGCGGCTTTATTCCTTGTACGCAGTCGTGTGCATGCCCCGCAGGGTTATAGTAAAGG
>ODAI013276905.1_pt1 | contig 11218 bp, 6 predicted proteins | sample 1539321 | NCBI WGS metagenome assembly ODAI01 (sample SAMN02144231, study PRJEB22623) | gut metagenome | biome: sheep rumen | host: Ovis aries | place: New Zealand
CTGACTTCTGCCATGTTTCCTGACTCCGCACACAGAGCCTCCGCTTGCTGTGTGCTCACGGCCAGCCGCGATGGACTGTGCCGCGTTGCGACAGGTCTCCACACTGCCGCAGCCCGAGCCCGGGCCGGTTTTATCCTCCTTTTTTCACAGCTTGCTCATCATAGGTGTGGAGTGACGAGGGCTGTGGAAATGACTGTTTGGTTATTCGGGTTTTACGCCGAACATGGCGTACATTTTGCCGCTGCCGGGAAAGCCCTTGAAGACGGGATCGGGATATTCCTCCATCAGCTCCCGGTCGTGATCGACGCGCAGATCGGTCGTTTCATCAAAGCACATCGTCGGTACGGAATCCGCGGTGGCCTGCGGCCAGAAGGGGATCTTCTCAAAATTGGGATCGCCCGTTTTGGCAAAGGCCACCCAGGCCCCTGCCATCTGATCCTCCAGTCTCTCGGAGACGACAGGAATATACTGTGCCTCGATATAGGCGGCATTTCGGAAAACATAAGGCTCCTCGGCGTTATGCCAGGCGACGGTGCCGTAGTTAAAGGGAGATTCCAGATTGAACATCCAGTTCCAGGTCTTGCCGCCGGCTCTGGCGCGTTCCCGGCAGAAGTTCAGGCAGCCGCGCCGAAGGCGGGTATCCAGGAACAGAACATCGGCCGGGCTGCGGTCGGGATAGGCCTTGGCAAAGAGCGCTGCCATGCGCTCCGCCTTGTCACCGAACTTCTCCGCCGCGTATTGGGCGATCTGTCCGGCGCTCCATTTGTTTTTGATGCCGTCGCCGATATCCGTGCCGAAGTTTCCGGAGAACTCGCCCAGCACAGAGCCGACCAGCATCGGCTTGCCGAGGCTTTCCTTCCGCCATCCGAAATCCAGGGGATGCCCGAAATAATAGCTGCCGTCGGGATGAGGCTCCCAGCCCACGCGGCCGCCCTCTTCGTTCTGGATCGTCCAGATCGCATTCATCGCAGCCTGCGCCAGATCGTACCAGTCGACGGTCTCGATCTCCCGCACGTTCTCAGGCGGGATCTGCAGGTACTGCAGGATCAGCTCCGCGCATCGCCGCGATCTTCTGCGGTGCTCGGCCGCTCCGCCCGGCCCCATGCCCGTCGGGCCGCCGGACTGAATAATGCCGCGCTGATAATACGCATCTGCGGCCGGCGTCTGCATCAGGGCGACCACTTTCCCGCCGCCGCCGGACTGCCCGAAGATCGTGACATTATCCGGATCGCCGCCGAAAAAGGCAATGTTCTCATGGACCCACTTGAGTGCCATGACCAGATCGGCCAGGCCGGCGTTGCCCGAGTCTCTGTACTCTTCGCCATAAGCAGAGAGGTCAAGGTAGCCCAGCACGTTCAGCCGGTGGTTGAGGGAAACGACGACCACATCGTCGGTTTTCGACAGGTTTTCGCCGTCATAGGCCAGCAGCTCGACAGACGAGCCGGAGAACCAGCCGCCGCCGTGCAGCCATACCATGACCGGACGTTTGGCCTTCTCGTCCAGATGCTGTGTCCAGACGTTCAGATACTGGCAGTTTTCATTCTGCGGGTAGAAAAAGTGCGGAACCGTGAACTGGTCATGCGGGACGGGGGTGTTCAGCTCGCAGCACACATGTCCGAACTGGAAGGCCTCCCTCACGCCGTCCCAGGGTTCCACTTCAGTCGGAAAATGGAAACGTCTGGCTTCGGCATATTTGACGCCGCGGAAGATGTACGTGCCATCGGTTTTCAAGCCCCGCAGGGCGCCGTATTTGGTCTGAACCACAGGATCGTGATACGTGCAAACGACCTCATCGGTCAGCTTCTTCATAAACATGGCTCGTCCTCCTCACAGGCTCTGTCTCGGGCCACCGCCGAAGGTGGACAGCGGGCGGCGATCGTTTTTCCCGACGATTGCTTTTGGCGGCAGAATCGCCATCAGTTCATCGTCGTGGTGACACGCCTCGCGGACCTCCCTGTCGAAGATCATGCAGGCGCCGTTTTCTTCGGTGGCCGGATGCCAGAGCGGCATCCCGACATGATTGGGATCGCCCGTTTCGGCGAAGGCCACCCAGGCGCCGGTCATGATGTCCTGCAGCTGCTCGGACACACCGGGAATATAGGAGGCCTCGAGATAGTTTGCGTTGTGGAACATGTAGGCCTCTTCCACGTTGTGCCAGGCGATGGTGCCGCTGTTGAGCGGACACTCCAGATTGAACAGCCAGTTCCAGGCGGGAGCGCAGCCCTCTTTGGCGCGCTTGCGGCAGAAATCCCGTGCCGGGACGCGGCAGCCGCGGTTGATGTACAGGCTGTCCACGATTTTTGAGCCCGGATAGGCCTTCTGCTCGGCAGCTGCGACGGCCTCCGCCTTGTCGCCGAAGGCATCCTTCAGCAGCTTCCAGACCAGCTTGTCATCCCAGTCGTTTTTACTGCCCGGCGCGTAGATCTGATTGTAGTTCTGGTCGAACTCGCCCAGAACATTGCCGACCAGCACCGGCACGGAGCGTGTCGCGTCCATAAAGGGATTGACCTCGCCGGAGCCGAGATAGAAATCATCGTCCTTGACCGGGCAGAAGTGCAGCCCGAAGCCGAGCTCCCGATCCATCTCATCCTGCACTTTTTTCGCGGCGCGGGCGAGCTTGTAATAGGGGATCGTTTCTATGTCGCGCAGCTGCGAAAGAGCCAGCTCCTTTACGATCTTCGCCGCCATCTCCCGGGATTTTTCGGGTGAGGCGTCGCCGCTGCCCTCAAAGAGGCCGCTCTGGATGACCGCCTTGTGGAAGAGCCCTGCGGCGCTCGGTGTCTGCAGCAGGGCGCTGACCTTGCCGCCCCCGCCGGACTGACCCATGATCGTCACGTTGTCCGCATCGCCGCCGAAGCATGCGATATTCTCCCGCACCCAGCGGAGTGCTGCCACCAGGTCGGCCTGACCCAGATTGCCGGTATAGCGGTACTCCTCGCCGTAGGCGCTCAGATCCAGATAGCCGAGGCAATTGAGCCGATGGTTGACGGAGACGACAACCACGTCGCCGAAGTCGCAAAGCTCATGTCCGTCGTAGGCATAGAGTTCAATGGAAGAGCCGGTGCCAAAGCCGCCGCCGTGGATCCAGACCATGACCGGGCGCCTGGCGTCCTTTTCGAGATGCTTTGTCCAGATATTCAGAAAGTGGCAGTCCTCGTCCTGAACGTAGTGATAATGGGGCACGTTGAACTGGTCATGGGCGATAGCGGTATGCATTTCCGGGCAGACCGGGCCGTAGATGATGGCCTCGCGCGTCCCCTCCCAGGCCGGAACCTCCTCCGGCAGCCGGAAGCGCTTCGCCTGGGCATAGCGGATGCCGCGGAAGATAAACACATCCTCCTCCCACAGACCGCGGAGCTTTCCTTTCGGTGTCTCCACCACCGGATAATCCGGGTTGGAAATGACCGATCTTGTCAGTTTTCTCGGATACATAATGGCCTCCTGTCCAGAGACTGCGGCGTCAATATTCGAAGCGGACGTTCTTGACCGTGAGGCTTCCGTCGGTGACCCGGATTTTCAGAACGGCTTCCTCGGCGGCGGGGATCGTCAGCGCTTCGGCGCAGACGGGAGCGAGGATACTGCCTGCCGGGAGCTCGATCGCACCGAGTTTTTCGCCGTTGCAGAAGACGTCTGCCTTGCCCTCGCCGATGCCCTCGACGGTCACGCGGCAGGGCTTTTCCACCTCGCGGACGGTGTAGTTGGCAAACTCGCCCGCCTGCAGCTCCAGCGCCAGATCCTCCAGCGGGTCATAGCGCTGGACGTTGGGATCCTCATACCAGTTAAAGGCGGGATAGGGCTTTGACTTTTCAGTCGCCCAGACCAGCTTGGTATGATCCTCCAGACGGAAGTCCAGATAGTTGCTCAGCTCCCAATTCCCGTAGTAGCGGGAGCCGTCCTCCAGGAACATGTCGTAGCCGGCGCCGGGGAGGGTGATATCCGGGTGCTTGGCGCTCAGCCGCGCGTTTTCATAGTTGACGCTGCAGTGCTCGAGCTTGGTCAGCTCGATGAATTCGTCCATGATGCGCTGGGACTCGGCATAGCTGGGCCGCGGGCCGCCGGCGAGGAACTTGTGGATCTTGTCCCAATCCTTCGGCAGCGGATGACCGACGGAGCCGGGCGCGTGCGGGCCGCCCATGGCCGTTTTCCAGGCCCAGGGCGTATAGGCCACACCGTAGTGGGCGCAGATATCGTAAAAGATGCCGTTGTGAATGGGCTTGGAGCCGCATTCGCCCAGCCACAGGGGGACGTTATACTCCCGGCACTTGAGGAGCCAGGGGTAGAGGTCCTTGATTTCGGGCGAGGCGCCGTAAAGGTGGATGGAGATCGCCCAGTTGTTGCACTCGGGATCGTAGTTGCGGTCGAAGATACGCAGATCGCGGGCAAACTTTGCGCCCTCGAGGAACATGATATGTTCTTTGTCGATCTTGCGGATGCGGCGGATGCACTCCTCATAATACTTGACCAGCAGCGGAATGTATTCGTGCTGAACGGGAGAGGAAACGGGCTCGTTGATGAGATCGTAGCCGGCGATGATCCAGCGCTTTGCGTAGCGGCGGACAATCTCCTCCCACAGGAGGATCTGGCGCTCGGTGCTCTCCTCGTCGAGGAAAACGTTCGGGAACTCGCAGAACAGGCCGTCGCCGGTGGCGCCGTTGTTTCCGCCGACCACGCCGTGCATGTCAAGGATGACATAGATCCTGTATTTCTCGCACCAGTCAATGACATTGGTCAGGCGGGCAAAGCCCTTCTCGTTGAAGGTGATGCCGGGTTCTTCATACAGCAGGGCGTTGGCATTGAGCACGACGCGCACGCAGTTGTAGCCCAGTTCGGCCATGAGCTTGATATCTTCCTCGCGGAGATGGTTTTCCTCCCAGCGATCCCAGAAGGTCTCCAGATACTCGCTGCCGCAGAGCTCACGGATGGTCTGACTGACGGTGCGGCGGGTGGTCCAGCGCTCGGGGTTGTGGTCACGCCCGGGGCCGGGGAAGAGGAAGAACTTGAACACATCGATCGGAGTGGGCACGCCGCCGATCATAAATCCCTCGACGTTCTCCCAGTTGGCCGTGCCGTAGCCGTGCAGAATGATCTCCTGTCCCTCGCCGTTGACGAAACGGGTCCCCTGGGTTTTCAAGACGCCCTTGACATACTCGTTGTTGAACTTGCTCATGCTGCTGCCTTCCTTTCGTTTTTTAACTTTTTCTCTATTATAACATGGATTTTATTGGAATTCTTATAAAGATTTCTGTATTTATTATAAGCTTTTTTGTCGAGCGTTGAATTGCCCTGTTTTCTGTGTTATGCTCTCTGCGTATTATGGAAAAGGTCATTTTATGGAAAAGGATGAAACACCGTCTATGAAGTACGCCGGACGCAGCCTTGTTGACCGGTATCTCATCACGGAACCGGTCTTTTACAAAAGCGCGATGGCCATTATCGTTCCCGTGGTCATCCAGAATCTCATCAACCAGGGCGTCAACATGATGGACACCGTGATGGTGGGACGCCTGGGCGAGGTGGCGATCTCCGCCTCCAGCCTGGCCAATCAGTTTTATACGATTTTCACGTTCCTGTGCATGGGCATCAGTGCGGCCGGTCTCGTGCTGGCCAGCCAGTACTGGGGCGCGGGTGACAAAGCGACCGTCCGGAGGGTCTATGACCTCTGTATGCAGCTCGTGCTGCTGATCGGGACGCTCTTTGCCGTCCCCTGCGCCGTCATTCCCGAAAAGATCATGCGTCTGTATATCGACGATGCCGAGGTCATTTTTGAGGGTGCCCGCTACCTGCGGGTGACAGCGTTGGTGTTCCTGCCCCACGGGCTGAGCCTGGTCATGTCGCAAATCGTCCGCTCCACCGGAAACGCAAGACTTGGCCTCTATATCTCCTGCCTTTCCTTCGTCGTCAATATCGCTGCGAATTATGTGTTCATTTTCGGCAAACTCGGCTTCCCGGCGATGGGCGTGATGGGCGCTGCGCTTGGCACGCTCTGCGCGAGACTCGTGGAATTTGCCGTCTGCGTCTTCTATATGCTGAGAATCGAGGACAAACTGCATTATCGGCTCGGCGGCATCGTCAAGCTGCCGAAGCTGAAGCTGCTGGATGAATTCCGGCGTCTGGGCATGCCCGCCATCATCAGCGACACCATCCTCGGTCTCTGCGCCAGCGTGATCTCGATGATCCTCGGCCGCATGGGCCGCGAGATCGTCAGCGCCTACTCCATCGTCAATGTCATGGATCGGATGTGCAGCATCGCCACGATGAGCGTGGCCAGCGCCTCCAGCGTTATGATCGGCCACAGCGTCGGCTTCGGTGACTTTGAAAAAGCGCAGAAGCAGGGCTATTCCTTTACCTTGATGAGCATGGTGTTCGGCTTGTTCGCAGCGATGCTGGTGCTGCTGCTCGGCACGCCTGCGGTCGATCTGTTCAAAATCGAGCCCTCCACCAGGGGAATCGCCATCATCATGATGCGCTCCAGCGCCATCGTGGTTTTCTTCCAGGCGATCCAGTCGGCGCTGTCAAAGGGGATCCTGCGCGGCGGCGGCGACACCAAGTTTCTGATGATTGCGGATATCGCCTTTCAGATCCTTGCCTCCATCCCGTTGGGCTATCTGGTCGGCGTGGTCTGGCAGTGGCCGGTGTTCTGGGTGCTGATCGCGCTGCGTATCGATTACATCATCAAGTCTGTCTGGCTGATCGGCCGTCTGAGAAGCGGCAAATGGATACACAAGGCAAAAAGCATGGCATAAAAAGCCGCGTTTTGATTCACCCCCGCGCCGTAGGGCGCGGGGGTTCTTTATCTTATTCGAGTTCGAATGCGCCGGTATACAGCCGGTAGTAGGTGCCCTTCTGGGCAAGCAGATCGGTGTGGCTTCCGCGCTCGATGATCCTGCCGTGGTCGAGCACCATGATGCAGTCGGAATTGCGGACCGTGGAGAGCCGGTGGGCAATGACGAAGACCGTGCGCCCTTTCATCAGCGCGTCCATCCCCGCCTGTACCAGCGCCTCGGTGTGCGTGTCGATGGAGGAGGTCGCCTCGTCGAGGATCATGACCGGCGGATCGGCCACCGCGGCGCGGGCAATGGCGATCAGCTGCCGCTGCCCCTGAGAAAGGCTGGCGCCGTTGCCCGTCAAAACCGTATCATAGCCTTGCGGCAGGCGCGTGATAAAGTCATGGGCGTTGGCAAGTCGGGCTGCGCGGATGCAGTCCTTGCCGCTGGCGTCCAGACGCCCGTAGCGGATGTTCTCCATGACGGTGCCGGTAAAGAGATTGGTCTCCTGCAGCACCATGCCAAGACTGCGGCGCAGATCGCTCTTGCCGATCTTGCGGATATTGATGCCGTCATAGCGGATCTTTCCGTCTTCAATATCGTAAAAGCGGTTGATGAGATTGGTGATCGTCGTCTTCCCCGCGCCGGTGGCGCCGACGAAGGCGATCTTCTGCCCGGGCTCGGCATAAAGCGTCACATCGTGCAGCACGGTCTTTTCCGGCACATAGCCGAAGGTCACATGCTCCATCTCGATATGGCCGCGCAGCGCTTCATAGGTGACGGAGCCGTCTGCCGTGTGCGGGTGCTTCCAGGCCCACTGGCCGCTCCTCTCCGTGCTTTCGGCAATCGTTCCGTCTGCGCCGATGCGGGCGTTGACAAGGCTCACATAGCCCTCGTCCTCCTCCGGCTGCTCGTCCATCAGATCAAAGATGCGTTCGGCGCCGGCCAGAGCCATGACAATGGCGTTGATCTGGTTGGAGATCTGGGAGATCGGCATGTTGAAGCTGCGGGAGAGGAGCATGAAGGCCATCAGCCGGCCAAGGGTCAGAACCTGGTTGCCGAGGAAGATGTTGATCGCTCCGCCCACAATGGCGAGGATCGCATACTGGATGTAACCGAGGTTCGCGTTAATCGGGAAGAGGATCGAAGAATATTTGCCCGCGGCATAGGCGACGTCCCGAAGCGTATCGTTGAGAGCGTCGAATTCCTTTTTGCAGGCCTCTTCGTGGTTAAAGATCTTGACGACCTTCTGCCCGCTGACCATCTCCTCGATATAGCCGTTCACCGCGCCGAGGCTGCGCTGCTGAGCCACAAAGAAGCCCCTGGATTTGCCGGCGAGGATCTTGGTGGTCACAACCACGGCAACGGAGCTGACAAGCAGAACAACGGTGAGCATCCAGGAGGTGGTCAGAAGACTGACGAACACCACGGCCAGGGTGATGACCGACGAGGCGCACTGAGGGAGCGCCTGCCCGATAAGCTGGCGGAGCGTATCCACGTCGTTGGTGTAGTGGGACATGATATCGCCTGCGGTATTGCTGTCGAAATAGCGGATCGGGAGACGCTGCATTTTCGTAAACAGCTCGTCCCGGATTTTTTTCTGCGCACCCTGACCGACGCCGGCCATGACGTAATTCTGCAGGAAGGCGCTGAGGATCCCCGCGGCAAAGATGCCTCCGATCAGAAAGAGATACCGCGCCAGTCCCGCATAGTCCTTCTCCGCTCCGCCGACCATCGGCAGGATATAATCGTCCACCAGCCGACCGAGACTGCGGTTGCCGACCGTCTGGGCGATGGAGCCGATGAGGATGCATCCCAGTACAAAGCAGAGCGCCGGCAGATAGCTTTTCAGGTATTTCGTCAGCCGAAGCAGGGTTCCCTTCGGGTCACGGGCTTTTTTCCCGTCCCCTCTCATACGGATCGGCGCCATCAGGCATCCCTCTCTTTCTCCTGGGCCCGGTAGATGTCCCGGTAGATCGGGGACGTCTCCAGCAGCTCCTCATGCGTGCCGACGCTTTTGAGCTCACCGTTTTCCATGACCAGGATCATGTCGGCGTCCATGATGGAGGAAACGCGCTGCGCGATGATAAGCTTGGTCGTGTCGGGGATCTCCTCGCGGAATGCCTTGCGGATGAGCGCGTCGGTTCTGGTGTCCACGGCGGAGGTCGAATCGTCGAGAATCAGGATCTTCGGTTTCTTCAGCAGGGCGCGCGCAATGCACAGGCGCTGCTTCTGACCGCCTGAGACGTTGGTGCCGCCCTGCTCGATCTTGCGGTCGTAGCCCTCGGCATGGGCCAGGATGAACTCATCCGCCTGAGCAAGCCGACAGGCCTTCCGCAGCTCCTCGTCCGTGGCGTCGGGGTCGCCCCAGCGCAGGTTGTCGCTGACCGTGCCGGAGAAGAGCAGGTTCTTCTGCAGCACCATGGACACACTGTCGCGGAGCACGGCCAGATCGTAGTCGCGCACGTCGATCCCGCCGACTTTCAAGCTTCCCTCCGTCACGTCGTAGAGCCGGGGAATCAGCTGTACCATCGTGGATTTGGAGGAACCGGTGGCGCCGAGAATACCGACGGTGGCGCCGGAGGGGATGTGCAGCGTGACGTTTTTCAGCGCATCCTGCTGAGCCTCCGCGCTATAGCGGAAGGAGACGTTTTCAAAGTCGATGCTCCCGTCGGGCACTTCCGTCACAGCATGTTCCGGCGAAACGAGATCCGGCTCTTCTGCCAGGATCTCAGAGCAGCGCCGCATGGGGGCGCGTGTCATGGTAAGCGTCACGATAACCATGGAGACCATCATCAGGCTCGTCAGGATCTGGGTCGTATAGGTAAACATCGAGCTGAGCTGTCCCGTGGTCAGACCCAGTTCCGGGTTGTTGCCGGAGGCGACGACCATGTGCGCGCCGACCCAGGACAAAACGATCATGCAGACATACACGCAAAAACGCATCGTCGGATCGTTCACCGCGAGGATGCGCTCGGCCTTGACGAAGTCCTTATAGACCGTGCCGGAAATGTCGGAGAACTTCCTGACCTCGTAGTCCTCGCGCACGAAGCTCTTGACCACGCGCACACCGTGCACGTTCTCCTGCACCACGGTATTGAGCCGGTCATAGGTCTTGAAAACCCGGTCAAAGATCTTGAACACCACGGGCATCAGCCCCAGCAGCACCGCTGCCAGAATGGGGATCGTCACCAGATATACCAGGCTCAGCTTCGGGCTGATGGAGAGCGCCGAGAGCAGCGCCAGCGTCAGCATGACCGGGCAGCGGATCGCCATGCGGATCATCATTTGAAAAGCATTCTGGAGACTGGACACGTCGGCGGTCAGACGGGTGACGATGGACGCAGCAGAAAACTTATCGATGTTGGAAAAGCTGAAATCCTGGACGTGGTAGTACATATCGTGGCGCAGGTTTCTGGCAAAGCCGGTCCCGGCCTTGGTAGAGTAGGTCGCCGAGAGAGCGCCGAAAGCCAGAGAGGCTGCGGCGCAGCCGCAGAGCAGCAGCGAGCGGGTGACGACAACCTCCATGTTCTGCAAGGCGATTCCGTAGTCGTATAGATTCGCCATGATCAGCGGGATCAGCACCTGCATGGCCACCTCGCCGATCATGAAAAGCGGAGCAAGCAGCGCCGCCGTTTTGTATTCCCGGATGCACCGGGACAGTCGCTTGACCATTTTGATCTCCTTATTTCCCGAGCCGCAGCATGACCTTGAGGATATTCACGGCACAGCGCTGCACGTCGCCCCGGCAGATGGTCTGCCGGTAGTGATCCTCCACGCGGTAGACAATGGTTTTCCCCTCGTCTTCCAGATAAGCGATTTTCGTATCCACCGGGCTCTTCATGGGCCGGTACTTCTCCCGAAGCCGGAAGGCTTCGAAGATGGGACTGGCCTCGAAATAGATCTTCTCGCCGTTGACCAGAATGAGTCCGTCCTCCGCGCGCGCCGTATAGCCCTCGCCAAGGGGTACGCGGATGCGTCCCGCGCCGGTTTCCGACGGCACATAGTCGTGCCAGAGCATGAGATACACCTCGGCAAAGGGGATGCCGATGCGGTACTTTTTCACCTGGCCGTTGGGCTCGAATTCCGGCTCGACCTTCTTCATGTGGGTCAGGATCTCTATGCTCTTTTCAAAGCCGCCCGGCGTGATCAGATCGTTGCCGGCGTGCATGGATTTGGAGGGCGTACTGCTGCCGCCGTTCCAGTCGGTCATGATCAGGCCTTCAAAGCCCCACTCGCCTCGGGCGAGGTTCGTGCACAGATCATAATCGTCTGCGGTGGGAACGCCGTTGACCAGATTGTAGGAGGTCATGAAGGACATGGCGCGGCCCTTGACAACGGAGCGGCGGAACGGCTCGAGGTAGAGCTCCCGGATGGCGCGCTCGGAAGCGACCGAATTGTTGGCATGGCGGTTGGTCTCCTGGTTGTTCAGTGCATAATGCTTGACGCAGGCC
>ODAI014209693.1_pt1 | contig 11216 bp, 8 predicted proteins | sample 1539321 | NCBI WGS metagenome assembly ODAI01 (sample SAMN02144231, study PRJEB22623) | gut metagenome | biome: sheep rumen | host: Ovis aries | place: New Zealand
ATCCTTGGCTTTTGTAGCATAAAAAAGAAATTCATCTTAAAACAGTTTACATGATTTACCAATACCGCGTCCGTATTCAGATAAAATACATCTCATGCTGAAGCCCTGGCTCTTTATACCGCACTGAGCCTTTTATGCGGCAGGTGGCGCCTTATGCGGCAGTAGCGTCCTGTGCGGCAGGCGTCGCTTTATGCGGCAGTGAGAGCCCCCTGCGGCTGAGGGGGGCTTGCAGCTGCTCTTGACGTATTGTGTAATCCAGCTTAAAATATAAAGAGCTTCGGAACAGCTCCTTTGGTGAGCTTTCCGGGACTCCTTGGAGACCAGCGCTCTTAGGAAAGCAAGGGCTTTCCGGACAGTTCAGCTGTACCGTGCCGTGCTTCCGGGGCATAGAGGAGCAGGGGGACGCGCCGCCCGAAAATCGCTTTCCGCGCGGCAAAATTTTCCTGCACGTTGTCTGTTCCTGTGGTATAATAAAAACTGTTTCAAAAGTAACATGCTTTTGAGACCTGCTCCGGAAGTGCCGTTTCCGGACAGGTTTTATACAAGGAAGCTTCTGGAGTCAGACTGGTTGCGGCTTTTCCCGCATGTGTCACGGTGGCGCGATGCGCTTCCTGGGGCTTGTGCAGGAAGGATGGGGATGCAGGCGGAGCGTCCGGGCTGCGGGCAAAAATGGCAGGAGCCGCTTCTGAGAGGAAGAAATGATTCAAAGGACATTTGATGTAGTAGGACAGGATGATATCACGGGAATCGTCGCCGAGCTTCAGAGCATCGTGGAGGTCTATTCGGCACGGGCAAAATTCCTTCAGGTGCAATTCTACCGCTTCTCCTGCAAGGAGGTGCTCAAGCTGCTTGCCCCTGTGCAGGAGGCCTTCCCTGATATCAAGATTGTCGCGTTCTCCCTCTTTGCGCCCGCCCCGCTCAGGCTGAGTGCCGAGCGAACCTTTGTCTTCGGGGAGCCTGTCATCCGCTTGGGCTTCCGCTTCTTCATGCGCTCGGAAGTCCATGTGCTCAGCTATGACCTCACGGAGCTTTCCGTCGAGGACATGATTTTCAGGGCGCGGCGCGACATCCTTGCCACGCCTTCCGTCAAGGGGGCGGCTTTTTTTTGTGCCGGCGAGAAGCTGGCGGTGTCAGATATACTGGAGCGGATGAGCGAGGGGCTGGAGCAGATTCCCCTGTTCGGGACTAAGGCGGACGTCCCCTACGGGCCGGGAATGGAGGCTGCCGGGCTGGAGCGGCAGGTGCCCTGCTTGTTTTACAAGAAGAAATATGAGAAGGCAGTCGTGCTTGTCCTCTATACGGGGGAGCAGCTGCAGGTAAAGGCCGACTACATTTTTGGCTGGAAGCCGATCGGCAAGGCGATGCAGGTGCCCGTCGCGGACAGCGATTCTGTCGCGGACGACACGCTGGTCACCGCCATAGACGGCTTGCCGCCAGCGGAGGTGTTCAGGAAATATTTCGGCGTCCAGTTCGACAGTTTTCTTCCTATGAATACCGGCGATTTTCCCCTCACGGTGGAACGGGACGGCATGCCGCTCGCACGGATTCCCATGTACGCTACCCCGGAAGGCGGCCTGATTCTTATCGGCAACATCCGCCAGGGCGAGTACGCGCAGTTCTCCTACTCGCTCCCCAAGGAAATCCTTGCGGACACGCGTCAGCACTGCGCAAGCATGGCGGCTTTTTACCCGGAGGCCATGGACTTGTTCCTCTGCGCGAACCGCGCGATGGTGCTGCATGATGATGCCCAGTTAGAGATAGACTATTTTAAGAAAATTGCGCCGGAGCTGCAGTTCTGTTACGGCTCCGGGGAAATCTACCGCTATCAGGGGCAGGGCGCGCTGCTGAACAGTTCCATCGTCGCGGTAGGTATGCGGGAAGGCCCGGCGGACGCCGTGCATCCGGCATTGGAGGAATTGTCCGCCGTGGAGGAGGATTCTTCCGGCGTCCTTCCCCTGCCGGTGCGTCTGCTCACCTTCATGAAGGCTATGACCGGCGACCTGACCACCTATGTGGAGAAGGCGAGCCGTGCCAGCGAGTCCAAGTCCGCATTCCTGTCCAACATGAGCCACGAAATCCGCACGCCTATCAATGCGGTGCTCGGTCTTGACGAGATGATTCTGCGCGAGAGCACCGAGGACAACATCAAGGGCTATGCGCGCGACATCCAGTCAAGCGGCCGCTCCCTCCTTACCATCATCAATGATATCCTTGATTTCTCCAAAATCGAGGCCGGCAAGATGGAGATTATCAATACCGAGTATGACCTGCGCCAGACGATTTCCGACATCAGGAACATGCTGGAAGTCCGCGCGCTGGACAAAGGTCTTGAATTCATCGTCGATGTCGATCACGATATGCCCCATCTGCTCTATGGCGACGAAATCCGGATAAAGCAGTGCATCGTGAACATCCTGACCAATGCCGTCAAATACACGCGTGTCGGTTCCGTCATGATTTCCTTCGGCTACGAGCGGAAGGACGCCGGGCGTATCATGATGACTGTCAAGGTGACCGACACCGGCATCGGTATCAAGCAGGAGGATATGCCGAAGCTCTTTATGCCCTTTGAGCGCATAGAGGAGCGGCGGAACCGTTCCGTGGAGGGAACCGGGCTCGGCATGAGCATCGTGAACAGCCTGCTGTCGCAGATGGGCTCCCGTTTGTCCGTGGAGAGCGTCTACGGCAAAGGCTCCAGTTTTTCTTTCTCGGTGGAGCAGCGGGTCATCAAGTGGGAAAAAATCGGCTCGCGGGAAGAGGCGATGGCGGCGCTCTCTTCCGGCTCATCCGATTATGTGGAAAGCTTCCAGGCACCTGCCGCGCGGATTCTGGTGGTTGACGACATGCCGATGAACCTTGTGGTCATCAAGGGGCTCCTCAAGAGCACCCGCATCCAGGTAGATACCGCCGCGAGCGCGGCCGAGGGCATCATCATGGCGGAGAACAATTTCTACCATCTTCTCTTTATCGACCACCTGATGCCCAAAATGGACGGCATCGAGATGCTGGGCAAGCTCCGCTCGGATCCGCTCTCAAAGAACCGGCATACGGTGTGCATTGCCCTGACAGCAAACGCGGTGAGCGGCGCAAAGGAGCTCTACCTTTCTGCCGGATTTGACGATTACCTGTCCAAGCCGGTTGAATACAAGAATCTGGAGGCCATGATTTCCTCCTACCTGCCGAAGGAGCTGCTGCTGCAGCAGGGGCAGAGCGGCTTTATCGATATGAAGCCGGGCGAATGGAACGGTGTGGAGCGCCGCGAGAGCACCTGCGCGGTGAACACGATGTTCAACGATGTCTTCAAGCTTGACGTTGAGGCTGCCCTCAGGAATTGCGGCGACAAGGATGTCTTCCTTGATGCCGTCCGGAATTTCTACGATGCGATTGAGACGAAGGCAGCGGAGATAGAGGGCTATGTCCTGTCCGCCGACTGGAAGAATTTCACGGTGCAGGTGCACGCGCTCAAAAGCACTGCGCGGCTCATCGGCATGGACGCCCTGTCCGAGAAGGCGAGGGTGATGGAGGCCGCCGGGAATGCGGCGCAGCGGGGCGATGGCTCCGCCTCCGCAGACATCATAAGCTCCTGCCCCGCTATGCTTGCGGACTATCGCGCCTGCCTTGTGACGCTCGCACCGCTCTGCGGCAGGGTTGTGCAGCCCTCCGCCGCGGGCAGCGCCGCAGCTTCCCTGCCTGCGATTTCGGCGGAGGAATTCCGCGAGGCGCTTGCGGCTTTGCGCGAGCTTGTCACCGCTTTTGACTTCCGCAGCGCGGACGCGCTCATCGCGGAGCTGAGCGGGCATTCGCTCCCGGAAGGCTGCACGGCACGCTTTTCCGAGATAAAGAAAGCCGTGCGCGAGGTTGACGCCAATGCCGTGCTGAAGCTGCTGGAGGACATCTGAGTCCCTGCTCTGCGCGCCTCCGGCTTCCCACGCATCTGCCGTTCGCAAAACGAAGCGTGCGCGGGCGCGTATTTTTGTTTTTCTATGCAGAAGCCTTGCGCCGCCCTGTGTGTGCTCAGATGCAGTATTCGTAGCCGATGAATTCTGTGTTTTTCTGGACAAGGTCTTCCAGCGTCACCGAATCGACAAAATCGTTTATCCGCTGCTCAAAATCGTTCCAGAAGTATTCGTTCCCGGCGGAGCTCAGGTGATTGCTCTCCGTGCTGCCGCGGGGCGACAAATCTCCTTCCATGGCCCGCAGGATCTCACCTACAGTGTATTCGGATGCGTCCCGGTTCAGCTTGTAGCCGCCGTTTGTTCCCCGCGAGCCGCTCACAAAACCGTTCTTGCCAAGCTGGAGCAGAATCTGCTCAAGGTATTTTATCGGCAGGTTCCTCCTGTGCGACAGCAGCTTGAGCGAGATGCATTTCCCGCAGTCGTTCTCGGCAAGATCGGTCATGATGAGGAGCGCATATTGTCCGCGAGTCGAAATCCTGTACATCTCTTGTCCTCCTAATCCTTACAGAATTCCGCGCATATCTGCGCGAGCGCCTTTTCAAGAAGCGGGCGCGGGGTAGCGACGTTCAGGCGCTGGAATTTCGCTCCTTCTGTGCCGAACATCGTGCCGTAATCCAGCCAGACCTTCGCCTTGTTCAGGACGCGTAGGGAGATTTCCCGGTCGCTCAGCTCTGTGAATGCCGAGAAATCCAGCCACACAAGATATGTGCCTTCCGGGCGGTGCACGCGGATTTTCGGGCAGTGCGCGCGGACGTAGTCTTCGGTGAACAGGATGTTGCTGTAGATGTAGTCCTTTGCCTTATCGAACCATTCCTCTCCGTCCTGATAGGCGGCGGTGGCGGCGGCAAGCCCCATCAGGCTCGGCTCGTCGTAGCCGGTGCGGTCTATCTCGTCCTGGAATGCCGCGCGGATTTTTTCGTTCGGGATGATGATGTTCGAGAACTGGAGCCCGGCAAGGTTGAATGTCTTGCTTGGCGAGGTGCAGATGATGGAATGCTGCGCCGCTTCTTCCGAGAGCGATGCGTATATCGTGTGTGTGTTGCCGCCAAAGGTGATGTCGCAGTGAATCTCGTCTGATATGACCAGCACGCCGTATGCGCGGCAAATCCTCTCAATCTGCTCCAGCTCCGCCCGTTTCCAGACGCGCCCGCCGGGGTTGTGCGTCGAGCAGAGCACGACTACCTGTATATGCTCGTCCCGTCTTTTTGCCTCAAAATCGGCAAAGTCAATCTCGTAATGGCCGTCCCTGAATACGAGCGGATTGTTCACGACGCGGCGGTTCTGTGCCGTTATGGTGTTTGAGAACGGGTAGTAGACGGGCCTCTGTATCAGCACGCCGTCGCCTTCTTTTGTAAAGGCTCGGATGGCGGTTGCGATGGCAAAGACCACGCCGGGTGTGTTCACAATCCATGCTTCTTCGACGGCAAAATGATGCCTTTTGCTGAACCATGCGCTGACGGCGGCGTAATAGCGGGCGTCCGGGTGGCTGTAGCCGAAGATGCCGTGCCGCGCGCGCTCTTCCAGTGCCTGCCGGATGCATGGCGCCGTGGGAAAATCCATGTCCGCAATCCACAGGCTTATGGCGTCGCTTGGTTTTCCGCGCTTTTGCGCAAGGTCGTATTTTGCGGCAAAGGTGTTCCTTCTGTCTGTGATGGTATCAAAACTGTAGTCCATATCCGTCTCCTCGGTGCGCTTGGCCGGAATATCTGCCGCATTCCGGGCACGGCGCGTTTTTTCTTGGCATATCCCTGCAATAAGGCTGTTTCCTGTACGTGCGCCGGAAAACCTCAGTTCCTCGTTGCACGGCTCTTGCCCTTTTGGCGGGCGGAACAGATTCGTTCCGTTGTGGTGAAGCTGTCCGGAAATTGCTGTTTCCGGGGCAAACTGGCGCTTTCCGCGCCGGCCTATTACCTATTGACTTACTAGGATAAATATAGTATATCATATATTGCCTAGTAAATCAATAGGTAATAGGATTCCTGAAGAGCGCGATTCTTAGGGAACCCGTTCTGTTTTTGGCTGCTGCGCCGCATTCTTCTGCGCGCGTCAGCCAGAGCTTTTGAAACTGACTCGGAGGTTTATATGAAGAAAAGTCGCGTTGTGTTTTCCGCTGTGCTGCTGGTGCTTGCCCTGCTTGCCGCAGTCGCTCCGTATACCTTTGCCAAGGTCTGCCCGCTTGGCGAGACCGTCATGCGATGCCACTGGACTGCGCGGGCTGTGCTTTTTACCGGTCTGTGTGCCGCGGCATTTGCGCTGCTCCGCTTCTTTGCGCGCCCGGAATCTTTTTTGCTGGGGCTTGATGCCGCTATCATTGCGGATGCGGCAGGAATCATCCTGTTCCCCACGGTGCTGATTGGTGTGTGCGGTGGCTCCAGGATGCACTGCCACGCCGTCACGCAGCCTGCGCTCATTGTGCTGGGAATCCTCCTGCTGGCGGTTGCTGCTGCGGATGCCGTGCTGCTTTTCCGTGGCAGGCGTTCCGGCAAGGTACGCTGAGCGTATGGGCAGCGCATTGTCTTCATGGTCGCTGGCAACAAAGAGCATTGCCCGCAAGCCGCTCAGGGCTTGCCTGCTGGGTGCGCTGGTCGCCGTTTCGGCGGCAGTCCTTTTTGCCAGCTTTCTGCTTGCGGTCAGCCTGAGGAACGGAATTGCCGGCATGCGGGAGCGGATAGGCGCCGACCTTATGATAGTCCCTGAAGGCTACGAACGGAGCCTTGAGGGAGTTCTGCTTTCCGGCGAGCCGAATTATTTTTACATGGACAAGGGCATTGAGGATACGGTGCGCGGCGTGGAAGGCGTCGCTGCGGTGACGAGCCAGTTTTATCTGAGCAGCCTGAGCGAGTCATGTTGCGACTTCCCCGTGCAGATAATCGGCTTTGACGTTGACAGCGATTTCCTCATAAAGCCGTGGGTGCAGAAATATAGCGGGGAAGAAGGCTCCGTCTTTGCGGGAAGCAATGTCTCTGTGGAGAACGGCTACGTCTCCTTTTTCTCAAAGAGACACCGCGTCGTCGCGAAGCTTGCGAAAAGCGGCTCCGGGATGGACAATGCCATCTTTGCGGATGGGGCGACTGTCCGTGCGATTTTTCAGGATGCGAAGGAAAAAGGATTCAGCTTTTTCTCCGACGGGAATGTGGATTCGCTGGCCAGCGCGATTTTTGTGCGGCTGGCGGACGGGGCAAAAGCTGATACTGCCGCCATGAAGATACGGCAGGCGGTGGACGGCATACAGATTGTCCGGCAGGACAAATTTATCCGCACGCTTGCGGAGAGCACCGCCTCGTTCTCCGCCTTCCTCGCTGCGATGAGCGTGCTCTTCCTCCTTGTCACCGTGCTTTCTCTGGCGCTGGTGTTTTCGCTCAGTTTATATGAGCGGCGCCGGGAATTCTCCATCATGCGGGTGCTGGGCGCAGACAAAGCGAAAATCCGCTCTCTGGTGCTGTACGAGGCGCTCGTCTTTGGAATCTCCGGCTCGCTGTGCGGCATATCGTTTTCCGCGCTTGTCCTGCTTCCGTTCAATATCCTTATATCCCGGAAAATCTCCATGCCATTCTGTATGCCGGGCATCGGGATGCTTGTGCTTTTGGCGCTGGCTGCATTCGTCATAGTGACGGCTTCCTGTATCCTGAGCGCGTCGTATGCGGCGCTGCGCATCTCAAAACTTGAGCTCTACGCGGAAGCAAAGTAGGAGGAGCGATGATACGGGTCAACGGTATCTCAAAAACATTTCCTTCGCCACGGGGAGTCGTCCCGGTGCTCCACGATTTTAGCTTTACGGTTCCGTCCGGCTCGTGCTTCGGGATTGCGGGCAAGTCAGGGGCGGGGAAAAGCACGCTCCTTTCCATAATCGCGGGATTGCAGGAGCCGGATGAGGGGCAGGTCTTGATTGATGGCACGGATATCTTTGTGCTGGATGACAGGCGCCGTGCCTTATTCCGCAATCAGAACATCGGCTTTGTATCGCAGGAGCAGAGCGTTCTTGCGCATCTGACGGTACGGGACAATGTCCGCCTGCCCGCTTTTCTGGGAGACGGCAGAAAGCGGGCGCGAACGGAGGAGCGGGCGGATCAGCTGCTGGAAAGCCTTGGCATCGGGCACCTCGCGGACTGTTATCCGGCGGAGCTTTCCGGGGGAGAGAACCACCGCGTGCTGATAGCGCGGGCGCTTATGAACGAGCCCGGCATTATCCTTGCGGATGAGCCGACAGGCTCCCTGGAGAAAGAACAGGCCGCTGCTGTCGTGGAGATATTCAGGGCGCTCGCGGATGAAGGAAGGACGGTGCTCATGGTCAGCCATGATGCGGATGCGCTGCAGAGATGCGACGAAATAATCAGAATCTGAATGGAAGCCGCATGCAGCCCCCGCAAGGTCGCGCTTGCGGGGGCTGCGCTTTCTTAGCCGAGCGCCTGCGCAAGGTCGCAGATTAAGTCGTCTGCGTTCTCTATGCCCACGGAAAGCCGCAGTGTCGCGGGGGTAATGCCGTTTTTCAGGCGGAGCTCCTCCGGCACATCCGCATGGGTCTGGGTCGTCGGGTACGTGATGAGCGTCTCCACGCCGCCAAGGCTTTCCGCGTACTGTATCAGTTTTACGCGGCTCAGGACTGACAGCGCTTTTTCCGTCGTCTCTGTCCGGAATGTTATCATTGCCCCGAATCCACGCGCCTGCTGTTTCATGATGCTGTGACCGGGATGGTCTTCGAGCCCCGGATATATGACCTTTGTGACGGATGGCTGCGTGCAGAGCCAGCGTGCGATTTTTCCGGCGTTCTGCTGCGATTTTTCCATGCGGACTGCGAGCGTCTTTATTCCCCGCAGGGTAAGCCAGCAGTCAAACGGCGCAAGGCCTGCCCCGGTTGTCTTTATGAGAAAACGGAGCCGCTCCTGCACGTTTGCGTTGTTCGTCACGATGAATCCCGCGAGCGTGTCGTTGTGGCCTGCAAGGTACTTTGTCCCGGAGTGAATCACGACGTCGGCTCCGAGGCTGAGCGGGTTCTGGAAGTAGGGCGACATGAACGTGTTGTCCACGATGAGCAGCAGACCGTGGCGCCGTGCGATTCCTGCTGTCGCGGCGATGTCCGTCACGTTCATCATGGGGTTTGTCGGCGTCTCGATGTATATCGCTTTTGTTTCCGGCCGTATCAAGGATTCTATATCCTCAACGGAGCAGTTTGCCCGCGTGAATGCGATGCCGTTTTTTGCGGAGACATTGTCGAAAAGCCTGATTGCTCCGCCGTAAAGGTCGCTGTCAACAATCAGATGGTCTCCCGGCCGGAACAGCTCCATCAGGATGCTTATCGCTGCCATGCCGCTTGACAGCGCAAGGGCGTCCGTGCCGTTCTCCAGGGAGCAGATGACTTTTTCAAGCTGCTCGCGGGTAGGATTCTGAAGCCGCGAGTAGTCAAAGCCCGTGCTTTGTCCTGCTCCCGGATGCGCATACGTCGCGGTCTGATAAATAGGAAAGCTTATTGCCCCGTAATGCGTGCAGTCTTTCCTCGCAGGTGCCGCGCCCGCCGCCGCTGAGAGCTCTGCATCAAGGTGCAGGCATTTTGTTTCTGCTGCTAGTGCCATTCGTATCTCCTCAAGAGCAACTTTTAAAGAGCCCGCGGCAACACGTTGCCAGGGACTTCTGAAAGTGGCTCTAAATATTGTATTCTGCTTCGTGCAGTTTTCCGCCAAGGTTAAGGATTTCAAGCACCTTGTTGCGGTACAGCGCGAATGTGTCCTGCACGCGCACGCGAGGTTTCGGCAGGTCAATGTCTATCACGGCCTCCACTTTTGAAGGCCGTGCGCTCATCACCACAACTTTGTCGCTCATGTAGATTGCCTCATCGACATCATGCGTCACCATAATCATGGTCATGTTGTTCTCGTTTTTTATGCGCAGAATCTCATCCTGCAGATTCATCCGGGTGAATGCGGCCAGCGCGCCGAGCGGCTCGTCGAGCAGCAGGACTTTCGGATGCCCCACGAGCGCGCGTGCCAATGATGCCCTCTGCTGCATGCCGCCCGAAATCTGGTGGGGATAGGAATCTTCAAATCCTTCCAGCCCTACAAGCCTGATGATGTCGTTCACGTCCTGCTTGTGCTCCTTGTACAGCTTTCTGGCTTTCAGACCGAACGCGATATTGTTCCTGACGGTAAGCCACGGAAAGAGATTGGACCCCTGGAACGCGAAACCTCTGTCGCTTCCTGCCCGGAGGATTTTTTCCCCGTCAAGGCTCACGGAACCGTCGTATTGTTTTTCGAGTCCGCCGATAATCCTGAGCAGCGTCGATTTTCCGCAGCCGGATGGCCCGATAAGGCTGACAAAGCTGCCCGGCTCAATGTCGAGCGAAAAATCATTCACACCATGAACATCGTTAAAGTTTTTGTTCACGTTGTGTATCTGTATGCTACCGAGCATATTCTTACTCCTCAAAGCAGCGCCACGGACGGCGCGTCAAATTCTTGGCTAAACAGTCCGGAAAAAATGCAGGAGGCATTTTTTGTGACGCTTACCACCGGATGACACCTTTCTGCCAGACCATGACGCCGTCCCTGATTTTGAAAAGCAGCGTCAGTATGAGCGAGCACAGCATGGCGATGATAATCAGCCCTGCATATACGCCGTCATACTGCATGACGGATTTCTGCCAGTTGATGTACCAGCCGATTCCTTGGGAATTGCCGTTCATCTCCACCGCCATCAGCGTGGCAAACGATGACACGATTCCGTAGAAGAGACCGAGAAAAATCTGCGGAAGGCTTGCGGGAACTGCCACGCGGAATACCTTGAAGAAGGTCTGAGCTCCGAGCGTCTCGCTTACCTCAAAAAAAACTTTGCTGACGCTCTGGATGCCGCTGGCCGTCATGAGCGTTACGGGGAACCACACGGCAAAGGCAATCAGAAATACGTTTGCCCCGTGTGTGGTGGGGAAGACGCTCAGTGCCAGCGGAATCCATGCGGTTGTAGGGACAGGCCCAAGGAATTTCGTCACGGGATTGAGCCAGTATCCGACGCGACGGTTGTAGCCGAGCGCAAGCCCGGTAAAAAATCCTGCCAGAAGGCCGTAAACAAATCCTTGGGCAAGCAGCCCCAGCGAGAAGAGAAGGTTCTTGAGCAAGAATACTTTCTGAGTCCAGAGCAGGCCGCAGATTCTGTCCAATGATGGAAAATAAAGCACCGGAAGCAGCGCGGTCTTTGACACGAGCGTGTTCAGAAGCGCGAGGAATGTGATAGTCCCCGCATAAAACGGAAGCTTGCCGTATAATTTCTTCCCGA
>ODAI010235933.1_pt1 | contig 11215 bp, 2 predicted proteins | sample 1539321 | NCBI WGS metagenome assembly ODAI01 (sample SAMN02144231, study PRJEB22623) | gut metagenome | biome: sheep rumen | host: Ovis aries | place: New Zealand
CGCGGAGATTTCAGAGAATATCTTGGAGGCCGCAGCGAATCCCATGGAGGCCGCAGCGAATCCCTTGGAGAACGTAGAGAATCCCACGGAGAACGCAGAAAATTCAGAAGAGACAATCGAAAAATCCGGGGAGGAATCCGGAGCAGTCATTGAGATGGCGCTCCCCGGAGAGGATGAAGAGATTGCGGCGGAAAATCCCGGAAATGAGGCAGCCGACCATCCTGTGATTGCCCTGACAGATCTGCCCGCCTATGGGGAGAGACGAAATATATCCGGCGTCGTTTTCATGCCGGAGGGTATGGATGACAGTGCTTTTAATCCTTTGGCCTACAAAGTTACCATTTATCTGCAGACAACAGAGTATGGGGAATACTGGGTCAAGCCCACGCAGGCCAAGCCTTATTTCGAGATTTCTGAAGACGGATCATTCAGCGACAATTTCATCACCGGCGGAAGCGGTGACCTCAATGCGAAGGTTCTGCACCTTCTCCTGCTTCCATCGGAGTACCAGCCTTCCCTGCACGGTTTTCATGACGCCCTCAGTCAGGCAGTCGACTATGTGCTTGTGACGCGCACAGAAGAAGGGGATGTCACGGTTTCTCCCGAACGTGAGGCGCCCGAGATCCACCCCGCCTTCCGGCAGGTACTTCCCGTCTCGGCACAGACTATTGCGGTGAACGTCGGTTTTTATACGGAAAACGGCAGCCAGCCCGGCGGGGTCCTGTCCATGGAGACCATCCGGCAGCAGCTGGAGGCAGTCGCGGGCTTTGCGGACACAGTGCGTTTCTACAGCTCCGGCGGAGAGGTGCAGAAAGCTTACGGCGCCGCGCATGATATGGGTTTTTCTATCGTCGGGACAGCATGGCTGACCAATGAGAACACGGAAGCAAACAGGCAGGCAAACCAGACAGAGCTGGAAGCCCTGATCGATAACTGCAAGAACGGTTATGTGCAGGCTGCCTGCGTCGGCAGCGAGACGCTGCTGCGCGGGGATCTGACAGCGGAAGCCCTGATTGAAAAAATCCGCTATGTCCGTAGCCAGATCCCTGAGGATATCCCCGTCACGACGGCGGACAGCTGGGACATTCTGCTCGGCAGCGCAGCGGTCAGGAACGCCTGCGACCTGTTGATGCCGAACTGCTACCCCTACTGGGGCGGTGAGAGCATCGATGAGGCGTCAGAGTCCTTTGCCCGGTCAATGGCATCGCTGCAGGCTGCCGCACGGAGCAAACAGATCATCGTCTCCGAGACGGGCTGGCCGACCGCCGGACAGACAAAGGGCAATGCTGTACCGGGAGCTGATTCCGCAGCGCGGTATTTCTCCGAGGTGCGTGACTGGTCCCTGTCTACGGGTACACAGGTCCTGTGGTTCGATGCCGTAGATGAACCCTGGAAAGGCCTGACGGAGGAAGGAGAGGCCGGGGCTCACTGGGGCCTGATGACCAACGATTTTGTCTTCAAGGGGGAGTTTGCGGAAACTGCCTTTTTCCGGACGGCACTGACCATTTCTGATAATAATGCATCCGTATCCGGGATTCAGGACAAAAGCTGCTCCGGAAGCCCTGTCACGCAGACACCGGTCGTAAGGATCGGTCTTAAGACCCTGTCGGAAGGTATCGACTATGTTGTCTCGTATGCAGACAATCTCCATGCCGGCACCGCGCGGATGACCATCACAGGGAAGGGAAATTACCGAGGCTCCATCACCAGGACCTTTAAAATCCGCCCGGTTTCCATCGCCTCCGCGTCGGTCTCCGGACTGAAATCCGTAACCTACACCGGCAAAGCCCTGACTCAGAGCCCGGTCGTAAAGGTCGGATCCACTACACTTGTCTCAGGGACGCACTATACAGTCTCTTATAAGAACAACATAAACGCCGGAACGGCGACATTGACAATTACCGGCAAGGGAAACTATACAGGGACCAGGTCAGTCACCTTCAAGATCAACAAGGCGGCTCAGTCGATCACTGTGAAATCCTCCGCATCATCCGTCCCTGTCGGAAAGACGGCTGCAGTGACCATCACAGGAAATAAGGGAACAAAATCCTATAAGTCCTCCAATACAGCGGTCGCGACTGTAAACTCTTCCGGAGTAGTCACAGCGAAAAAAGTCGGCACAGTCACGATCACAGCGGCTTCGGCCTCGACTTCCAACTACAATGCCGCCTCAAAGACCCTGACCATCAAAGTCGTTCCTGCGGCGACAGCCTCTCTGACCGCTTCCAATCTGGCGACGGGCATCAGGCTCAGCTGGAAGGCAGTCACCGGGGCAAACGGCTATAAACTCTACCGCAACTCGACTCTAATCAAGACCATCACCAGCGGAAGTACTGTCACCTTTACAGATACAAAAGCCAACACAAACGGGACAAAGTATGTATACAAAGTGGTCGCCAAGGCGTCCACCGGAGACAGCACTCTGTCGAAGAGCCGGACGGTCTACCGTGTGGCCAGACCTGCCATCTCTTCCGCGACAAACAGCGCCGCTTCTAGGATGATCATCAAATGGGGCAAAAACGCAAAGGCGACAGGCTATGAGATCCAGTACAGCACGAGCAAGACCTTTGCAAGCGGGAACAAGACCGTGACTGCCGCGGGAGCATCCACTGTATCGAAGGTGATCACAAGCCTGACCAAAGGAAAAACCTACTATGTTAGGATCCGTGCCTTCAAGACTGTCAACAGCACAAAATACCGGTCCGCCTGGAGCATGGTAAAATCTGTAAAAATCCAAAAGTAAACATCACACAGGATACAATAGGGCAGAGGCGGCCACGCCGCCCTCTGCCCCACGGCCGGCCCGTGTCCGCCGTAAGGCGGAAAAATTCCTTACACGGGCCGTGTCATAAGAAAAGGGGTTCCTTCACCCGGCGCAGTAACTGCCCGGGTGAAGGAACCCTCTTAATTAACAGGCTTTTTCAGCCCTCTTCCTTTCAATATCTTTTAGGAGATTCAATACCTATTAGGAAATTCAATATCTTTTAGGAAATACAATATCACAGGATTCCCTGCATTACATAGTCCGGAAAATCTTTTCCGGATCGAATTCGAGTCTTTTAAGGATCTTATTCCCGGTCATTTTCTGTCACCAGGGCAGGTCCGGCCGCACCTGACGGCGCTCGGCCATCAGCTCACTAGCTTTCTCCCGATCAGTCCCCTGTATGCGAAGGGATGCATAGTAAAGACCGCCGGCGAGAGAATCTGTAATCGCATCATCCCCCGGGTGTGTTCTGTACAGCTCACGAAGCTCGTCCAGCAATACATTTACATCCAACGATTTGTAGAAATACCTGACAGAATTTACCAGACTTTCAGCAAGCCATTCTGAAATCCCAATGTCCCCGGGTTCCTCTCTGTGTTCCTTACGCAGCTCATCCAGCAGAATGCCGGCTTTCTTTGGGTCAGTCTGATGGAGAATCACATGCAGCAGCCTGTCGAAATCGTCTGCGTCCTCAGTGTCCCCGGCCAGTTTCCCGTGCAGCTTGCGAAGTTCGGAGAACAGTGTGCCGGCCTGCTCAGGTTCGGCGTGATTATCGAAAATGTGGAACAGGGCTAAGGCGGTCAGTATTGCAATCCCGGCTTCCCCCGGGTGCTCTCCCTGCAGGTCACGGAGTTCTTCCAACAAGGCACTTTCATTCAACGAATCCTTCGAATCCTGCGAATCCAGCGACATCAAATCCAGCGAATCCTTAGAATCCAGCGAGTCCTTCGAATCCAGCGAGTCCTTCGAATCGGAGAACAGGGTGATGGCAATTTCCAGACTGTAGCCCAGCCAGAAGGAAAGATTATAATTCCCGGGCCACCTCCTGTGAAGCCTGCGGAGCTCTTCAAGCAGGACAGCAGCTTTCTTATGTTCAGTCTTACCGCATTGAGTAAAAGCATTGAACAAATCTTTGGCCAGCCGCAGTGAAGCCTCTTCGTTCCCGGATGCCTCTTTATGCCGCTTGCGGATTGCATCCAGTGAGAAATGAGCATCTGTCGGCCCGGCTTTCTTTGGACAGCTGCGTGAAATATCAGCAACTATCTCCGGAGGGTTCTGTATAGAATACCTTCTGATCATCAGGCAGCTGCCGAACATTTTCGAAACAACAACATTCCCGGGCTGCTCCAGGTACAGGTTATAGAGTATCTCAACCAGAATTCTGACTTTATACCGGTTGCGCTGATTATAAATACAATTGTACAAAGCGCGTGCAAGAATTCCAGAGACCTCGGCATTCCCGGGCTGCTTCCTGTGCAGTTCACAGAGACTCTCAAGCAGTGTTTCATCTTTCATGGGCCATAGCTGATCGCAATAAATATTGAACAGCATTCTGGCGAGAGCTCCTGCAATTCCGGCATTTCCGGGCTGTTCCTGGTACAGCTCACGCAGCTCCTTTTGAAGGGCTGAAGCTCTGTTCCGATCAGTCTGATGATTGAAGGCATTGAACAGGCATCTGGCCAGCCTGGCTGAGATCTCGTCGTCCCCGGGTTTCTCCCTGTGCTGCGCACGGAGCTTGTCCAGCCTGCCGCTTTTCTCATCCATAGAGTCAATGAATTTCTTCTCTGTCACTTTTTTCTCCGCTCTTTCATATATATCGAAGTGCTTCTGCGCTGAGACACCCGAGGAGAAAGCCCGGAACGGGTTTCTCCGATGGGATCACTGCAGGTTTGCGGCCCTTCGACGCAAACCTGCTGAGTGAAAAAAATGTTATCGAGCGTTTTTTACTCTTTCCGACATGCAACTCGCCAGAGCGGCCCCGAGGAGAAATACGCGGAGGCGTTTTCTCCGATGGGATCAGCTGCTTATTGTGTACCCTTCATAACACCCTCTTACCAATAACGGGATCACTTGATGATCTTCAGGCTCTTTGTTGCGCTCCAGGCGGAAATGTACTTCACATTGTTGACGGTCTTGCAGGCGCGGATCCTGACATAGTAGGTTTTTCCTTTGGTCAGGCTTGCGATTACCTTCGATACAGTGGATGCTCCCGCGGCAGTCACGGTCTTGTTCCCGCTTGCAAAGGTCTTGCTCGTGCTGTACTGGATCTCATAGCTTGTCGCCGTTGCGTTTTTGCCCCATTTGACGGTCATCTTTGAAGCGGCGCTGTTTGTCGCGGAAGAGATGGCAGGTCTGGCCACACGATAGACCGTCTGACTCTTCGACAGGGTGCTGTCGCCGGTGGACGCCTTCGCGACCACCTTGTAAATATACTTTGTCCCGTTTGTGTTGGCCTTTGTATCCGTAAAGGTGACAGTACTTCCGCTGGTGATGGTCTTGACCAAAGCCGAGTTGCGGTAGATTTTATAGCCGTTTGCCCCGGTGACTGCCTTCCAGGTAAGCTTGATGCCGGTCGCCAGATTGGAAGCGGTCAGAGAGGCTGTCGCCGCAGGGACGACTTTGATGGTCAGGGTCTTTGTGGCGGCCTTGTAGTGCGACGTAGAGGCTGAAGCCGCTGTGATCGTGACCGTGCCGACTTTTTTGCCGGTTACTACTCCGGTAGAGCTTACAGTCGCGACCGCTGTATTGGAGGACTTATAGGATTTTGTTCCCTTATTTCCTGTGATGGTCACTGTTGCCGTCTTTCCGACAGCAACGGACGCCGCAGAGGATTTCGCGCTGATCGACTGGGCCGCCTTGTTGATCTTGAAGGTAACTGACCTGGTTCCTGTATAGTTTCCCTTGCCGGTGAGCGTCGCTGTCGCTGTTCCGGCGTTTATGTTGTTCTTATAAGAGGAGACGGTGTAATCTGTGCCGGCCTTCAGGACGGTTGATCCCGCCTTTACTGTGGGAGCGGGCGTCAGGGCTTTTCCCGTGTAGACAATGGACGACGAAAATGTGACCGAAAGGGTGCTGACCGCTATTTTCGGAAGCCTGGCGATGACGGCAGTCTCTTTTTTGCCGCATTCAGTGCAGGATCTTTCTTTTGAGCCCTCAGCCTGTATGGTCGCGGCTTTGGTGGTTTTCCAGGAAGACCACTTGTGATGGTGGGTCCCCGAAGCATCTCTGGAGATCCATTTTGTCCCTTCAGAAAATATGCTTTTATCTACATTGTTCCAGGAAGCATCGTTTTCCGGGAAATATACCTTGATATCGTGATCCAGGGGCTGATACCAGTAAAACTCCGGAGCATGCCCGTAAAAATCAATCGACTGCAGATTCGAACAGTCTGAGAACATTTCCCATCCGATATAGGTTATCCCCTCGTCGACGATGACTTTTTTGATGTCTGCTGCCTGGATATTTTCGCAGGAATAGGAATTCTCTTCTGTTTTTTCATCAGAAAGCCAGCCAATAGAGGAGTACGGAGAACCATTGTCATATAATTGGCCTGACCCGCTGATCCTCAGTGTCCCGTCTTCATAGAGTCTCCAGACAGCGTTCTGCCCGCAATTGCCGATGGCTGTGAATCCTGCGTATTCGTCCGCACCCTGCCCGGGCGCAGGAGGAAGGCTTGGATCTTCCAATATGCTTTCTAACAGGTCACTGAGATCTCCGCCAAAGCCTTTTTCCTCAAAAATGATATTATTCTCAGGGTCAATGAAAAATACTGTTGTCGAATAAATCCACCCTTCCGGATCCCTGGTCCCGGTGATTCCTTCTATTGAGCAGAGGGCATCATATCCGTTCGCGCAGACCGCATAGGTTCCGGGAAGATCCGTCGGGAACTCACTCCCTATGCGCGACAATGCAGTCTTCTGATCTTCAGAACTGTTGCACATATAGACATATACAAAATCAATGCCGTCAAATTCTTTTCCGCGAAGGGAATTGAGTGTCAGCTGAGCATTCGGACAATCTTCTTTAAAGAATATGAGTGCCTTGGCGCGCCCGTTCTGAGCCGCCGTGGATATAGTACGGCGGTCTGCAGTGATCAGAGTAAAATCCGGTGCCTTTCCCAGAATCTTAATCTCAAACCCGTATTTAAATTCTGAAAGCGGATATCGTGACGCAAATCCCGCATCCTGAAAATTGTCATCCGCGTTTTTGTGATCGAAAAAGTCTTTTACCCCGCGCAGGAAATAGGTATCGGTATTCCCGTTTTCGTCCCAGGTGCAGTCAACCAGGTAATAAATGTTATCAATATCCACAATATTCCAGGCATGTCCCAGACTGTCGGAGGTAATGACTCTGGCGTCGATCCCCGCCTCCAGGCAGAGCCGGTAGAACATGGAACTGTATCCCTGGCACACTGCCAGATGATTGATCAGCGCTCCATATCCGGTATAAGTCTCCGGATAATCATCCCGCACTCCATAATAGGTGTCATAGTCATATTCCACGTTCTCGGAGATATAATCATGGATCGCTTTGATCTTATCGTACACGCTTTTGGAATCGTCATTCAGGCCCAGACTGGAGACGAGGCGCACCGTCTCCCGGTCTGCCTCTTCCTCCTGAGAAGCGGTCGTGCGGTACTGAAAATGATATTCCAGCAGACGCGTTTCGTCTGTTTCTTCAGGAGGGTTGCAGGTTGCTCCGAATCCTAAAACAGAGTACATCAGATAATCCCCGCCGCGGGGATCTCCGGTATGGGCATAAACGTCAGAGAAATGTATGAGATCCAGCTGATCATAGACTTCCTGAGGTATTTGAACAATAATACTCTCCTGCCTGGCTTCAGCCTTTTCCCGTACATACTGGAGTGTCTCATCCAGTGTGGTAAACGACGGAACCGTCTCGTCAGCGGTGACAACCCCCATCATGACAGGCGTCGCAGTGACGATTTCCTCACCGCCGCATTCAACGAGCACTTCTGATTCCGGAATCTCCTGCGATACTTCAGACGCAGGGTCCGGGTCTTCCTGCCCGGCTTCTCCTGCCTGCTCTGCTTCCCCTGCCTGCTCTGCCCCCTGCAGGGAGTCCTGGGAATTTTGGGAGTCCTCAGCATCAGTCGCCTGCTCTTCAGGTCCGCTTGTTATCTCCTGTGCATTTTCAGGGTCTGCAATATCCTGCCCGGATACTGATTCTGAATCCGTTTCAAAAGATTGCTCCTGCGCTGCATCAGTTTCTCCCTGACCGGCTTCCGGCGCGGAATCATCCTGCCCGGGAACGTCCTGTGCGGCTCCGAATCCTGCCTGACCGGAGTCCGGCTCGGAAATGTCCTGCTCGGAAAAATCCTGTGTGCCATCAGGTCCTGCCTGGCCCGCTTCCGCCTCGATAATGTCCTGTGCGGGAACGTCCTGTGCGCCTTCAAATTCTTCCTGAGCGGTTTCCGGCTCGATAATGTCCTGCGCGGAAAAATCCTGTGCGCCATCAGCTCCTGCCCGGCCCGCTTCCGCCTCGATAATGTCCTGTGCGGGAACGTCCTGTGCGCCATCAGGCCCTGCCTGGCCCGCTTCCGCCTCGATAATGTCCTGCGAAGCTTCAGATCCATTCCGGCTTGCTTCATTATCTGTATACACTTGATCTGTATTCACTTGCTGTACGTCTGAATCCGGTGTAAAAAAGGTATACTCAGGAAGCCGGTCAGCTTCCGTGGTCTGGTTCTCAGACGAATCAAGTCCCTCTTGTGCGGATCCTGCTCCGGCTTCCGACACTTCCTCTGCCTCACCCGAAAACACAGGGTCAGAGAATAATTCAGGTTCGTCCTGAGCCGAAGCTGACGCAGAATCAGACACCGCCTCTGTCGCATCCGTAGAAACCGGGTCGGATATTTCCGGGTTGTCAAAAAAGAACTGATCCTCTGCCTTTTCCGCCAATCTCACAGCGACCCCTGCTTCGTCCCGGAAAAACTGATCACGCTCAGCTGCTGCAGCCGGTGATCCTAACAACCCGGTTATCAAAACACACACAAGGAGCCGGACCATTTTTCTATTGGATTTCTTCATGCAATTCTCCTTTAAGCAAGCTTGTCACAGATTTTTGTAATGGAAATTTTTATACATCTCAAGATTGAGAATTTATATAAAGTATATTTCTTTTACTTTTTTTAATCAATATTTTCACGCAAGTACGTTCTTCCATAGGAGTTCAGACCGCGAAATACGAGGGCGGAGACAGGGGACGGTTCGGGGGGACGGTTCGGAGACAAAGAACCGTCCCCTGTCTCCGAAACGTCCCTCCGACCGTCCCCTCCGAACCGTCCCCTTCGAACCGTCCCTGGTCTCCTCAAACAAAGTATCAGACCCGCTGACAGGTGTTCCGTTTCCGGTTCATTCCACCTGCCAGCGGGTCCTTTGTTCATTCATCTGCACGGCTTACGAAAAACATTTCTCCGCCGGCTTGTATCAGGTTTTGCGGTTACTTCATTTTCTGCTGTCTCTTTTTTCTAAGAAGAAGCAGGATTGCTGTAATTGCTGCCAGAGCAGAGGCTGCCGGGATCGCCGCATTGGTGTCGTCTCCGGTCTTGGCTCCGGAACTTTCGGAACTGCTGGACTTGGTCGACGAAGTCTCAGTGGTCGAATGTCTGGTACTTGTCGAACTGGTGCTTGTGCCGGAACTCTTGTCAGTAGTGGAAGTCTTTGTCTTCGTCTCACTGCTGTCATTGTTGTCCTTGCTGCTGTCACCAGGCTTTTTGCCTCCATCATCTGCAGGTTTTACAGAAGGCTTAGTGCCTTGCTCATTCTGATCTTTGGGTTTGGTAATAAGAATGACTCCTTCCTTGTCGGTGATGACATTTGACTTGGTCTTGTCAATTGCACCGCCCTCGCCCAGAGTGAGCGTATAATCAGGCGCCGGCTTGTATCCTTCAGGAGTTTTTTCCTCATGGATAATATAGGTGTGTCCGGCTTTAAGTCCTTCCACGGTATGAGGAGTGTCGGCGGACGTCCATGTGTCGATCACTTCTCCGGTCGTTTTGTCGATCAGCTTGAGGACCGCACCCTTGACGGGTTTTCCGGTCTCCGGATCTGTTCTGAGAACTCTGATCTTATAAGTCTTTTCTGCAGTGCTCTTATTCTTATAAGTATTCTCATAATCGACCCTTGTGGCTTTTCCGGTCTGGATTTCGACGCTGGCGTCTTTGCCTGTCTTCTGTTCCGTTGTTTTTCCGTCCACTGTAGTAGTGTATTTTGCAGTAACAGTCTTTCCGTCAATATCCTTCGTCATCTCGGTCACGGTGTATTTACCGGTTTCGCCCGTCGTGATCTTCAGGATATAGTTGCTTGTGCCTATCACATGTTCGAAATCTTTCAGGGTCAGAACTGCGTCCTTCTGTTCGGCGACAAGACTGCCGTCTTTTCGTAGATATCTGCCGTCCTGTGCCTTGATGATGAAGGTCAGAGATCCTTCAGCTTCTTCCTCAGTGACATCTCCCTTGATGGTCTTGGTCAGCTCGAAGCTGCCGGTCTTGGGAGCGGTTTCAGGTTCTGTCAAAAGCAGGGTTCCATCAGTTGCTTCAATGACATTGGATTTCTCCTTATCGAGGCTTCCATCCTCCTTCAGGACAAACTTGCTGTCAGGTGCCTTCGGATAGCCGTCAGGTGCTGTTTTTTCATGGATCGTATAGGTCTTTCCGGGTTCCAGTCCCGTCAGGATCTCCGGTGTTTTATCGGAAGACGTCCATTCTTTGAGCACCGTGCCGTCCTCGTCGAGCAGCTGGATGACAGCTCCTGCCAGAGGTTTCCGGGTCTTGGGATCCACTCTGAGAACCTTCTTTTCGAAGGTCTTCTCGATGGTCTTCTCCGTGTAATCGTTCTGGAATTCAACCCTGGTGGTCTCGCCGGCTTTGACTGCTGCTGCGGCTTTGTTTCCTTTAGTCTTTTTACCGCCGTTCAAGCTGTAGGTGACGGTGACATCCTTTCCGTCGATGTCCTTCGTGGTCTCGGTAATCGTATAGTCGCCGGGTGTGATGGATGTAAAGGTCAGGGTGTACTTATCAGTGCCTTTGGTATGTTTGAAGTTCTTCAGTGTAAGTCTGACCTCGGTATCGCTGAGGGTTCCGTCGGCCTTGAGGTACTTCGTGGTGGTCTGGCCGCCTTCGGTAACGGTCGTGGCTATAACGAAGGTCAGAGAACCGTTGGCTTCGTCCTCGGTGATGTTGCCCTTGATGGTCTTCACCAGCTCGAGGTTGCCCTTCTTCGGTTCGGGCTTGTTGGTGTAGTCATCTTCGAAGGCAACCTTTGTGGTCTTTCCGGCTTCGATGGCTGCAGCAGCCTCTGTGCCTTTAGTCCTGTCACTTCCGTTGATGCTGTACTCGACTGTGACATCCTTGCCGTCAATGTCCTTCGTGGTCTCGGTAACGGTGTAGCTGCCAGGCTCGGAGGTCGTGATCGTCAGGGTGTACTTGTC
>ODAI012615622.1_pt1 | contig 11215 bp, 7 predicted proteins | sample 1539321 | NCBI WGS metagenome assembly ODAI01 (sample SAMN02144231, study PRJEB22623) | gut metagenome | biome: sheep rumen | host: Ovis aries | place: New Zealand
GGTGGAGCGCTGCGGCCAGGCGGCAAAGCAGGGGGCGGCCTATAGGAAATGCCTGGCAAAAGGCAACGGGGGCAAGAAAGTAAGCGTGGTGTGGGGAGGGCCGCCGTGCGTTCGGGCGCCTGCAACCCGCCTGCATGCGCGCTCTTGCCGCCGGCCGTGGCACGCGCTCGGGTTGCGTTGTGCGACGGGGGGAGCGCCTGCGTCATGCGCGCAATGCCGAGAGAGAGGGGCATGAGGTGAAGCGGCTGATAATCGTGGGGTCTCCGCGCTCGAACGGTCGTAGCGCGCATCTGGCGGAGATGTTGTTCGAAGCATGCATCGATGAATGCCCCGAAGACGAGCAGTTTCTCGTGCCGGTGTCCGAGGTGGACGTCGGCCCCTGCATTGGCTGCAACGCCTGCCGCGAGCTGACCGAGCTGGCGTTCGTCGACGACGATGGCAACGAGACGACGGAGCTTCGTCCCCGCTGCGTCTTCGACGACGACATGCAGGCACTCTACGACCTCGTAGACGATGCCGACGAGATAACGGTCGTGTCGCCCGTGTACTTCTCCGGAGCTCCCGCTCCGATGAAATGCATCCTCGATCGCCTCCAACCGTATTTCTGGGCGAACACGCGCACCCGCGAAAAGCGTCCGCTCGTGCTGCATGCAGTAGGCGAAGGGGGCGACCCACATGGCTATGGCGCCCTGGTAAGCGAAGTGAAATCTGCCTTCGCATGCGCAGGCTTTCGCCTGGAAAAGGTTCTGGACTGGGTTGGCAAGATAGACGCAAACGGCGAGATAACGGGCGAAGCGACCGAAACGACCGTTTCTTCCAGCGGCGCAATTCCCACAGAAGGCGCCGATGCGGCGCAGCCCCGCCCAGCAGCAACGCGCGCGAAGCTCGACCTGGGTGCGCGTTCAGGAAAGAAGGCGGCGGACGGAAAAGACGGCGCGACAGCACGGAAAAACTCGAATGCCCAGTCTTCTCGTAGCAGTGCCAAGGGAGCGCGTGGCAAGGCGGCTGCGCGCAAAGGCGGGCGCAGGTCGGATGGCCGGCGTGGATAGCGAACATCGGTTGTCTCCCTATGCCACGCCATCGGCAACGCGTGCGGTGCTCGAACGTCATGGCCTGTACACCAAGTATGCGCTGGGCCAGAACTTTCTGGTGAACGACGACGTCGTGCGAAAGATTCTCGACCTTGCCGACGTGGGGAACTCTGACTGTATCCTGGAAGTTGGTCCGGGAATCGGCACGCTTACCGCAGCGTTGCTCCAGCGGGCGCGCTGCGTTGCCTCCATCGAGATAGACGCCGACCTGGCAACGGTGCTCGCGGACACGTTGGCCCCCTGGGCCGATCGCTTCTCGTTGCTGGGCATGGATGCGCTTGCAGTTGCCCGCGAAGATCTGGAAGCGCTCCAGGTGGCATTGCCCGTTCTGCCGAACAAGCTGGTTTCAAACCTGCCTTACGCCGTTGCCGCAACAGTCGTGCTGGACTACCTGCAACGTTTCGATTTCCTTGAAAGCGAGACGGTCATGGTGCAGAAGGAAGTTGCGAATCGCATGATGGCGCGGCCGGGCACGAAGGAGTGCGGAGCCTACACGGTGAAGCTGTCGTTGTATGCCGAGCCGAGAGGGCGATTTTCCGTGGCGCCCGGCAATTTCTTTCCGCCGCCCCGGGTGGAAAGCGCCGTAATCCGGTTGGATCGCATTAGGTTGACTGGCGACGATGGCCGGCCGCTTGCGGAGCGCGACAGGGCCGCTGCGTGCACGATGGCCGATGCGGCATTTGCGACGCGTCGCAAAACGCTCGCGAATTCCTGCAAGACGTATTTTGCGGGTCGGCCCGCTGTGCAGGAAGTGCTACCATCGATATTCGAAGCGGCTGCGGTGGACCCGCGCAGCCGCGGGGAGAGGCTCGACCGCGACGACTTCGTGCGCCTCGGGCAAGCATTTGCCCGCTGTGCAGCCGATGGCGAGGCGTGTTGACGTGCTGGAAAAGGGGTCTGAGATGATGCGCGATTGCGAACAGGGCGGCTTGGCTGCGGGCGTACTGCGGGAGCGTTTCGGGTACGAGTCGTTCCGCCCAGGGCAAGAGAGCCTTGTGAATGCAATCCTGAACGGCGCAGACGCTTTGGGCGTTATGCCAACGGGCGCCGGCAAGTCCCTGTGCTACCAGGTCCCCGCGCTTTGCTTCACAGAGGACGAACGGCGCCGCCGCGGGCCGAGCATCGTGATATCGCCGCTGGTGTCGCTGATGAACGACCAGGTAAGCGCATTGGTCGCAGTCGGGATTCCCGCGGCGTACCTGAATTCCCAGCTTTCCTCGTCCAAGCAATGGGAAGTGATCGACCGCGCACGCGAAGGTTCCTACGCCCTAATGTACGTGGCACCGGAACGGCTTGCCGACCCGCGCTTCCTGGCATTTGCCGCCGAAGCCGCGATTCCCCTGATAGCCGTGGACGAAGCTCATTGCGTATCGCAGTGGGGGCAAGATTTTCGCCCTTCGTACCTGGGCATAGCCGATTTCATCGCCAGCTTGCCCATGCGCCCCGTCGTTGCGGCTTTCACGGCAACCGCAACGCCGCGCGTGGCAGAGGATATCGTGCGCCTGCTCGGCTTGCACGACCCGCTTCGCGTGACCACCGGTTTCGACCGGCCGAATCTGCGCTTCGAAGTGGAACAGCTCAGCGACAAGCGCAAGATCGCCCGCATAGCTTCGTGGGCGCTGGCACATGAAGACGAGAGCGGCATCGTCTACTGCTCCACGCGCAAGGACACCGAACGCGTTCACGAGGCCCTCGTCGCCGCAGGCGTGCGCGCCACGCGCTACCATGCAGGGCTGTCCCCGCGCGAACGCGGCGAGAACCAGCGCGCATTCGTTCACGACGATGCACCTGTCATGGTGGCGACGAACGCCTTCGGCATGGGCATAGACAAATCGAACGTGCGCTACGTCATCCACCATAACATGCCGGGCAGCCTGGAGGCGTACTATCAGGAAGCGGGCCGCGCGGGACGCGACGGCGAGCCTGCAAATTGCCTGCTCCTGTGGAACGACGGCGATATCGCCACCTGCCGTTATTTCATCGAGCAGGAATCGGGAAACGAGGCGCTCGATTACGAAGAACAGCAAGTGGTGCGCTCGTCCCGGCGTCGTCGCCTTGCGGCCATGGCCGGCTATTGCATGACCACCGAATGCTTGCGGTTCGCCATATTGCGTTATTTCGGCGAAACGGACTTCGGGTTGCCACCGATGGAAGGCGGCGGCGAAGAACCGGGTTCGGCGGGCGCCCGAGGCTGCGGCAACTGTTCGAACTGCTCGGGAGAATACGACGCCGTGGACGTTACGAAAACGGCGCGTTCCGTCATGCGCTGCGTGCACGAGCTGCGCGGCCGATTCGGCAAGGGCATCGTCTCGGATGTGCTGTGCGGTTCAAAGTCTGCCAAGATCCGCGAATGGGGGCTGGACAAGAAGCGAACCTACGACATCGTGGACGATTCCGCTTCCACGGTGAAGGAGATAATCGAGTTGCTCACCGCCGACGAGTACCTGGAAATAAGCGAGGGGCGCTATCCCCTCGTGGGCCTCGGTCCGCGGGCGCGCGAGGCCGCTACCGACGAGTTCAGGCTATACATGAAGAGGCGCAAGCGAGCAAGCGCCGCGCGTCCGTCGGAAAGCGCGCGCAACGTCTTGCCCAACCAGGAAAGCCCATCGGCTGCGACTGCTGCCGTTGGAGCCGCAGCCGTTTCGCGCCTGAGCGAAGAAGAGCAGCAGGAGCTGTTCGGGCGGTTGCGGCAGCTTCGCAAGCGCCTGGCGGATGAAGAAGGCGTTCCGCCCTACATCGTGTTCTCCGATGCGGCGCTGCGCGGCATGTGTGCCGCATGTCCCGCCGACGAACAGGAGTTCCTGGCGGTTAGCGGCGTCGGCCCCGTAAAGCTGAAGCGCTACGGGGCTGCTTTCCTGGGCGAGATAAACCGCGCCCGGTAACGAAGCCACAGGTGCTCGTTACCGGGCGCTTGTAAACCGTTGCCGGGGATGCCGCGCCTATTCGCTTGCCTCCGGAGCGGCCGTGCTGGAGCTCTCCGCGCTTGCGCTCGCCTCGGCGCTTCCGGCGCTCGCGCTTCCTGCGCTCGCCTCGGCGTTCTCCGCACCTTCGGTGCTTTCGGCTTCGCCGGTGGTCTCGCTGGCCTCGCCAGAACCCGCTCCCTCTTCGGTGGACGTCTCGTCGGTCGAGGTCCCGCTTGCCTCGGCGGAGTTCTCCGCCTGCATCTCGTCATAGGCCTTCTGGTATTTGTCCAGCTTGATGTCGTAGGGCAGGCCCGAGGGCATGTCGTTTTGCTTGAAGTCGGCGGCCTCTTTCAGCCCGTCAAGCCATTCGGTGTAGGCCTTCTGCGAAGCCACCGAACCAGCCGCGCTTTCGATGCCCGAGCGGAAGTCGGCGGGAACCTGGTCCATGCTCGTAATCTCTTCCGGTGCCTTGTACTCGTCGGTGACCGTGATGATATGGATGCCGTACTCGCTTTCCACGAGATCGCTCACCTCGCCGACCGCAAGGTTGTTCAATGCGTCGTTATATGCGGTTACGAAGCTCGTGGTGTTCCAGCCCACATCGCCGCCCTGCTCGGCAGACGCGTCCTCTGAATACTGGCGCGCTGCATCGGCGAAGCTCAGGCTGCCGCTGTTAATCTGGTCCAGTACGTCCCGGGCCCTTGCGCGGGCGTCTTCCATGGCCGCCTCGTCGCTCGTGTCCTCCACCTTGAACAGGATGTGGGACGAGCGCTTCTTGCCATCGTAGTAGTACGGCACATACGTGTTGGCCGTTTCGATGAGCGTTTCCTCGGTTATCTCGGCACCCTCTGCAAAATGGTCGTTAAGCTGCGATGTAAGCACCTGCTCTTCCAGGAAGGCCTGGTACTGGTCGGCGGTCCATCCCGCGTTGCTAAGGGCTTCGCTCCATTTCTCGTCGGAACCGTAGTTCGACTTTATCGATTCGAGTTGCGAGTTAACCTCTTCGGTGTTCAGCTGGATGCCCAGTTCGGCTGCGCCTTCTTTCTTCAATTCGCGGTCGCGGAACGACTCGATGGTCGAGGTGCGCATCCCATCGGCGGTGTTGCCGACCATCACCAGGTAGTATCCCCAATCGTCGTCGGACGTCAGGTTGTTCTGAACGCGCATCGTGTGAATTTGCTGGGTCACGTCGTCTTCCATGATGTCGACGCCGTTCACGGTCGCCGCCGTGCCCCCGCTCGGCGTCGTGTTGTTCGAGCAAGCAACCAGCCCGCATCCGAATGCCGCGATGATTCCCGCTACGATTGCGACCTTCAAGAACTTGGCTTTGTTCATGTCCTATCTCCTTGCGACCCAGCGGGCGACACGTACTTGTCGCCCAGCTTTTATCTCAGATAAAACCAATTGTCGCACAGCCCCTTTTTTGCGCTTGACGGTGCACAATAAGCCCAGATTCGCTTCACGAACGCCCGAAATATGCACCGATTGTTGCTTTTGCGGCCGCCCCGGTCGCTAGCCGGGCCGTAAAAGTAACGCATTGACTATGTGGCTTCGGGTCCCGATGCGCCGATATGCTAGAATCGCGAGGTTCGAGAGATAGGATGCCCCATGAAACAAGACCATATCCGCAACGTCGCGATAATCGCGCACGTAGACCACGGCAAGACCACCATAGTCGACCGCCTGCTGTACACGGCGGGCGTCTTCAGGGAAAACCAGCAGGTTGCCGAACGGGTCCTGGACAGCAACGACCAGGAACGCGAGCGCGGCATCACGATTCTTTCCAAGAACATCTCCATTACCTACAAGGACGTGAAGATAAACGTGATCGACACGCCGGGGCATGCCGATTTCGGCGGCGAGGTGGAACGCGTGCTGAACATGGCGGACGGTGCGCTGCTCATCGTCGACGCTTTCGAAGGGCCCATCCCCCAGCCGCGTTTCGTCTTGCGCCATGCGCTTGCCACCGGCAGGCCGGTCGTCGTTGTCGTGAACAAGATAGACCGTCCCGGAGCGCGCCCCCACGAGGTGGTGGACGAGGTGTTCGACCTGATGGTCGAGCTCGACGCCAGCGATGAGCAGCTGGATTTCCCCGTCGTGTTCACGTCGGCCATGGCCGGCTATGCCCGGTTCGAGCCCGAAGACGACAACATGAACATGGTGCCGCTGCTCGATACCATCTTGAAGGAAGTCCCCGCGCCCGAATGCCAGCCCGATGGCCCCATCGCGCTGCAGATCTGCACGGTGGACCATTCCAGCTTCGTCGGTCGCATCGGCGTGGGCCGCCTGCATTCCGGCACCATCCACAAGGCGGAGCAGGTGCTGGTGGTGAAGAACGACGGCACGCGCTACAACACGCAGATAAAGCAGGTGTTCACCTTCGAGGAACTGGGCAAGAAGGAGCAGAAGGAAGTGCACGCCGGCGACATCGTGGCCGTGGTGGGCGTGGACGATGCCGATATCGGGGACATGGTCACGAGCCGCGACCATCCCGTGGTGCTGGACCCCATAAAGGTGGAGCAGCCCACCATGGCGGTGGTGTTCGAGGCGTCCACGAGCCCGCTGGTCGGGCGCGAGGGCGATATCGTGGGTTCGCGGCAGCTGCGCGAGCGCCTGCTGCGCGAGGCCGACTCGAACATATCGATGCGCATAACCGAGGTGCCCGAATCCACGGGCATGGAAGTTGCCGGGCGCGGTGTGCTGCACCTTTCGGTGCTGATGGAAACCATGCGGCGCGAGGGCTTCGAGTTCCAGGTGGGCCGCCCGCAGGTGGTGTTCAAGACCGACGAGTCCGGCGCGAAGCTCGAGCCCATCGAGGAAGCGACGGTCGACGTTCCAAGCGAATACGCCGGCAAGGCCATCGAGGTGTTCGGCAACGCCGGGGGCGAGATGACCGACATGTACCAGCGCGGCGAAGACACGCACCTGGTGTTCCGCATTCCCACGCGCGGTACGATGGGCCTGCGCACCCATTTGCTGAATGCCACGCGCGGCGAGGCAACGATGTTCCACCATTTCAGCGAATACGGCCCCTATCGCGGCGAGATGGCCCATCGCAAGAACGGCATGATGATATCCATGAGCACGGGCAAATCGGTTGCCTATGCGCTGGACACCCTGCAAGAGCGCGGCCGGCTGTTCGTCGGCCCGGGCGAGGACTGCTACGAGGGCATGATCGTGGGAGAGTCGGCCAAGGAAGGCGACATGGTCGTGAACGTGGAGAAGTCGAAGCAGCTGGGAAACCAGCGCTCGAGCAACGCCGACAAGGCCATCCAGCTTACACCTCCCATCACCTTCACGCTGGAGGAAGCGCTGGAATACATCGAGGACGACGAGCTCGTGGAGGTAACCCCCAAGTCCATCCGCCTGCGCAAGCGCCTGCTGAACGCGACCGACCGCAAGAAGGCCGCCGCCGGCAAGTAGCGGAAACCCCGGGGGCTATTCACGGGTAATGGCGCCTTGCGATTTCAACTGATTCTTGCGCTCGTACATCAGGGCGTCTGCGCGTTCGAAGACCGCATGGAACGTTTCGTTCGAGCCGGGGGTGTGGTCCGAATAGCCGGCCGAGATGACGACGCCCCCGCTTTTCACGTTGCCTTCCACCGTGGCGTCGAAGGCCGCGAACAGCTCCGCGCGGTTCCGATAGTCCTCGCCGCTGATTATCAGGGCGAACTCGTCGCCCCCGATGCGGAACACCGGGCTGTGCTTGAAGGTGTCGCATATCAGCTCGCAGGCCGATTTTATGTACTCGTCGCCCGCTTTGTGCCCGAGCGTGTCGTTGATGTGCTTCAGGCCGTTCACGTCGCACACCCCCACGGCGAACTCCTCGGATTCGCCTTCGGCGATCTGGTCGTTCATCGTGGCCTCCCATTCGCTGAACGCCAGCTTGTTCTTCACGCCCGTCATGGCGTCTGTCGTTGCGCTTTTCCGGGCGGCGGCAAGCTTGCGCGCGCCCTCTTCGTCGCGGCGCTGCATGTACGAGAAGTTGCTGAGCATGATGCCGTAGGCTATTGCGAACAGGGCCATGACGATCACGGCATTGCGCGATTTCGCCGCGCGCAGGGCCTGCGCCTCGTTTTCGAGGAACTTCACTTCGCCCGTGCTCGTCCTGCCGTTATCCGATTTCGAGATGTAGTAGTCCCTTACGTTCGACAAGGTGGAAACGGTAAGCGCGCGGTCGTCTTGCGTCAGCCACGCCATAGACGTGAACAGCACGAGCGAAAGCATGGCGACCCATACGACGATTGACTTTCCGAAACGCCGGTACGGATCGTGGTGTAGGACCGTCCGGAACGCCAGAAAGCCGAGGACCGCCCACACTGCCAGCAGGAAATAGGATTCTGGTTCCATCGATCCCGTGCCGATCAGACTGGGCACGACGATCATGATAGCGAACGCGGCCATGACCGCCAGGCCAATCGCGCCCGTTGCAACTTCTAGCCAGGACTTCGCCTTGCGCGCCTCCCGGAATGTGGCCGCCGACACGAACGCGTAGACGATGGTGGCGCCGATGGTCAGGATGTCGACGATCCAGCCGATAGCCGTCCTTCCCAGAAACGGGATTACCAGCGACAGGCCGACCAGCGCCCACACGGCGTTCTGGGGGATGCCGTTGCCGTTCAGGGCGGCGAAGGGCGCGGGCAGGATCTCGTCCCTCGCCAACGCATAGACCAGTCGGCTGAGCGCAATTATCTGGCCGAACAGGCTCGTGGCGATAAGCGCGAACAGCGATACGACCAGAATGGCCACTCCCGTATCCCCCATGTAGCGATAGGCCGCGTAGAAGGGGGGAAGGCCCTCGAGGCCGCTCAGGTTCTGCAGGTCGCCGATGTACTCGAGCCAATTGTCGTAGCGGTCCGGAAAGGCGCTGATGGAAAGCAGCATGACGAAGCTGTACAGCGCAACGGTAACGGCGATGGCCAGCAGCATGACGCGGAAGGACTTTTTCTTGGAAAACGAGAATTCCTCTGCCGAGTGCGATATGTTCTCGAAGCCGATGAAGGCCCATGGCGAAATCGTGGCGATGGCCACGATTTGCGAAAGCGAGCTGGAGCCGGGGAGGAAGGCCGGGTCGAAGCCCCGCGCCGCCGCGTCCAGCCCAAGCATGGAAGCGCCGAAGCACGCGACTATCCCCAGCGTGAACGCCAGCGCCAGCACTATAACGACGACGGCCAGCGCGCGCTTGAATCGCGCGCACAGCAGTCCCGTAATTGCAATAGCGACAACGGTGAGCAGGGCCTCGCCCAGATACACGTCGTATCCGAACAGGGTGTACATTTTGCCAAACTGAAACATCCCACCCATGAAATAGCGTGCGAACAGGGGCAATGATGTTACGTTCGCCCAGAATATCGCAATGTAGCACAGGAACAGGAACCATGCGGTAAGGAAGGCGCGGTCGATGCCGAAGGAGTTCTTCACGTACGAGTACACGCCGCCGGCCGATGGGTAGCGGTTCATAAGGTAATGGTAGTTCCGGGCCATGACCACCATGACGGTAGCGCCGATGAGCAGCCCGGCGATAGACCCTGCGGGTCCCGCTTGGGAAAGGTACGTGTTGCACGTTACGACAAAAGAGCCCCATCCGATGCTCGACCCGATAGCGAGCGCCCATGCGCCCAGCGGCGACAAATACGGACCCAGATCCCTGGGGTTATGGCCTACAGCTCCTGTGCGATCCATGCTCTTCCGATGCTCTTCCACGCAATTTAACTGCCAGCGTAATCTTACATAATTTGCATGGTTATTGATAAGCGAATTCAGAAAGCTTCGAGCACGATCGCCAAACGCGGTTTTTCACGGCAAGCCTGGTGGCACGGGCGGAGGTGCGGGGGCGATCTTGCAGGCGCGTTTCCTCGTGAATTCGAAAGCGTAGCCGAAGCAAAGCCCGAACCCCTTCCACTCGCACGCGCTGCCGGGGTTGCCGCGAAAACCAGCCGCGATCATACGTTGAATTTGAAATGCATGACATCGCCGTCCTGCACGACGTAGTCCTTGCCTTCCTGTCGCAGCTTCCCAGCTTCTCGGCAGCCCTTTTCCCCTCCGAGGGCCACGTAATCCTCGTAGCTGGCAGTTTCGGCCTTTATGAAGCCGCGCTCGAAGTCGGTGTGGATGACCCCGGCGGCTTGGGGGGCCTTGGCGCCGATGGGAATGGTCCAGGCCTTGGTCTCCTTTTCGCCGCTGGTGAAGTAGCTCTGCAAGCCGAGCAGCGCATACGCCTCGCGCGCCAAACGCGCCAAGCCGCTTTCGGTCAATCCCATTTCCTCTAGGAACAAGGCCGCCTCGTCGGCTTCCATGTCCGCCAGGTCGGCTTCTATCTTGGCGCTGATGGGCACGGGGGCACAGCCGTCGATTTCCGCAAGCTTCGCGGTTACCTGGTCCTCGTCGACGTTGGCCACGTACAGGATGGGCTTCATCGTAAGCAGGTGCAAATCGTAGACGTTGGCCTGCTCTTCTTCGGACAGTCCGAGCGTTCGGGCGCGGTGGCCTTCGTTCAAGCCGTCCAGGACTTTCTGGGCGGTTGCCAGCTTTGCGGCGGCGGCCTTGTCGCGCCGCGCTTCCTTTTCCAGGCGCGGCAGGGCCTTTTCGATGGTGGCCATGTCCGCCAGGATAAGCTCGGTCTTAATAGTCTCCACATCGCTTTGCGGGTTCACCGTGCCATCCACGTGCACCACGTCGGGGTCGCTGAAATAGCGCACCACTTCGCAGATGGCGTCCGTTTCGCGAATGTTCGCGAGGAACTGGTTTCCCAGCCCTTCGCCGCGCGACGCGCCCGCCACCAGCCCCGCGATGTCCACGAACTCCACGGTGGCCGGAACGATTTGCGCCGGGTGGTCTATCTTGGCCAGTTCTTCCAGCCGGGCATCCGGCACGGGCACGATGCCCACGTTGGGCTCGATGGTTGCAAACGGATAGTTCGCTGCCAGCGCCCCTGCGCTCGTCAGCGCATTGAACAGCGTCGATTTGCCGACGTTGGGCAACCCGACGATACCGATGGAAAGAGCCATGGACCAACCTTTCAATCTTGCGTGAACGACTCGCAACATTGTAGCGCACGCAACCTTTCACCCCAACCGTCTTGGACGATCGGGAGGCGGTTGCCTGGGCGAGTTCGGGGCAGGTGGACAAGCGATACGACTTTCCACTTAGTATAAAAAGCCATAGCTATGTACATCGCAAATTTATACTAATCGTATATTTATATAAATTCGTATGCCGCAA
>ODAI014203861.1_pt1 | contig 11215 bp, 15 predicted proteins | sample 1539321 | NCBI WGS metagenome assembly ODAI01 (sample SAMN02144231, study PRJEB22623) | gut metagenome | biome: sheep rumen | host: Ovis aries | place: New Zealand
AACGGCGCATTGATGGTTATGACGTCCCCGGGATTTAATATCCCCGCTGGTATAGTTACCGTTGCCAGCGTCCCAGCGTCTGCGAGTGTAACGGTCCCGAGGTTGCCGTCTTCGAGTTCTATCTCAAACCCGTTAAAACCGATAGTGCCGTACCCCTCGACCGCTAACAGCGGACCCGCATCGTACGGCGTCGGGTTCGTCAGCGTGTCGCCGTCCGAGACCGTAATGAGCGTCTCGCCATTGATAAGCCACCTCTGAGGCTTGCAGTTAAATTTAAGTTCAAATTCTCCCGCTTGCTGTCGTGGCGCTGGTTCGACCTCGAGGCCCTCGACGTATAGCGCCATGCGATACTCATCCGGGTGATATGTGTCCGTTAGTCTCTGATATCCTATGTGTGAACAGATCGCATTTCTGAAATCCGACACGGCCGTTCTGAACTCCGCCTCGGTCATCCCGAACGTACCCGCTGGATATTCGACCGTTACGTTGTCCCATCTGCCCTGATCTATAGCGATCGCACCGTTACGCCCCGGAACGTCGACCATATCGACCGCACGTTTCGGAGCGTTGTAAACTCCCTCGCCTGTTATGTATATGCCATAGTCGGCGGAGTTGACCCCGCCGAACGTCAGGCTGTTATAAATGTTGCTTACTGCCATGCGAGACGCCTCCTTTTGCTCTCTGTTATCAGCATCTGCTTTACTTCCTCGGCGATCTCTCTCGCACTCTGTCCCTCTGAGCCGTATACGTTAATGGTTATGTTTGGGACATTTCCACCGTCTCCGCCTCTGTTGACGGCATCGGCTATATCACGCATCAGAGCGGAACGCCCGTAAAGCATCTCGTCCCCGGCCTCTCCAGCACCGAACAATGTCGCATTAGAGAACAGATATGGATCTGTCATAGCTTTTTTGTACCATGATACGGATATGCTCGGCTTGGTTCCTTTGCCACCGATACCGAACGGAGGAGAACCACTGACGCTGAAATGTGGCAATTTCATTCCGCTAAAAATACGGCCAATATGCAGAGGAAAATACCCCCTTATCTTGTCTATGATGCTTTTGACCTTGTCCCGTGCCTTTGTGATCGGATCTGTTATGGCCGTCTTGATGCTGTTCCAAACCGACGTCGCCGTGCTCTTGATCGAGTTCCATGCGTTAGACAGATTCGTTTTCAGCGTGTTGATCGCATTCGTTATGCTCGTTTTGATGTTGTTCCATGTTGCAACGAGCGACGCCTTTATCTCTGCTGCCTTTGCTTTTATCTTGTCCCAATTCTTATAGAGCAAAACCCCGATAGCGATAAGGGCAGCTATAACGGCGATAGCGATGCCGACAGGACCCGCCAGCATACCAAACGACAAACCGAGCGTACTCATTAGCGACATGATCGAGCTGATTGCAAACGCCAACTTTCCGAGGATCAGCAGAACAGGAGCGATACCCGCAACTACCGTAGCGACAACGCCGATAACCGTCAGCACCTGTGGAGACAGACTCGAGAGCCACCCTGCAAGCTGTCCGATCCATCCGACCACCTTTTCGAGAGCCGGAGCGAGATATCCGGCAAGCTGTGCCCCGACCGTTGACAGAGCGACCGATCCGATAGCTTTCATTGTGTCGAGGCTGTCGTTGAACTGATTCGCCTTGTCTAATGTCTCTTGATCAACAAAATCGAGGTCGTACTTTTTGAGCGTATCCGTCAGATTCTTGTACGTCTCGCCCTGATCTTCAATGAGCGGGTTAAGGTTCGCTGCACTCTTGCCCATGAGCTGTTGAGCGATAGCGTCTCGTTCCGTCTCGTTAGTCATCTTTCCGAGCGCCGATATAGTGTCTTGCCATACCGCATCCGACGAGCGGAGGGATCCGTCCGCATTGGTCACAGAAACGCCCAGCTTTGCAAACGCCTCGGCTTGTGCCTTAGATCCGTTGTTTGCCGAATACATGGATTTCTCTAGCTTGACGTGTGATTTCGCAATGTCCTCGACCGACACGTCGACGAGATCGGCAGCGACTGAGTATTTCTGCAAGTCGGTCGTGTTGATGCTGTAGACCTTTGAGAGCGTGTTCAGATCGTCTGCGTTCCGCCCCGCCTTGTACGAGATCGCACCCAGCGACGCAACGACAGCAGCTGCAGCCATAGAGAGGCCTTGCATTTTCTGCCCCGCCTCTGTGAGCGCTCCTCCCCATTGTTTGAACTGTTCGGATGCTGCTTTGAGGTTGACGTTTCCGACCTGTTTCAGCTGGCCCTTAAACGTTTTGAGTTTGCTCTCTGTCTCTATGATCTCCCGCTGTAGCTGCTGGTACTCCGTCGACTGTTTATCGACTCCGTTAGCATCCATTTGAGACTGCATGTTTTTGAGACTCGTCAGGTTCTTCTCGGTTTCTTTGATTTTCTTATCGAGCAGATCCTGTTTCTGACGCCATAATTCGACGGAGGTCGGGTTGAACTTCAACGCCTTGTTAACGTCTCTTAAGTTCTTGTCGATCTCTTTTGTAGAGCTGTTGACTTTACGGATCGCTTGCTCTAGTTTGGTCGTTTCGCCTTGAAATTCTATTGTTATGCCTTTGATGTTTCCGGCCATGTTGTCACCTTAACCAAAATATGCATTGATGTCGTTTTGATTCGCTCGACGTCTCTGCCCTCGTTTCTCCGCTCTCTTTGCCCTCTTCTCGGCCTCTTCCTGTCGCTCGTTATAAGCGATGCAGAAATCAACGACTTGACCGAGTTGCATACGGCGGATATCGTGCAACGAGAGGCCCCGCTCCATTCCGGCGAGGATTATGTCGTCGAGTGTGATTTGTTTGCTTTTTTCTTTTTCGGCTGAGGTTTCTTTTTTAGGCTTTCCGTCATCTCCCTCAGCCTCTCCCGGTTTTTTGAGCTGCACATTCCCATAAATGCGAGTTTGAGCACCTCAGGAACAACGACGTCGACCGGGAACTCTTCGAACTGACGGACCCACGTTTTCGGATCCGGAACAGAATCGTCCGCCTCTTTCGCCATTGCCCATGTGATATTGAGCACCTCGACAAACTCGAAACCGCTTAGATGTATTAATGCATTTATAAGGGTGTCCCCGTCCGTAACGGCGAGAATGTCCGCAAGCTCTATGTTTTCCGTTTTGCCCGTCTGAGAAATAAGCCCCGACGCAACGTCTAGGAACCCAGCGAACAACGGCATTATTGTCGGCACTATGTCGTGCCCGAACTGATCACGATACGTGATAGTCCAGCCCGCCCGGTTATTGACTCGGACGTCCTGATCTCCGATTTTAATTGTGCTTTCCATGTCTCCTCCTCATATAACAAAAAAACGGGACGAACCGATAAAGATTCGCCCCGCCGTTTAGCTTTACGGTGCAATCACCGGTGCAGCAGGTGCAGTAAACAGAGTGTCGTAACCGTCGTCAGCTGGCTTGTAAACAGCCATAGTTACGCCTGTCTTGTTGTCGCCCGTACAAGTGACCGGGAGTGTCTCGGTCGCTGGCTCTTTGCTGTCCTCGATTGTTGCGTATTCTCTTGTGATTGCTCCGAGGGAACAATTGAACAGGATCACACGGCGAGACTCAGCGTCTCCCTCAACCTGAAATGCAATAAATACATTCGGCTTTGTTGCGTTCTTTACGTTCGCAAGTCCGCCGTTTGTGAGAGCCTTGTAACCGAGGAACTGAGTTTTAAATTCGTCGTCGAACATTGCGACTTCGAGATCTCCCTCGATAGATCCGCCGGAGTAACCGCTCCAATAAGCAATATTGTCGGCATAGAAAGTATTCTGCTCTGAATTTTCCTCAGGGCTGAAACTTACTGCTCCCGCCTGATGGTATGGAGTGCCGAGTGTAGCGGTTCCGTCCACTGCTACGGTGTATGTTCCAACGTGCAGCTCCGAAATACCGAATTCTACTTTGTTAGCCATTATTTAGCCCCTTTCATACTTGGTAATAAATCACGAAAACGCCCTGATCCTCGATGTAGACGTCCTCGGATTTCTCATATAAATAGCCCGCTGCGAGGAGTGCGTCCTCTATGCGGGCCTCGTTCTGCTCGTTTTTAGTTGTGTAGTAATATTCGATCTGATAAGTATTCTCTCGATAATAGTGCGTATTGTCCGCCTCGAAAGTGTCTTGACCGCTCCCGATGTAAACGATATACGGCGGTTCCTGTTTCGTCCTAAAATGCGAATAAGCGCACGGCAGATTTGTCGATTGCAAAACCTCGTAAATGCTCATTTTAGCCCTCTCTCGATCTTGTTCTGAAACTCTCTGTTTGCCCATGTCTCGACGGGCTTAATATGTTTGATGCCGGACGTTCTGCCGTACGTGCCTTTTTTATTCCTGATAACGTGGCCGTTTTCGAGCAAATGTGTCAACTGATAATTCGTCGCATTGTGGACGACCCAGCCGTTACCCTTGCGATCTGCGACCCACCCGTTCGCATAGTCCCCCGTTCGCCTCGGCGATGTGTTCCGCAACTTGTCGGCGGATTCCTCGGCGACCTCTTCCGATGCGTTTTTTAACACCTCGTTAACCTTGTCGTCGAACTCGTCGAGGATCTGTTTCATTTGGATTGCGACGGATTTCGTCCTAGCCATTGTTAATCCTCTTTTCGCATATAAGACGAATAGCGTCCCTCTGAGCGTCCCAATCGGTACGGATGACGTTATAATCGTCACCCTCCCAATTAATGACAAGCTGGCCCGCATAGTCCGCCCTGTTTGCGATCTCGAACGTAACGGACGGATGTAGTCCCGCCTGAGCTGCGTTGTAAAATTCCGCATTAAATACGCCCCTCGGCTGAACATATACCGTTGTCGTGATCTCCGGGACGAATTCGTTGCCGTACCCGTCATATGTCGGCTCGCCGTACGCCTTTAAAATAGCAACGCTGTCATACATATCAATTCACGCCCCAATCCGTATAACCCGTACACGTTACAAGCTGGGCCTTTTGTTCGTCATATGACGCTTTGAGCCTCTCCGCATCCTCAGGCAAACCGAAATGCACTTTACAGTACGTTACGATCGCCCTTGTAACGAGTGCGTCGATTGTCTCCGGGAGCACCACGCCCGCAACGCCGAGATCCAGCTGAGCCGATGCGATCAGATCTGTTAGTTCGTCGTCGTATGCGGTCGTTGTGATCCTGAGAGCCGTCTTTACTTTCTCTAACATCGCACTACCTCACAACTTTTACTTTTTCTTTTTTGCCGTCTTTGCCTCGGTCTTTTTCTCGTCTACTCTAACGGCGTTATTAAAGGCAATGAGCCTCGAGGCCTCCGCATCGGAAACCTCGAGAACTGTACCTTTTGCAAAGTGAACTACCGTATCATGGAGTAATTCGATCTTTGCCATTATGCACTAACCTTTGCAAAGAACAGGTTTCCAACAACTCCGATCGCTGCTGGCTGACGTCCGAGGATCTTAACGATATCGGATGTCATGAGAGTCTTGTCATCATACTTGAACTCGACTGTGGAGCCCTTTGGCAGATTCATCATGACGCCGTTCAGATCTCCAACGATTGGAGCTGTTACTGTGTCATTGAACAGAACCTCAAGCCCGTCGAACGGATCGACCGCATAAGATGCGGACATCTGAAGCGCTCTGTATGATGCGTACTGAGCTGGTGTGCAGATGATAACGAGATCCTCCGCTGCGGAGCTCAGGAGTGCTCTTGCCTGTACGAAATCGTCGATTGCACCAGCTGCGGAGCCTGTCTTTGCTACGGCCGGAGCGGTTGCTGTTGCTGTCTGTGGTGCTGCAAGAATAGCAGCGACAACGGCGTTCTCTTCTGCCTTTATGATTCCACGTGCTACCTCATCATAGATATATCTGAGATATGCCTCTCCGCTCATTGAATCGAGAGCCTCGTCGGAAATCTGTACAAACTTTTTGAATGTCTTCGGAACGAGGTTAACGATTCCGAGGGACAGAGCCTCCTCTGTAATTGCGTTTCCGCCCTCTGTGTGTGCTGTTGCTGCAGGCGCTGAAATCTCAAATCCGACCTTTACGTTTCCGGCAGCCTCCATTCTGCGAACTCTGCTCAGAATTGGGGATGCCTCGAGTCTCTTTGCAACGATATCAGCTACGAAAGTAGGAACTGCAACGGTTCCGTTCTGAATGTTGTCAGTAAAAAGAGTTCTGCACTCTGTAGCGTCGCCTGTCTTGATGTACTTAGCAAACGCCTCGATGTATTCGTGGCTGTTTCTGATTTCGATATCAGTCATTTTGTGTTCGTCCTTTCTTGTCTCTATAACTTTGCCCGCCCCCTCTGCAACGGCCTTTGTTGCCTGTCTCTTTTCCTCGAGTTCTGCATTGAGTACGGCCTTTCTTTCCTCGATTGCCTCGAGTTCCGCATTGAGCGCCTCGATGCCCTCTGCATCAGCGTCAGCCAGCTCGACAACGATCTGACTCGCTCTGTTTTCCACGCCCTCAAAATCGAGAGTCATGATTTCTTCTCTTGTCATTTGTTACCTCCTGACATAATCGCTCTAGCTTTAACGATTGCTCTCCGACGCTCTGTTTCGATTCTCTCCGCCTCGAGTCTCTCCGCCCTGATCTGCTCGATCACTCCGTCGGTCAGATTGCGAACTGCGATTGATGTCGCATCGTTCGCCGGGATAGAAACGGCCGAAACGTCAAAAAGTTTGGATATGCCTTTTATGGTTCGGAGTATGTCGACCCGTCCGTCCTCGCTCTTTGCCCTGAGCACCTCGTCATTGTCGACAATGAAACCGAACGACATTTTGTCGGTATATCCTCCGGCGATCTCTTCGTAGAGCTGACGTCCTAACTCTGTTCCTCCGAGATCGGCCTCAATAAATAAACCCCGCTCGTCTGTTGAGACGCTCAGGGTGTTATTGCTGATTCGGGCGAAAACTCTGCCCTCGTGGTTGTACTGCATGATAACGTCGGACATATCCGTTTTATCGAATGCAGCGGGATCGACTTGCTCTCTGTAAACGAGGTCATCGTCCTCATAAAGTGTGTACGGCTCGTTGAATGTCGAGGCGTATCCGTTGACGATCTTGCGCTCCTCGGCTGGATCCTCGTCGCCCTCGGCCCTTGTCACTATATCGAGCCTCATATCTCTATACTCTCTATTTCTCTTGATCGGCATCGTCTGCACCTCCGTTGATTTTTTCCGTTGCCGGATAGTATTCGCCCCGGATGATTCGCTCGTCCCCGCCCTCTACGTGTGGCAGATTCCAAATATCCCGGACGTCGTTAATACTAAAAATGCCCCTGTCGAGGAGCTGGCTCGATACGTTCAATTTGTCGGCGTTGCTCATATACTGCAAGCGGTTTGATGTTGCCATGAGTTCCGAACCCTGTGCACGTTCCCTCTCAGAGAACAACGCCTTTGTTACGGCCTCTGAGAACTGAATCGCAAACGGCTCGACCGCACCCTCATAAAACGCCGACCATGCGTCGCCGTACGCTTTATTTTGGAGTACGTCCTCGTTCACGCCGAAATAGTTATAAACGTTCTGACGGATCTGCTCCATCTGATCGGCGTCGACCGTGTACGGTTTGACGTCGACCTGTTTAATATCCTTGTAAGTGTTAGGAAACAACAGGAACCCGCCCGCCGATGATTCTGTCGACAGATTCTCCGCCGTGAAACGCTCACGCTCTTTTGCGAGGTCGTCCGGCTTTGCAAAGTTCGACAGCTGAGCCATAAAGCGGAACGTGCTCGTATTTTTAACAGCCTCCTCGATGCCCTGATTCTGAATGTGTATCAGCTGCATCGTGTCGTGTAATGGTGTATTTGAGGATCCGAAAAAATCATCCTTGTACTGATGCTTTGTCAGGACCGCACATTTTCGGAACTCGACCGCACCGACAAGGCCGTTTGCAAATTGGTAACGGATCCATATCTCGCCGTCGTACTCGACCAATGTGCACATTGACGGCAGAACCGGGAACAGGCCCGTTATGATCATCCGCTCATCGAACACAGGAACGATAAAGCAATTATTCGTAACGTCCAAAATCGTTGACGCCCGATATAAGAACTGTGACCACGTCTGCCATTGATTCGGCCCCTGTCTCAGCTTGCTCTGTAATGATGGATTAGCAGAACCAATCAGTTCGATTTTTAGCTTGCTGATATGTCTCGCCCTTGCATCGATCGCAGATCTGACGATTTCGCTCTCATAGATTGCCCCGCCCCAATTCGTAAAAACGGGCTGATACGCCGTCAGAGTTTGGAAAAGCGTGCGGGCGTTACGTAGTGCCTCGTCGCTCTTTTTAGCCTCGTCAGGGCGAAATATTCGGTCAAATAAACTCATGTGTTTAACCCTCTACTCGTTCAATAACTGTTGCCCGATTTCGCCGTACCATTTCTGCCGGACACATATAGCGTCGGTCAACGCTGCCGTGCCGTCGATTCGGCTCGTCGGATTTATTTTGATCAGGCGACCCCGGCCCCGTTCGTTACTCATCTTTATAGCTGAGTTGAGCAGATGCATTTTTAACAGATCGTTGTCGCCTATATAGATAGCTTTGTCTTTGATAAGCCCCTCCAACTCTTGCAGAACAGGCCACAAATTATCGCCCTGAAATACGTCGTCACATTGGAACCCGCCCGCCTCGAGATCCTTAACGAGATATTGCGAACTGTAACGGTCATATCCGACTTTTAGCGGGTAAATTTCGTGCACCCGGACCAATTCCTCGAACCACGCATAAACATCGTGATAATCGACGAAATTGTCGCCGGAGAGCGATAACAAGCCCCGTTTGACATACGTCCAATACGGCACCCCGTCCCGATCTGTCGCCTCGTCAATGCGCTGTGACGGCATCCAAAAATGAGCGATCACGTTTAAACGCCCCGCCTTTTCCACGACCGCAACGGCAGCCGTTAAGTCGGTCGTCTGCGACAGGTCGAGGCCCGCCACACAATAGGATCCCCGGAGCGACTCAATGTCGATAGCCTCTCCGCTGATTGCCTCGATCTTTTGCGCTGGTAACCACGCAAGCGAACTGTTCTGTTTGATGTTGCAATACTTGCACATGAACTCGGCCCGCTTAGAGAGTGACCCCTCTGCAACGGCGATCTCTTCGAGCATATAATCGACCGAGACGGAAACGCCTAGATTCGGATTGGCTTTCCTCAGCTCGTTGATGTCGTTCCATTTGTCGAGATCGTCGATCATGTACAGAAACGGCAACAGCTTTCTTTCTTTGCTGTCGCCCAATAAAAAACGAGTCGACCGTTTAATCAACTCGTCATATATTCCGTCGCTTATATACCCCGCTGTTGTACACGACAGGAGCAACCCCTCAGGACGTGCACCCATTCCGCTTTTCATGACCTCGTACTGTTTGAGGCCCTTGTCACCCTCCCACGCTGCGACCTCGTCACAGATGCAGAGGGACGGGTTAAAGCCGTCGGATTTTTTCGCAGAGAATGCGATTTTTTTAATTGTGCAGTTTGTCGCCGGAATGCCTATATCCGACTTCCTGTGCCTCGGCAGCTCTGCGTCGTCGTATAGTCTTTTGTTGTGCTCGTCCTTTTCCTCGAGCCTCAGTTTCAACTCTTGGTAATCAGGATCCAACGTGACCATTTGCCATATGTCGTTATAAACAAGATCCGCCTGATCAAGTTTCGGAGCGATACAGAACACCCTTGCCCCGTAACCGCCCTCTCGCTCGAATGTGTATTTCCCCGCACTCGACGCTATTTTTGTTTTGCCGTTCTTGCGTCCGACAACAAGAACGATCTCCCTAAATTGGCGGAGGCCGTTAGCATCAACGAGTCCGTATACGGCAGAATAAAAAGCCTTTTCCCATACCTCGAGAGTGATGTTACCCGGAGCCAACGGCCCCTCCGTATGGAAACAATGCGTCTCAAAATACTCGATTGCATCGTTTGCCCGCTTTAAATCCAAATAGAACTCTTTGTTTTCGAGTCCGTGAATGATGTACTCGTATACTTGCTCGATCCAACGGCCGACGGTATATGTGCCGTTTTTTATTCCCTGATAATACGTGTGTATCCAGCTAACTCCGGCCATGTCTGCCCCGTTTCTCACTAACTCCGGCTAGGTTTCTCTCGTTTAGAGCAATTACAGAGTTCACACGCCGGTCTATGGTAGCCGTAATGTTTCACGGAACATGGGGGAATGATTCACAAAAAATTTTTTTGAAAAAATTATTAAAAAATATTTTTTCCGATCACTTTAAAAATATTTTTCCGTCTGCCCCGATCGTATAGCGTCGGTCCTTTGCTCTCTGATCGTGTGCCTCGGCATGACACTCACGGCACAGCAGCTCGAGGTTGTTCCAATTAAGAGCGACCTCAGGATTATGAATCGTGATCGGATCTATTTCGATTCTATGGTGTACGATCTCCCCGGGCTTGTATATCCCACGACGCAAACAATTCTCGCACAGAAAGCCAACGCTCCGTGCGTATCCGTTCCGGCAGTCTTGCCAGCGTTTCGAACTGTAGAATGCTTTTGCGAAATCCTTAGCCATGACTTTAAAATGATATAGCAATACAAAAGGACGGATCGCTCCGTCCCTCTTAGGTGATTTGTATCTATGCGGTTCTTTGTCCCGCTTTTTACGATATCAGTAAATCATATCTTTTAGTGTCTTTCAATGTCATTATCGAGACGGCTCTGCACGATAGCCAGCGCCCGCCTATGTGCCCGGTGTGTGCTGCTCCATGTGTAATGTATAGCAACGCAGATTTCCTCCCACGTCCTGAGATTGATGTAGCGCTGGTAAAGGATCTCCCCCTCTACGCCCGGAATGTTGTCGATCATGTTGAACACTCGGCCCTTGATCTCGAGCGCATCCAGCTCCGCCTCTTTCCAATCGAGAGCTGCATCCGCTAACTTGATCGCCTTGTCCTCTGTCTTGCGTGATACTCCCGTTCCGTGTGGTAATCCGTCTCCGGCAAGCGTCGAACCTATTGCGTCGATCTTCTCCTGTTGCTCCTCGTAAATGGCCCGCAAGCGTTCCGCTCGTTGCGCTGCGTATTCATACTGTTTCAGAAATTCCTTTGCTCTCATCGTCATTACTCCACGTAACGTCCCCGTCCTGTTCTATCTCTTTTCCGTCCTCGTTAATGTCTCCCGGTTTCATTTCGGTTCTCCCCATCCGCAATCCGTCTGCGGAGTATCGGCTGTGTCCTCAAGAACTCGCAGAGCGTCCTTCGCTTCGCATCTCCACGCATTAGTCCAATCGCAAAGACTCACTCC
>ODAI014274117.1_pt1 | contig 11215 bp, 9 predicted proteins | sample 1539321 | NCBI WGS metagenome assembly ODAI01 (sample SAMN02144231, study PRJEB22623) | gut metagenome | biome: sheep rumen | host: Ovis aries | place: New Zealand
TAGATGTTAGCGATTGACATGATGTTTGCAAAGACTCCTGCAGCAGTCACGCTGGCACCAGCTCCGTATCCTTGAATGAGCATAGGATACTCCTTATAGCGCTCTGTGGTGAGCAATACGATGTTGTTGGAGCCTTCAAGGTTGAAGAATGGATGGTCGCTTGCAACCTCCTGCAGCGAGACGGAAGTCTTGCATACCGTCTGAGTATTATCAACGTCTGCACCTGCTATCTCCATCTTTGCTACAAATCGCCAGCGCTTGCCTTCGCTTTCAAGCACTTTGCGACGCTTCTCGAAGTCTGCGTCGAGTTGCGGCAGGTTCTTCCAGAAGTCATCTACGCTGCCGTTGAAATACTCGTCAGGTACAAAAAGATGTTTTTCCACATCTTCTTGTTCTACCTTGTAGCCTGCCTCGCGAGTGAGGATGACCAGTTTGCGTATCACATCCTTGCCGCTGAGGTCTATGCGCGGGTCTGGCTCAGAGTAGCCCTGCTCCTTAGCACGCCTGACAGTCTCGGAGAACGGCACGTCGGCGCTGATTTCGTTGAATATGAAATTGAGCGTGCCCGACAGCACAGCTTCTATCTTTAGGATCTGATCGCCAGAGTTGCGCAAGTCGTTGATGGTTCCTATGATGGGCAATCCTGCTCCTACGTTGGTTTCAAATCGGAAGAACACTCCACGGCGCAGAGCAGTTTGCTTCAGTTCGATATATTTGTCGTACTCTGAAGATGCTGCCACCTTATTGGCTGCAACCACCGATATGTTGTGTTCAAGGAATGTATGATAGAGAGCCGCTACCTCGTTGGATGCGGTACAATCTACGAATACTGAATTGAATATGTTCATGCCAAGCACATCCTCACGTAACTTCTGTGGTGAGCTGGGGGCAGAAGCTTTCAACAGCTCACGATAGTTGTCGAGGTCAATGCCGTCGCGGTCGAAGATGGCATTCTTTGAACTGGCGATTCCCACCACATTCAGTTTCAGCCCGTTGCGTTGTTTCAACTCCTCGTATTGCGAGCGTATTTGTTCGATGAGTTTTCCTCCCACCGTACCTACTCCGCAGATGAAAAGGTTGAGTACCTTATATTCTGACAGGAAGAAGGAGTCATGGAGCACGTTGAGCGATTTGCGTAGGAAACGCGAGTCAACGACAAATGAGATGTTTGTCTCTGACGAACCCTGGGCACACGCAATCACGCTGATACCACTTCGTCCCAAAGTGCCGAACAGCTTGCCTGCTATACCTGGAGTGTGCTTCATGTTTTCACCCACGATAGCTATTGTGGCGAGACCACTCTCTGCATGCATAGGGAACATAGCTCCTGTCTCAATCTCCTTAGCAAACTCATCGTTGAGAACGCGGACGGCTTCTGGCGCGTCTTCGTCGCGCACACCTATTGAGGTAGAGTTCTCCGATGATGCCTGAGCAACCATGAATACGCTAATCCCGTTGGAGGCAAGTGCAGTGAAGATACGTTGGTTGACACCGATGACGCCCACCATTGCGAGTCCTGTCACCGTGATGAGTGTTGTCCCCTTGATACTGGATATACCCTTGATAGGTTTGCGGTCATTGTCAATCTTCTCCTTGATGAGAGTACCAGGATGATTAGGATTGAAGGTGTTCTTTACCTTTATTGGTATGTTTTTGATGCAAACAGGATAGATGGTAGGTGGATAGATGACTTTTGCGCCGAAATTGCAAAGCTCCATCGCCTCCACGTATGACAGTTCGTTGATGGTATACGCTGTTTTAATGACTCGTGGATCGGCAGTCATGAACCCGTCAACGTCAGTCCAAATCTCTAATACCTCTGCATCAAGAGCCGCAGCAATGATACTTGCTGTATAGTCGCTTCCGCCACGTCCAAGATTGGTAGTCTCCATAGAGTCTCGGTCGCGAGCGATGAACCCAGGTACAACACTAACGCGTGGCATGTCGCTAAAGGTATTGCGCACCAACTGGTATGTCAATGATGCATCGAGTATATTCTTTCCATTCTTGCGCTCGGTGCGGATGAAGTCACGAGCATTCATACGCTTGGCACCGCGGATGAGAGTAGCCACAATGTTGGACGATAGACGTTCACCATACGACACTATTGCGTCCTGTGTCTTCTTGCTCAGGTCGTGTATCAAGAAAACACCAAAATAAATAGAACGTAACTGCTCGAGCAAAGCGTCTACCTTATTAAATAATGTCTCTTGGTCGCTGGTGTCGGTGATAATTGAGTCTATCATCTGATGATGACGGTCGACGATGGCGTCAAACTCGCTTTTCCATCGCTCGTCGCCCTGTTGGGCAAGGCGTGAGGTCTCTATCAGCTTGTCTGTGATACCACCAAGGGCACTCACTACAACGATGACAGGCTGCTTCTTTGCCTCATTCTCTACTATGCTTTTCAAGCTCAAAATACTCTTTACGGAACCCACGGATGTTCCGCCAAACTTCAATACTTTCATCTTTCGATACGTTTTTGTTAATATTATTGCTGCCCCGAAACAAACGGGGAATCACAAAACTTGGCTGCAAAGTTACGAAAAGTCGAGAGAAATGCAAAAGGAAAACTTGCTTTTCTTTTCATTTCCGAGCCGAAGTAACTTCGGCGAAGTCAGAGATAATAAAAAAGTGAAAAGGTAAAAGGGTTAAAAGGTAAAAAAGTGACGGTATTATTATTTTTTTTGTACTTTTGCAGCGTACAACCAATCAAAAGACGATGACACAGGAAGAAAAGACAAAGATAGAAGAGAGGATTGTCGACGTGCTGAAAACCGTATATGATCCTGAGATTCCCGTGAATATATTCGACTTAGGGATGATATATAAGGTAGATGTTGGTGAGGATTATACGGTGGATATTGATATGACGTTTACAGCACCTTCGTGTCCTGCGGCAGACTTTATCCTCGATGACGTGAGGACAAAGGTGGAGAGCCTTGACAACGTGAAAAGTGCAAACATCAACCTTGTGTTCGAACCTGCGTGGGATCAAAGCATGATGTCGGAAGAAGCACGGGTAGAACTCGGAATGGATTGAAATAATATGAAGAAAATTTATTTCCTTTCGGATGCTCATCTTGGCTCATGGGCTATTCCGCATCGCAGGATGCAGGAACGACGATTGGTGCGCTTTCTTGACTCTATAAAGGATAGCGCCTCTGCCGTCTATCTGTTGGGCGACATGTTTGACTTCTGGAATGAATACAAGTATGTAGTGCCGAAGGGCTATACACGATTTCTGGGGAAACTATCTGAGCTGACTGATATGGGAGTAGAGGTCCACTATTTTACGGGTAACCATGACTTGTGGACCTATGGCTATCTGGAACAAGAGTGTGGAGTGATACTGCATAGGCAGCCACTCACGGTGGAACTCTTTGATAAGGTGTTCTTCCTTGCTCATGGTGATGGACTCGGCGATCCCGACAAGCAGTTTAAACTGCTTAGATGGGTGTTCCATAATAGAACTTGCCAGCGACTGCTCAATGCTGTGCATCCACGATGGGGCATGTGGTTTGGACTTACTTGGGCCAAGCATAGTAGGATGAAACGTCCTGACGGAAAGGAACCGCCATATATGGGTGAGGACAAGGAGCACTTGGTTCTCTTTGCAAAGGATTATCTGAAGTCACATCCTAACTTGGACTATGCGATTTTCGGTCACAGACACATAGAACTCGACCTAATGCTTTCTAAGAAAACCCGCATGATCATCCTCGGTGACTGGATACAGCAGTTTACGTATGTTGTGTTTGATGGCGACAAACTGTATATGGATAATTATATTGAAGGAGAGACCAATCCATAGGAGTTTAGTTGAATAAAAGTGGCGTTTCGTTGAAAGAATTTGCGGACACCAAGTAAACCTCTTATCTTTGCACCAAGAAAAATACATGGTTAGTCTTTTTTAGGTAATTTAGGTTAGTAATTAGGATTTGACGTAGTTAATCGCAAAAGGAGATGGAGTTATAGGTTAATAGTTTTTCAAAATAGTAACACAGATTTGTAGATTAATTTAAGTCAATTGAAAAGGTGGAAGTCGTGATGACCTCCACCTCTTTCTTATGTGAATACTCATAACTCAAACTCCAAGACTCAGCCAACTACATCTGTGCTATCACTTCTTCCTCTGTCACAAGGTTGAAGTCGCCAGGAACAGAGTTCTTGAGCTGTGATGCGGCAAGTGCGAAGTTAAGACATCTTTGTGGATCGCTGTTCCACTTGCCACGGGCATGAATAAATGCTGCGACAAAAGCATCGCCGACACCCATGGGATCGATAACGGGACAGATGTCGTAGATGCGTGTGGTATAGATAATGCCGTCGCTCCACAATACACCCGTCAACGTGTGATGGTTGGTGGTGATCTGGTTGCGCAAAGCAATGAGCATCTGGCGGCATCGTGGAAATTGCTTGTGCAGCAGAGAAAAATAGCTCTCGTACGCTTTGATGTCTATTTGATAACTGCTGTCAAGGGCTTCAAACGGTATTTGTGGCAATTGTGAAGCCACCTCCCATTCGTTCTGGTCACCAAAGATGAAATCGCTATATTCCATCAGCTTGTGTAACACTTCTTGAGCGTTGGCACCATATCTCCACAGGTTTTTCCTATAGTTGATGTCACATGAGATGAAAAGCCCCATTTTATCGGCTGTTCTTACGGCTTCGAAGGTGGCATCCTTGGAGTCGTGTGAGAGTGCACATGTGATACCCGAGCAATGAAATAGTGAGGCATTGCTGAATACATCATGCCAATCAATCATCCCTGGAGTCATCGAGTAGAATGCAGAACCCTTTCTGTCGTAAACAACACGAGAATTGCGCATGGCTGCGGCTGCTTCAAAATAATATGTGCCAAGGCGCTCACCGCCCCAGCACACATGATCGAGCCGAAGTCCATATTCACGCAAACTCATCATGCAGGCATGACCCATATCGTTGTCGGGCAGTCGGGTGACATACTCCACGTTGTTGCCAAACATCGCCATCGACACAGCGGCATTGGCTTCGCTGCCACCATAGTTGCCATGAAGCTCGCGCCCCTGTGACAGTCTTTTGCTGCTATCCTTAGAGAGGCGCAGAAGCGCCTCTCCGAAGGTTACGATCTTATGATTACAGTCATGCATCTGCTGCTCCTGATATCCTTATTTGTTTAGTACAAGGTTCATTGTGTCGCGGGCAATCACTATCTCCTCGTCGGTAGGTACTACCCATACCTTAACTTTTGAGTCATCGGTGGAGATCTCTGCCTCCTTGCCGCGAGTGTTGTTCTTTGCGTCGTCAATCTTGATGCCCAGGAACTCCAGTCCCTCGCACGACTCCTTACGCATGTCAATCTGGTTCTCACCAACACCTGCAGTAAAGGCGATAGCATCTACGCCTCCCATGGCAGCTGCGTAAGCACCAATATATTTCTTGATGCGATAGAAATACATCTTTAGTGCCAGCTTAGCACGCTCGTTGCCCTCATTGGCTGCATTCTCTACGTCGCGCATGTCGCTCGAGATGCCTGAGATACCCAACACTCCGCTCTCTTTGTTCAGATAGTCAGCCATCTCTTGAGGCTTTTTCCCTAACTTTTCCATGATATATGTCACGGCAGAGGCATCAATATCACCAGAACGGCTACCCATCATTACTCCAGCAAGTGGTGTGAGACCCATAGATGTGTCCATTACTTTGCCGTCCTTGATGGCAGCAACAGATGCACCGTTTCCAATGTGACAGGTGATAATCTTCAAGTCTTTAATATCCTTGCCGAGTAACTCAGCCAGACGATGTGACACGTAGCGATGGCTTGTTCCGTGGAATCCATAACGACGAACGTGATACTTCTCGTAGATTTCGTATGGGACGGCATAGAGATATGCATAGTCTGGCATAGTGCTATGGAAAGCATTGTCGAATACAGTCACCTGTGGTACTGTTGGCATCAAGTGGTCGACGGCACGTATACCTTTCAGGTGACCAGCATTGTGAACAGGAGCAAGGTCGCAAAGACTCTCGATGCCATCCTCAACCTCCTTTGTAACGATGCAGCTCTTCTCGAAGAGGTCGCCACCTTGCACGATACGGTGACCGACAGCGTCAATCTCGTCAAGGCTCTTTATCGCACCGTATTCCTTGCTCAGCAAAGTCTGGAAAACGAAGTTGACACCCTCTTTATGGTCGGGCATGTCATGCATTAAGGTTTTCTTCTCTCCATTGGGTAGTGTCAGTTTCAGAAACGCCTCGTCTAGGCCGATACGCTCTACCCCTCCTTGTGCCAATACGCTCTCGTCATCCATGTTGTACAGCTTGTACTTGATAGAAGACGAGCCGCAGTTTAATACTAAAATCTTCATACTATTCTTGTTTTATTCTGTTTATGCCTTTGCATCCATTGCTTGACAAGCAGTGATGGCAACCATATAATAAATGTCTTCTACAGAGCAACCACGGCTGAGATCATTAACAGGACGTGCGATACCTTGTAGGATTGGACCAATGGCAATAGCGTCGCCGAGGCGCTGAACCAGTTTATAGCCAATGTTGCCTACCTCGAGATTAGGGAATACCAGTACGTTGGCATGTCCGGCGATGGCACTACCTGGCGCTTTCTTCTCACCTACTGATGGTACGAGGGCTGCGTCAGCCTGTAGCTCACCATCAATCTTCAGTGCTGGGTCGAGCTCCTTTGCCAGTTTTGTTGCTTCGATAACTTTGTCAACAACCTCATGTGTCGCACTTCCTTTGGTAGAGAAACTCAGCATAGCCACACGTGGATCAGTAAAGCCAGCAACGCTCTTTGCTGTCTGTGCTGTACAAACGGCAATCTGTGACAGTTGTGCAGCATCGGGCATCGGAGTTACGGCAACATCACCAACAACGAGAACACCATTCTCTCCGTATTGCTGTTGCTTTGATATGAGCAGCATACCACCACTGACACATGTGATGCCTGGGGCGCACTTGATGATTTGCAATGCTGGACGCAGGGTGTCTCCTGTGGTGCTCAATGCTCCGGAGATCTGTCCGTCCGCACCCTCAGTCTTGATAATCATACATCCGAGATAGAGCGGATTCTTCACTAATTCACGAGCCTGCTCAATGGTCATGCCCTTCTTCTTGCGCAGTTCAGCTAGTAGTTGAGCATATTCCTCGCTCTTTGGGTTGTTCTCAGGATCGATGATGGTTGCCTTATCAATGTTTGTCAGGCCCCATCCTTGTGCCAACTGCTTTATCTCTTCGGGATTGCCAATGAGGATAAGTTCTGCCAATTCGTCTGCCAAGACTTTGTCAGCTGCTCTAAGTGTTCTCTCTTCCGTTGCTTCTGGCAACACGATGCGCTGCTTGTTACTTTTGGCACGCGCACAAATTTGTTGTAGTAAATCCATGATAGTTATTAAATATGTTTGTTTTGTAATAATCTGCAAATATACGAAATATATATCGTAATAGTATATATTCGAAAAGACTTTTTAGAATTTTTACTATTCTGCCAACTCTTGCGTCAGTATACTCTCCAACTGTTCAGCAGATAGTCTCAGCTGAAATTCTCCTTTCATCGCTACGCTGATACGTCCTGTCTCTTCCGATACTACAATGGCTATGGCATCGCTTTCTTGCGATACTCCCATGGCTGCTCTGTGACGTAATCCCAAGGACTTCGGTATTTCTTGATCGTGGCTAACTGGCAGTATACATCCTGCTGCTTTGATGCGTTTGTTGGAGATGATCATAGCTCCATCGTGTAGTGGTGAGTTTTTGAAGAAGATGTTCTCTATGAGTCGTTGATTTATGCGTGCGTCTATCAGGTCGCCTGTCTCAATGATATCGTTCAGTGGCATAGTACGTTCCATCACGATGAGTGCCCCCACTTTGTTTCTGCTCATACTCATACATGCCATCACTATTGGCATGATAGCCTCTTTGTCAGTAGACTTCTCGTTCCTGTTAGCGAAGCGTGCCATTATCTTCTGAACCCTACGGTGAGTACCGAGGTTATAAAAGAACTTCCTTATCTCTTCTTGGAAGAGTACGATAATACCAATCACACCCACGCTCACCAGCTTGTCCATGATGTTACCAAGAAGTCGCATCTCTAAGACCTGACTCACAAAGAGCCAGATAACGACAAATACCAATATGCCGATGAACACGTTGAGCGAGCGTGACTCACGCATCAGTCGGTAGATATAGTAGAGCATCAGTGCTACCAGCACGATGTCTATAACGTCTTTTATTCCAAATTCTAAAAAGTTCATAGTTTGTTTGTTATCTTCACGGCTTCTACAGCCTCTGTGACATCATGTACTCTCAGTATGTTGCAGCCTTTCATTAGTGCAATAGTATTGACCACGGTAGTGCCATTCAGAGCCTCTTTAGGTGTTGTGCCAAGAGTGGTATATACCATACGCTTCCTTGATACCCCTACGAGCAGAGGCAATCCTAACGAGTGTAGCATCTCCATGTTGCGCAGGATGGCGAAGTTATCATCAATATTTTTGCCGAAACCGAACCCTGGGTCGATGATAATGTCTTTCTGTCCGAGACTCCTCAGTTGTCTTATCTTGTCTGTAAGGTCTATAATCATGCTGTTGATGTCGGGCGCTTGCGAAGTGAGGATGTAGGGTGTTCCCAGCCTTGCTACCATCGCAAACATCTCGTCGCTGCCACCCGATATGTCATTGACAATGCTTACGCCATATTCTTCCACAGCCATACGTGCTACTTCGGGACGGAAGGTGTCTACTGACACAATAGTTCCTTGACATTCTCTCATGATGATGGGTAGACACCATCTCAGTCTTTCCGTCTCAGTCTTCTCATCGGTTGGCTCGCTGTTTGGTCGGGTAGAGCAGGCACCCACATCTATTATCGTGCCGCCTTGTCCTGTTATCTCACGAACTCTTGCAGCTATAGCATCTTCATCCTGCATCCTCGAAGCAGGGTAAAACGAGTCGGGAGTACAGTTGAGTATGCCCATTACCTGTGGCTTCGACAGATCCATCAACCTGCCTCCAGCCACCTGTATATAGTTGTGAAAAGCGTTCATCCCTGCAAAAATAATGATATAAATCGGAAAAACCGACTTATTTCCGAAAAAACAACTATCTTTGCATCAAATTAAGTAAGAAAAGGCTATTTCGGCATTGTAAACAACTTTAGAATTATGGATATAAAATCGCTCTATCGTCTTTATCAGGAACATCCATGTATAACCACTGACAGTCGTGATTGTCCCGAGGGAAGTATCTTTATTGCACTCAAAGGTGCGTCGTTCGATGGCAATAAGTTCGCTGTACAGTCGCTTGAGAAGGGCTGCGCCTACGCCATCGTTGACGACAAAGACATATATAATAAATATGTGTCGGCTACTCACTCTTCGCAACTGATATTGGTAGACGACTGCCTGCAGACTTTCAAAGATATTGCACGCGAGCACCGTCGCCAGTTCGACATCCCTGTCATAGGTATTACAGGTACTAACGGAAAAACAACAACCAAGGAACTCATCGCAGCCGTCCTGGGTGAGAAATTCAATGTGCTGTATACCCAGGGCAACTTTAATAACGATGTGGGTGTGCCAAAAACTCTGCTCCGACTGAATAAAGAACATGAGATAGCTGTGATAGAGATGGGTGCCAGCCATCCTGGTGATATCAAGACCCTTGTAGAGACAGCAGAACCCACATGCGGACTTATAACAAACGTCGGGCGAGCACATCTGCAAGGCTTTGGTTCTTTCGAGGGGGTCATCAAGACTAAGTGTGAGTTATACGACTTTTTGCGAACCCGAGAGGATGGACTTGTATTCCTTAATGCTGACAACCAGTACCTTACAGACCAGATTGATGACGATGATACTTTGTGGATAACGCCTTATTCCACAGATCCTAAAAAACAGTATAATTGTATCAGTGGCGAGGTCATCGCCTGCGATCCGTTCCTGAAGATTCGATGGCGTGAGCCTTTGATGGAGATTGAGGAGCGTGGCGGGGCTATAAAGTGGCATAAGGTACAGACTCATCTCGTGGGAGCTTACAACATCGACAATATCCTTGCAGCTATCGCCGTCGGTATCAACTTCGGAGTAGAGCGCAAGAAGATATGTGCTGCACTTGAGAACTATGTGCCCTCAAACAATCGCAGTCAGATGACGGTGACCGACCATAACCATCTCATCGTAGATGCTTATAACGCTAATCCTACGTCAATGAAGGCAGCCATCGACAATTTTAAGATGATAACTGCCGATCGTAAGATGGCAATACTCGGGCAGATGGGTGAGCTGGGCGATGACAGTGTACGTGAGCATCAGAAGATGGTTGACATGCTTATTGAGGCAGACTTCGACGTCGTGTGGCTCGTTGGTGACAACTTCCGTGATATCCCATGTCCCTTCCGTAAATTCAAGGATGTGACAGAGGTGAAGGCAGCCATCGCCAAGGAACAACCACAAGGCTATTATATTCTTATAAAAGGATCCAATACCAACCGCCTCTTTGAACTACCAGAGAGCCTATAGCCATTTACCATCCGTATATATTGCGCAACACCCACCATGCCAATACTGTGATGACAAGTGTTGCTATCGTTATGGTGTGGTTGGCAAAGGCATAGAGACGAGGTAGCTGACTCTTTTTTATCTCGACAACGAAGTAGAAACATATAACGGGCAGTGCCACAATAAACAAAGCATTATGGTGGGCTGCCCCTCTTATGTCCAGGTGCAGCAGATCATGTATGGCTCTCTGTAGTCCGCAACCAGCACATTTCCATCCAGTCAAAGAATACAATGGACATTTAGGGAAAGCGTTTGTCGTGTCCTCTGGATCGAAGATGAAATATAGTGCTATTGCCAAAACTGCAATAGCGACGCCGATACCATATCTGATACTCCTTTTTGTCATAGCTGTTGCAAAAATACCAAGAATAATCAAATTTTTCGCTTTTCACTTTTCAATTTTTACTTTTATTTGTACCTTTGCACCCGCTTACGCAAGTCGATGTCTGGCTACACCTCAGCATAGAAAACTTTCTCTGCATTCGGTTTGCACAGACATTGCACCCGCTTTTTATAGCATTCGGGATGTAGCGCAGTTGGTAGCGCACTACGTTCGGGACGTAGGGGTCGGGCGTTCGAGTCGCCTCATCCCGACAAAAGGCGACAATCGGTTAATATCGGTTGTCGTTTTTTTTTATGGGGCATAGGGTTCTGAGCCAA
>ODAI011866440.1_pt1 | contig 11214 bp, 13 predicted proteins | sample 1539321 | NCBI WGS metagenome assembly ODAI01 (sample SAMN02144231, study PRJEB22623) | gut metagenome | biome: sheep rumen | host: Ovis aries | place: New Zealand
GCTATAGCAGCGTTAAAATCGGTCAAAGTAACATATTTGGCATCCGATTCCGTCTTTGTATAATAATTGCTAAAATCGATTGCTTCTATAGCTTCTCTCAATGGATTTATTAAGGCATCAACTTGAGCCTTTGTATAGTAATTATCCAAAGCAACTCTAATTTGACCTACTGCTGTGTTTATAGCAGAAGTATAATCAGCCCTTAATTGGGTATCAGCATTTTCTCTATTAGTTACTTCTGCACCTAGGTCTCTTTGTAAGGCCTGAATATCCCCTTTCATTGCATCGTCTTGGATTTGTTCACCGGCCATTGCTTCAGCTATAGCAGAATCAACATCAACGGATTTTGCAAAAGGAGTTAAGTCAATATTCTCAACTTCCTCTTTTACTTCTTCTACATCGTCTTTGACATCCTCTATTGCTTGGGAGTTTGCTGTAACGATCGGTTCGATATTAGAAACCCTTTCTGTAACGTTTCTTAAACCTGGCTCAATTTCCGTTAATACTTTGTGGTATAATTGTGTCTGACCTACCTGTATATTCTCCACTACGGAATCATTGTATTCCTCTAGTTTTCTGTCTGTATACTCGAGGGCTGGACTTAAATCAACGTCTGTCGAAATAACATTTCCTTCAATTCTAATATTAGAACCTGCCTGTAATTTGTCCTGTTTTGTATTTAAGGCTGTCCTAGTTGCATTTGAGACTGGTTTGTCTAAATCAGGAGTGTTGTCAACTAAATCCAAACCTAAATCGGCTTTAGTTAAAACTACGTTTCCCGTTTCTCCATTTACTGACTGGACTAAAAGCTTTCCGGCTAAATATTGGTCAACTAAGGACTCATAGTCTAAGGAATCGGCTAGAGTACTTAAGTCTCTTCCTTTTTTATCGTATAGAGCAACTTTGGCTGTTTCTACATCGGTTACTCTTTTACTATAACCTCTATTGCCTAGTTTAAAAGCAACAACATCGTCCGAAGTTTCTATAGGAACTAATTCAGGAAGGTTTTCTACACTTCCAGCCTTTTTTGCATATTTTACTTTTATTCCGTAGTAATCGTCTTCTCTAACGTCTATACCTACGGAGTGATCAACTGGTATTATAACTTCTGGATTCATTTTATTCTCCTATTAAACCCTCTGACGAAAGGTCTTCATTTTGCTGTTCAACTGAAGCTGTAGGTTGTACCATTGCATCGGCTGAGCTAATTGCCTGAGTTGCTGAATTTTGGTTTCCAACTGCTAATCCTGAATCACTAACTGCCTGTTCTTCTGTAGGTTGAGTTTGTAGGAAACCTTCGTCTTCCATTTTTGCATTCAACACATCCTCTAGACTCATAAGCCTAGCCAGAGACTCAATAACCTCTTTGTCATTCTTCTTGTCTTCTCTAGTAATGGAAGCGTAAAGTTGGTTTTCTACTAAGGCAATTCTTTGGCTTAATTGCTGGTAATTTATATAATCAGGAACTTTGTAAACCTCATGTTCTATAGCTCCATTTATACAGGCATCAATTGCATCACTAACTGCTGAAGCACCTGCATAGGCATCCGTTAAGTCAGGCAAATCCAAATATTGGCTAACTTTGGAAGGATCAATCAAATTAACTTGAGTCAATTGTAATATTTGTTTAAGTCTTTCTGAAGGGTCTTTACTCAATGCACTGGCTGCGGAATATTGTACCTTAAATAAGTCTTTTTGCTCTTTTACGTCTTTCCAGGTATAGCTACTATTAAAGGCAGAAGTTGGAATAATTTCTGCATCCTCTGGTAGCATTTTTATCATTAAATTTGCCAAATCCGTATAAGCATTTGTATAGTGAGTTACCTGAGTCTCAAACCTGTCTGACTCTATGTCTTCCATAGTCTGTAAAGCAGCACCTGAATCCAATCCGGAAGGCTTTCTTGACTGAGAACTTAATTGTGAAATACCGATCATGTCATAGGCTTTTTGCTCATAATAAGCTAGCCATTCCTTTAAGCCTGGATCAGCTGCTGGTTGGTTTACATGTTGTACAGGAAGTTGTGTCATTCCTGGTTCCATGTCTACTTCGTAAACTCTACCCTCTCTAACGTCTATATCAGCTGCCGTTAAGTTACTAACTCCTTTGTAAATATAAGTTACTGAGCTAGGAGTCATTTGAGCACTGGCACTAATTTTTGCATTTATAATATCGACTGTAGTCTGAATTGTTTCTAGTTCGTCTGCTACTGAAACTGTTTTTGTACCTAAAACTGGAACGTTAAAATAAACATTTACCAAAGGAAGTTGGTCTACATCGTATTTTATTTCTTTTACTGGTTTTTCATTTACGAATAAAACTGCTTCCTTTAAAATTGTGTCAACATAAATTTCTAGGTTTATATAGCGTTCTTTGCCTTTATAGTTTACGTTGTATTTGTTTAATTCCATAATTGGAACGTTGTACTTCTCTATAAGCATTTTTGTTGGTTTTAGGCCTTCTGAACTTAAGGTTGCTAATTGCCAGGCTGGAATATTGCTAACTTCGAAAGTAAAAGGATCAACGAAAATATGGCCAATGTCGCATATACAGGCCATTCTAAAGGCTTCTGCAATAATATCGTGTAAGTGTAAAGTATCGAAAACTTGGTCAAAATATTGCTGCACCTGTCTAACTACCTGTCTGGTTTTATAAGTACCGTTTACTGGTGAAAAGAAAGGTCTAGTTTTATTGTTGCTTAATTTGGAAACGATCGAATCGATAACCGATTTTATAACGTTTAAAGTGGCTGGTTCTGCCAAATCAGGTTCTTGCTTAAAACTGGAGAAAGGAACATAGTAACGGCTATACTCATAGCTATTTCTAACGTTCATATCCGGCCTATTTGTATACCGGCAAATATTGTACTGGTATTTATTTAACTGTGCATTTATTATACTATCCAACTCTGCTATAGAGTCTCTTCTTGACCACGTATTCATTTTTACATTGCTCCTGTAGGACCTTGGCTAATTGTTTGTAAAACCTGCTGTTTGTTTTGAGCTATAGCCACTTTTCTTTGGTCGATTGGATCCTTGGATTCTACGGCTTTTTGCTCAACAGGAAGGTTTTTCTGAAAACTATTTTGTAGCATTTGCATTGCATTCATTTACTTTACCTCCGCTGGTCCTATATATTCGATTTTACTAATAATTCTAGCTAAAGTGGCTACATAACTCAAAGCTGCTAAAGCTACGAATTTACTGTCTATAGTAATTGTACCATCCTCCTGCTTGTGTACTGCAGAAGCTAAACCTGGAACTCTCAAAAGGTCTTGAGCTATAGGACCTATGTGTAACTCTTGGTCACCCGTAACTCCTGGTTCATATTTCCATTCGTATAAACCTATACCTTGAGCTAAATCAGAAATGGCTTTTAATTCCGTTTCTTTATATTCAGGTTTGCTAATATCGGATACATCGTCTAGAGTTTTTTGAGCTTCATCGAATGTCATTATTTACCTCCTGCTGCCGATGCTGCTGTTTTAATTAAATCAGGAAGGAACTTTACACCTTCGTATAATCCCGCCTGACCTAAATTGGCATAACCCGTTTGTTTATTTCTCCAGGCTTCCCGTTTTGCTAGCTCGTCTTTTGCTGACATATACTGAGCATCGTTGTATAAGTCTGCCTGTACCTTCTTGAGGTTTGTATTTGTCATGTCTCTAGCAGCTCTAGCACTATCCCTAGCCTGTAAATTGCTATCGTTAAGTTGTTTTGCTAAATCAACTTTTCTTTGTTCCTTCTGTTTTTTATCGGCTACTTGAGTTGCTCTATTTGCTAATTTTGTTTCGAGTGCCTGTTGGGTTAATTTACCTGCTGTTGCTTTTTCCTCTTTAAGGAAGGCCTTCATGTCATTTAACTGGGCCTCCGCCATTTTTACATCAGGGTGTTGTGTAAAATCAATTGGGGGTACACCAAAGGCAGAGGCTAATCCATTTTGGAATGCACTAAACATTAAGGCTCTATTGTAATTTTTACTCCAGGCAGCTTTTGAATCCTTAAGCATTGCTTCGTAAGTTTTAAGGTAATTTTCTATTTCTTTTCTACCTTGCTCTGTAGTGATGTCATGACTAGTAATATCGTTTTGGATATCCTGTGCATCAGCGGCTGCTTTTTCGGTATTTAAATTGTCTATTTCTGCAAAACTTTGTTCGATTGTATCACTATAGTTTTTTGTACTTGCGTCTAATTGTGCTTGTCTTTCCTTTTCGATACTATCATCAATTTGAGCAGCAGGTTTACTGGCTTCGGTCATAGCCTTTTCTTGGTTACCTCTACCTAAAAGACTATCCTCACCATTTTCTTCCTTCTTTGCTGCGGCTGCTAATTCTGCTTTTAAGGCTGCATTTTCTGCTTCTGAGGCTGCTGCTTTGCTAGCCAAATTTGTCAATTGTGCATTGTTTGTTCTAGTACCTTCGTCGTAAGCATTTGCATTTTCGGCCATACTTGCATTTGTGGCTAGACTGTCACCTGTACCTGAGGCAGAGGCACCAGCTACATTTTGCTGTATAGCAGGTAATATTTTAGTTAAAGCGTTCTCGTCTGCCATTATTTTTTACCTCCAAAAAGTCTAGTAGCAGCGGCTGAAGCAGCGCCACCTATAATTGGTTTTATTATACTACCTAAAGCATTTGTTTGGGCCTGGTTTGCCTGGTTCTGAATTGCAGCATTTTGTATATTTGCTTGCTGTTGTAATTGATTCTGTGCTTGATTTTGAGCCTGGGCTGTTTGTATCCCCTGACTTAAGGCTTGGTTGTAAGTTTGTCTACCTGCGTCTTGGGCTGCATCAGCTGCCATTAAGGCCCTAGCTAGTTTTCCACCACCTGAATTTGCTGCAGCTTGTCTTGCATTATCAGCAGCTTGGCTAGCAGCATTGCTAGACATCATTCCGGCAGCTTGGGAACCTTCTTGGGCTAATTGTTCTACACTTTTTGTGTTTGGGGCTGTACTTTTTACTTCTTCTACATCAGGGGCAATAAAACCTAAAGACTGCCCCATTTTTTTGAAAATATTTGCCATATACTAAAACCTCTGTTTTAGTTTTTAGTAGTTTTTACTTGAAGTATTCTAGCATTAATTTTGTTTTTATAACGTTTTGTACTGCTGGAGAGTCTACCATTGTGGCTAAAACGAAGTCTTTGAAATGTGCATCACTTAAGGCCTGAGTTGAATGACCCATAACGTCATTTGTTTTATTCCAACCATAAGTTCTTCCTGTTTCCGCCATATTGCTTAAGGCCTTTGTATCCCATCCACCAAATCGAGTACTTGAACTTGCTTGAGCCAAGGCGTCACTTGGTCTTGCTTCCTGTACTGGGTTATCCTCACTTGAGCTAGTTTGGTTTTCTTTTTCCTGTTGTGCTATAGCCTCTTTTTCATTTGCTGTTAAGGGGTGTGATTTTGCATAATCGGCTAGGTGTTGTCCTGCCCAATTTATACCTTGGTTTACGAATGGTTGTGCTATCCAACCCATTGGACCTAGGGAAGTCAGAATGGCTGAAGTAGCTAAGTTCTGTAATTTTTCTCTTCCCCATTCAGCTACGTCTCTACCTATATTTCTAGCTCTTTCACTAAGGGAAACTTTACCGTCTCCGTTTCTGTCGTTTATTTTTCCTTCTTTGCCTAAACCGTATTGGTCTGCACCTCCGAAGAATTGGTTTATACTGGTACCGACATCACCCAAATCCTCTTTGGCATTTCCTACCATATTGCCTATTCTAGAGCCTGTGTCTGTTGACTGAATGTCTCTGTTAATTGCATTTGCTCTTGACTGTAAATCGTCTCTTTCCTTTTCTAGTTGGGCTACTGTGTCTTTGTCTTTTTCTGGATCATAACTTTTTGAGGCTTTTAAATTGTCAATGGCTGCCTGTTTTTCTGCTGCTTTGTCTTCATAAGTTTTTCTGGCTGCGGCGGCTTCTTCTGCTCTTTCTCTATCGGCATTGGTATAACCACCTCTAGCACCACCAAAGAATTGGTTAACTTTGTCACCTGTGGTCTCCATCCATCCCTTAACTGCATGTTTAGCATCGTCTACAGCCTTGCTAGCATTGTGGAGGTTTATTTTAGTGTCACCGTCTTCGTCGACATCATATCCAAAATTGGTATTGTACTCATCCCAACTGCTAGTGTCACCTTCTTCATTATCAGACTGTGCTGCTCTTGCTGCTTCTTCCTGAGTAAATCCTGCCTCTTCTGAAAAGTCAAAATCATCGGCTATATTGTCTGGAACACCATGTTCTTCTGTATTTTGAGACTCTGTTGTAGTATCGTCATCGTCATCAGCAAACCATTGTAAGTCTATATCGTTAAAATCCATTAAGTCTTCTCCTTAAATAATTTGCTGGTCTACTAACTGCAGCACTATTTTGCTGTAACTCTTTTCTAAACTGCCAACGTACTTGCTCGAATAATTCCTTTTGTATATAACCGTTTTCCATTCCGTTCATAGACAGGAATAAACGGGCTAAAATAACTTCCAAATAATTAAACAAAGCATTCGAAGGATAACTCATAACTGTATCAGGAACGAAACTTGCTCTATATAAATAACCGTCTTCGTCCTCATATAAGCATCCGAATAAAGTTTTATCGTTTGTTTTTAGGCCATATATTTTTCCTAAAGTTTCATGGCCTGTACTTGCCTTTATATTCCAACTTGCAGAAGTGAATTGGTTAAATATTCTAATATTCCCGTCTTCATAAGTAACCATTGCATAAGGACTATCGAATACTATGTTTATAAAAGGATTGTCTGGGAGTGTAAATATTTCTGTCCAATCCTCCTCCTCTCCGAATTTGTCTGTAGCTGTTACTGTTTGGTTTTCATAGTCTATAACTACATCGTGTCTTAAATAAGTACTTGGTTTTTCTTTGTACTCTTCCTCTGGGATTTCCTCTGTTTGTAGAGACTCAAAACTGTAATAAAAGCAACCGCTTTCTGTTTTATAATAAAATCCCTTTTCTGTCATTTTTCCAAATTCGGTAATTGTGTTTACATCGATTTCGATTTCTTCCGATTCTCTAGGACATGTGATTGTGTTTGGAATTGGAACATATCGAATTAAAATTGGAAGGTTTGCATCACCGTTGTAGTGGAAAATATTATCCTCTATATAGTACTGCCCGTAAACATATTGTTTTGGGGGTTGTTTGTCTATAGTTTTCCAACTTCCATCATGACATAGAAAGGCTACTGTTTTTATTTTGAATAAGTCTTTTGGAAGAGGGAAAGTACCCTCATAAAAAACAGCTGACTTTATAAAAAAGTCTGAATCGCTATTTGCTATTTCCGCATAGGCTTCTCTATAGGCATTATTAAGCTCGTTTGTAACGGTTAAATAATCCAAGAAGTCAATGTTAAAAACCCCAGCTTTTACCTGGGCTCCGTGTATAATTTCTCCGGCTGTACGTGTAACCATTTTAAGCTTGCTCTCCTAATTTCCAAACTAATAATCCGAAACTGTTTCTGTCCAAATAAGGATCATCCGAGTCTAAAACGAATGTTGTTGTATCATTCGAGTTAATAAACTCTCCGTGAGGCATTGGACTAATTCTAGCTCCGGAATTAAACCTTCCACCAAACCTCATAACGTAAATACGATCATTTCCGTCATTGTGTATAGTCCATGTTCCTGTGGATTTGTCTAGTGCTTCCAAATAAGCCATATTGTATACGGCTGCATTGTCCATATTTATTCTGACGTGTAAATTCTGGGTTAAATCAAATACTTGTGCTTCAGGAGCGAATGCGAAAATTGCGTTTGCATTTATACCAAATTGGCTAACGATTTCTTCTGTTGAGTCAGTAGTATTCTTCTTAATAAGTCTAAAATCATTTCCTACTTGGCTAGCCTCATATTTGTATGCATTTATAACGGGCGTGTCTACCGCTACGTCGTAAATGTCTTTATAGAGCTTCGTCTGGAAATTAAAGTTCCAGCCAGAAGACCATGCATTTATATTAAACGACGTCCTGTAACGTTCTTCTGTTAAGTCTAATTCATAAGTTGTGTCACTTAAAGTAAACTCTCCCTCAACAGAAGGATTAAAGTCTAATATTTCTCTATAAGCTTGTGCCTCATCATCAAATTTATATAAGTGGTAATTGTCCTCTGTCGTGTCGACTATATATTCGTTACCAGTTGGGTTTAAGTCCCAGTCATGCATTGTGCTCTGGCTTAAATCAGCTCCAGCAGTAACGAATGTGTGGTTACTATTAGTTTCATCCGGTAATTTCCACCATGCAGTGAGAGTTCTTCTAGGGTGTTCATTAATATTTACCACCCTACCTATGAAATCCTCTGGTCCAAATATTTGTTTATATACGCTTCCACTTTCCCTCATTAAGAATACATATTCATAGTCGGGGTTTCTATAATTGTAAATTTCTCTATAAACCTCTGAGGACTTTAATGTGCCCTCAATGGTAGTATACGTCCATGAAGTAGTAGAAGGCTCATAGCTTCTGTTACCTTGTCTATAGCAATATTGCTCTGTAGTGGTCTGTTCTGTTGTCTCATAAAGCTCTTTACCTACTAACGGAATTTCAGTCTTGTCAGCCTTATTAGTATTCAAAGCATTTAAGGCCGTATTTGTGTCAGCTACGATGTCGTCCATTTGAGTTCTGGTAGACTTTGTTCCATTATAAGGAATATCCTCTGCCGTTAACTCTACTGTACCTGTTTGTCCGTTTACGAAGTTTACATTGTTTGCTGTGTCTGGTAAATACTCTGTAGGAACTTTTCCTGTTTCTGGGTCTAGAGCTATAGCCTCGGATTTTTTTGCATAAGTTTCTGCAATATTATTTCCTTCTGAATCGTTTGTTGCTTTTATAGCCTCATCGACTTTGGTAATTTTGTGAGTAAATTCATTCTCTTTACTCTCTAGTTCATCACCACTTCTAAAACTAATCGTATCGGTTGACTCTGGGGCTAAATCCTCAATTGGGTTGTTTGCAACATCGGCTGTAGCAGCATTTCCCAAAATATTTATTGGATAAGTTGCCCCTTTGGCAACATGCATTAAGTCTGTTTTTCTTCCGTATACATCAAAATAAGGATTGCATATATTTTCCATAGCAGCTATTTTTCCTTTTAATTTTTAGTAGTTAGAACAAAAAAAAAGGGTCTAGCCATAGGAGTAGCTAGACCCAGGAGGAAATATAAATGCTCTCTGAAAAGAGTCTAAATAAAATTATTGTTGTTTATAGCCCTTAAAAGTGCGTTTGTGGATACACCTTTGTACCTCAGGATTTTTTCTATTTCTTCTTTTGTAAAAAAGCTATTAAACTCAATGTCAACTATTTCTGTATCCTCTAGTTTTATAATTGCGTTTTTTGTTGACTCATCATTTTTTAAACCTGTGATGCAACCGTCTACATACCTGACTTCAGCACTTGCAGGAATTTTACACTTAACTATCATTGCAGGACCATTTATCCTTGCAATTAAATTTTCTTGGTGTACTAAGTTGCCTGCTGTCCAATTTGTTCTATAGTGTTTAACTTCGAAAAGAATAACGTATTGTCCGTAAACTGTATACATATCAATATCGCTCAAAAAACTATAGTCTGTGTCTAAATGGTAAACGTATTTACCTTGTAGTCCCATAACTCACTCTCCTTTGTTTTTAGTTAGTGGAGAGTGGGTTTTTTAATTATATTTTAGTAACCTATAATAAACCAGGCGTACGTATTATTTTTAAGAAGTTCCAACTGGTATATTGGACCATTTTCACCACCAATTATTCTAACCTGTACCAATTTGTATTTGTTCATCCAATCCTTAAAATCACTGCAATTAAGGACAAAGGCTAAATACTCTGCAAAGTGTATTTCAAAAAGGTCTCTGTCTCTAGGAACTTCCTTTACATTTTTATATTTGTTTGCTCTAACAATCATCATTCGCCAATCACTTTCTACACCGTAATCAACTCTGGTTTTTGGTTCCTCTAATTTTGTTAATTTATACCAATTATCGAATTCGCATTTGGCACAATCAAGTATTTCCTCATAGTCCTTTAATCCCTTAGTGTCTGTGTCTGCTTCAATTTCTACATATAAAGGACCATCACAACCATCAACATAAAAACCTTTCTTTAACGGAAGTGCAAAGGCTGTAAAACCTAAAACTAAAACTGTTAAAATTGTAATTAATTTTTTCATTGTAATACTCCTTGGAACTTTTATTTTGTTTGTTCCTTAACGTTTTTAATATAGGCGAAAAGGAAATAAATTTTCCAATAATTTATTCCCAAACTCCGGAAACACAACCCTGCAATTCATCGATTGCACATATATATTTTATTCTATGGTTACGATACACTATATAGTACGAAAACATATTCGCGTCTTTGCAAAGAAAGAACACATCCCTAACTACCCATCCCAGCTTTTCGGATATTAATTCTTTTACTTCTTTAAAATCCATAGTTTACTCCCTTAAGCCATTGATAATTGCATTTTGGAGACCGTCAACATACTTCTGTTCTGCTTTTCTTCTTGCTTCAGCTTCTTTTCTTGCTTCTGCATGTTCGATTGTCTCCTCATCATCCCCAATTTCAATTCCCATTGCTTTTAGGGCTTCCTCTTCCTCTTTCATTTCTTTCTCAACACGTTTCCAATCAATGTGTCTTTTAATAATTAGGAAAATTGCTTTTACTGCACATATAGCAGCAATTCCAAAACAGCCATATTCGATAATTGTTAAAAAAGTTCTAATCATATTCTTTTCCTCCCTTTACTTCAACTGTATAATTCATAAATATTACCTGTCTTTAGGTTGTAGGCCCAACCCTGGTTGTGTTTAATCACAACGAATGGATTCTTAGTTCCAATCACCACGCAATCATTGTAGGTTGTAATTCCCTTCTTCTCTAATTTTGGAAGAACTTCTGTTTTGAATTCCGAAAGTGTAATGGGTAATTCTTTTGTCATATAATACTCCTTGTTACTTTTATAAGGTGTAACTTCCTTTTAATTTTATAGTTTTAATATAGGTCATCCGTGTGAGGATTTTCCTAAATATTTTATAATTTAATTAGTGTGTTTGTTTTAAATCGATTTTATTTCACCTCCACAATATCCACAATTTTGCATTGCCCTGAATTTAATATTTGATCCTGTGCATCCACTATATCCTCAGCTTTGACGAATTTTATTTGTGTATCCCCCTCAACGGCCCCAATGTCCAAAAGCATATAGGGTTTGTACGTTAC
>ODAI014563735.1_pt1 | contig 11214 bp, 9 predicted proteins | sample 1539321 | NCBI WGS metagenome assembly ODAI01 (sample SAMN02144231, study PRJEB22623) | gut metagenome | biome: sheep rumen | host: Ovis aries | place: New Zealand
GATCGGATTTTCCTTGTCCCTCGTGACGTTGCTCAAAATGCGGATGGGGCAGGGTGAAGATTCCGGGATTGTCAGGACGGAACACATCGGTCGAGACATCGAAAGCGTCCGCAAGTTTCACGATGCTGTCAAAATAGATGTTTCTCCTTAGCTTGTACTCCCATTTTCCCACGGTGGATTCGTCCACGCCGCATTTTTCTGCCAGCTTTGCCTGGGTCAATCCTTTTTCCGCCCGAAGCCTGCTGATTATGTCCGCGAATTCCATGCTTTTCTCCTCCTGATGGTGATTATAGTGAATTTTCTTAATGTGGTAAACTCATTTGCATGTCCAGAACCAAGGCCGTCTACAGATTTTTCCCCTATGTGTTGTTTTATGTGTGATATTATAAAGGTTATGGACTATCATTTGATGATAGATGGGTATTTTTTTGTAAGAAAAATCCGTCCGCTAAAAATAACAGACGGATTTGGTGGAATTTTCGTAAAAACGGTGCCTACTGTCTCTTTTTGAATCTGTAGATTATTGAAGTTCTTTCGTCGGATCTTTCTACAGCTTCAAATTCAGTGCGGCTGCTGTTCGTTTTTATCTCGTGGCCGTCTCTATTGGCCTCTTCCAGCAAGTCTTCCGGCGTGTCAGCATCATGGATTAAGCCTGCCTCGGTATACTCACCGATTTGTTGCTCAATAATTGTTTTCCCGCTTATGCGTATGCTTGTTCGCATAACACCATTTTCGCTTTCTTGCAAAAAGGTTCCGTCAGACATTTCAGTGAAACCAGGGCCCCCCTCGTACTCATCATGGCTGATCATATCATCAATAATCTCTTGTCTAGCATTCTCAACGTCGGTGTCGCTCGTGTTTTCCGGAAAGACAATTCTTTCTATTCTAAGCACTCGGTAAGCTGTAAGTGCATAGCTGGCACCTGATTTCCTTATGGTGACTAGAGGTCTTAGGGTTATTTGCCCCTGGGCTTGTATTCCAGAGGAAAAAGTCGGTTCATACTGCTCTTCATAGAGTTCAAGCACATCCCAAATTCCGTCCGAGAGCTCAACAGCATCTGTATCGACGCTCACGCTTACACTGAGATCATACTCATCCTCTATGCCGTCCGGAGCATCATGTTCGCAGCCTGTAAAGACTGTGGATGCGAGAATCATAAGTCCAAAAAGTTTTGTCAGTTTTTTCATTTGTTTACCTCCGTGGTTGTGTGTGTTTATTGTTTCATTGATTTGAGGGCAGCCTTTACGATTGCCGTCACATACGCCTTGCCTTTTCCGTCGCTATATTCACCGCCTTTACGGGAAGGATGATAGGCATCGATTAGAATCATGTTCTCTTTCTGATACGCATCCGCATTCGAGTCTCCTGATTCCGAATGAAAAATCGCTTCGTCTGTGATTTGCAGGTCATCCTTGAAAAATCCAAATGTATACCCGAAAATAATTATGTCAGGCTCATACATTTTGATTTGCTCCAACAGGATGTCTTTCCAAAGAGGATAACATGCTTTTAGATGTGATTCAGAACTGGATTTTTCGCCCGGCATTTTGCTGAGATTTATGTATGCCATTTTCCTTAGCTCGTCAATCATCTCAAGCCTTTCATCAATAGGAGGAATGTCATCCCATTCGAGCTTATTTCGTATGGCATAGTTAATCTGCATCATCAGCTCCCACATTTTCTGATTTCTTCGCTCAGTGTTCAAATACTCGGTGTCGTTCTGGAAAAACTCAGTGAACGACCAAAGCCGGTTTTTTATCATCCCTGATGGCGTGGTGTCTCCCCAAGGCTCCTTTAATACCCACATAATCTTGGGCTTCGATGCCAGATATCCTACGATGTCGGCTACACCGTCCAAAACAGGCTCAAGACATGGCTTTTGTTTTATCAAACCAAGTTTTTCTGCATTTTCCCTGATTTTCTCATGCATCTCTTCTTGTTTTTTGGTTAATGTTTGAACTGTCATTTTCTGTTTCCTCCATATAACTATATTTTAAACCGCAGGCAGCTTGACTGCCTGTCGGCTACGAACCTTTGTTAGGCGTTCAAGATGTTACTACATTTTAGCTGTTACATTATCTATTAAGAGGATTGCTTTATTTATTTTATCCAACATATTTTCTAAGTCTAACTTTCCGTTTTCTGTTTTTATAAATACATCATTTACAATTGCAACAGATGTGTATTCTCCAATTCTATATTTTGCAGGTTTAGAAATATCCAAATTTATATTTTCAGCATCTTTAAGAATAAAATCCAGAATACCATATAAATCATCAAGAGTGCGGTCCCATTTTCCGCAAATTTTTATGAAAAGATTTATTTTGTTATTACAAGAATTTTCTATCTGAAGATACAACTCACAATTCTTTTCGCTTGAAAGTGGAGTAAAATGAAACCACATTCCAAGAAAACCACCATTTGGATTTGGGACATAATCCCAATGAGACCAATCATCTTCAAATTTGCTTTCGATATATGAATAAAGACCTTTTGTTGCTTCCCAAGAGTTCAACTTCTCAAATTCAGTAAAACTTTCACTTTCTTTTTGAATTTCTGCTAAATTAGAAACAAAGTCCGCGTATATCTCATTTTTGTTTTTTTTATTTTGAAGGAATTTAATAAAATCTTTTCTGCTAAAATATTCCCATCCTTTGTCTTTTACTTTTTGAATATCATCCAAACATTCAAGACCTGTTTTTAAATACACAAAGAGTATTTTGATATTTTTCCCATAATAGTCCTCGACAGTTTTTTTATAACGCTCAAGCTGATTATCATGCTCGGCTGTGTCTACTTTATCTTCGATGATTATTACATACTCGTCATTGATTTCAGCCCAGATATCAATGTTTTCCCATTGCCGGCCAGCATTTACTTTTTTTATTACGAGTTTTTCAGAACTGAACTTTAATGAAATAAGTTTTTTAATAAACTCTTTTCCAGTACTACATAATTCTTTGTTCTCATTTAAGCAAGAATCGTCTGCCCATTGTAAGAGCCATGTAATAAATGCATCCTGTGAAAGTTCTTTTGTTGCAATTGAAAAAAGATTTGGTCTCATATTTTATCCTCCGCCTATAATAATAAAGATTCTAGCTATCAAATCATGATAGTTTATTTTCTAAATTCTCTATTTGAGTCTGTAGTTCTTGAATTTGCTTTGAAAGAGTTTCCAGACTCACGTCTTTTTTTGACTGTTCCTTAAAAATTTGCCATTTCTGGTTTATCAGATATATAATCCATTTCAGACCATTTCATCTGATTAAAAATTCCATAAGTGGCATAAATAACCATTTTCCCACTTTTATTGGAACTCCATCTCATTGGATCATTGAACAAATCTCTTGTAATAGACCAATCCCCACCGACTGGCTTTCCATCCTCACAATCATCATAAGGTTCCTTTAAAACCCACATCAAACGAATTGGAGAATCCAAATACTTTTCAGCTGAATACAATCCACCATATATAGGCCAACCACCATTTATAGCCAAACCATTTCTTTGAGCAAAATCTAGGATTTTTACAGTCAGAATTCGGTCTTTTTCTATAAAATCTTCCAAAGTATTCATTCTTTCCTCCTATGCGCCCCAGTGCGGGCGTCCACATAATATATATTCTCTCCCTGCTACAGGATTTCTAACTGTGCCAGCTGTCCAGTTTTTTTCCCTTTTTTAAAATTGTATTCCATTAAACTGTAAAAATCAAGCCAAAAACTACAGTATTCTGTTATTTTTAGACTGTATGGACTTTAGAGAACGCTTAAGAGATGAAATCGCATTTTCGGGGCTGTCCAACAAGGAAGTGGCGGCCAGGGCAGGAATAACTATCCGCTCGCTCGTGAGCTATGTGAGCAGTCAGGCTTGCATTCCGTCCGCCGAGGTAGCCGTGCGTCTTGCGAGGGTCCTGAACACAAGCGTCGAGTATTTGGTGAGCGGTGAAAAGTCAAGGGGCTCCCAGGACTCAACAAACGAGGATGAGCGCAAATTGCTTTATGTTTACAAAAACCTGCCCGAGTCCCAGCGAAAACTCCTGCTCGCCGTGGCGGATGATATTTCAAAATGTCTTGGCCATTGAGGATTCCCTGACTCGCCCAGATACCCTTCCCATAGATTTTTTCCAAAAAAATTATAAATTTCCTGCATTTTGATTACCGTGGCGAAGATTTGTGGAACATATATATATGTGGATTTTTTCCCATAATTTATTGACCACAGGAGATTCTATGAGCACATCATTTTACCGACGCAAATCCGTGGAGGAACTTACCTTCACAGATGACGGAATGTTTCAGGCAGTCATGCGGGACCCGGCCTTATGCACGGAGCTGATTGAGGGGCTGAATTTCGGTGACAAAATCACGAAAATGATTTATAATGCAAGCGGGTATGAGAAGGAGACGGACGAGAGGGTAAGAAAATTCCTTCAGTTCGTTTTCACGAACAATCCCAGTGATGACGATTTTTCGAACCGGCTCAAGGACAGGGTTTCGAAGCTGAAAGACGACGAGCAGTTCAAGGAGGTATACGCCGCTATGAATTTACGAGAGATGGACATACGCAGGGAAGCGATTGCCGAGGGAATTCAGCTGGGGCTAATACGTGGAGCGAAGGAGAAAGCAATCGAGGCTGCCGTTATCGCTGTCAGGGATTTCAATATTGCGCCTCAGTTAGCAGCCCAAAAAATGAATGTTCCGCTTGAGAGATTAATGGAAGAGCTTGGCAACCCAACTTATGCACAAAATCACGAAAATGATTTATAATGCAAGCGGATATGAAAAGGAAACTGACTCGTGGGACTTCAATGCCCCGTTGCCGAAAGTTCTGGAAAGGCTGAAAATGTAGTTTTTCCCCCGCTTTTTCCGCATAGATTCTAACTGTTGATTTTTATGGCAAAAAACTGTATATTAATGGAAATAAATGTGTTTTCTATATAAAAGAGAGAATTTTGGGAAATCAGTTGGGGGAATCAATGAAAAAATCACTTGCTTTGGCCGCGGTTTTTTGTGCTGCCATGAATCTTTATGCTTATAATCCGCCTTTTGGTGGGGAAAATCTCTTTAAGCTCACGAATCCAGACCTGCTCTCAGGCTCGGCATCTGCTTCCGGGGGACCGATTTTCAATGTGGTTCCAGGCTCAATCAGCTTCAATCCGGCCCTTGCGTCCAAAGTGGAAAGGACCATGCTCAACGCGAGCGGAACCCTTTTGCTTGACGTGTACGGTGAAGACGGTTACAAGGGATTGGGTGGAGGATTCCAGGCAGGTGCGGTCATCCCTTCAAAATGGATGGTCTTTACGGCTCTTGCTGAGGGAATCTTTTCCGAGAATCCCGCGCTTGATGTGGGAAACAACCTGAATCTTCGGCTCGGTGTGTCAAAGGAAGTGATTCCGAGCGTTTCTGTCGGACTCAATCTCTACGGAGGCTACTATTTCGGCAACGGTTCTGATTTTATCGTCGGGGCTGATTTGGGATTCCTTTATTCGTTTGAGAAACTTGGATTTTTGAAGGACGCGCGTCTGGGAATCTCCCTGCTCAACATGGGAAAGCCCCTTTCTTCCTATGAGGTCCTTGGTCTGGACGGCTCGGGGGCATCAGGATTTCCGGGGATTTTTACACCCAGGGTTTCTTTTGCGGCGACTCTTTTCCGTCTTGGTTCCTTTGACAAACGTTTCACCTGTGCGTTCAGCAGCGACCTTTATTTTCCGACCTTCCAGAATGTTGCGTGGGATGTGGCCCTGGGATTTTCCTTCAAGGATTTCGTGAATTTCAACGTGGGATGGGACGGAAATCTCCGGGAGATTATGAACGGTTCCGGGCTGAGCTGGCCGTCATTCGGTCTTTCCATGCACTTTACCCTAAAATCCGACGCAAAGGGGGACGAGTGGATGAAGACTGAGATTGTGCCTTCCGCCGCCTATCAGAATATCTATGCGAAAATCCATGCAATCAGCGCGGGTGCTACTTTGTACATGGGAAGCGTTGACGATGACAGTCCCCAAATCATCCTGTGGGACGAAGAGCTTTTTGATGAGGACTGATTTTAGACAATCTCCGGGAACTGACTTTTTTGGACTTTTCCTTAGCGACTTGACATTTATGAGGTATATAATATGAAGAAAATTAAAAGGTTTGGAAATAAAAGGATATACGCAATCTGTGCCGCATTTGTCCTTGCTTCCCTTGGGGCCTTTGCCGAGAGAGCTCCCGAATACATCTCGCCGAACAACGACGGAGTGAAGGACACGCTTGAGATTCCCCTTAAAGTAAAGGAAAAGCGTTTCATCAAGGAATGGAAGCTCACCATTTACAATGAGGAAAGAAAGCCCGTTCGCACGATTGGAAACAAGAGAAAGGACGACGAGCATCTGAGCGTAAAGGGATTTTTCAAAAAACTTGTCGCGCCAAAGACCGGAATTGACGTGCCGTCCTCAGTGGTATGGAACGGACTTTTGGGTGAGGAGGCCGCCGCTTTGGGACTTGTGCCGGGTGAGGTTGCTCCTGACGGAATCTACTATTACACTTTCTCCGCGACCGATGACAATGACAACACTGGAACTTCACGCGAGTATGCGGTGATTGTGGACTGCACTCCTCCGACAATCTCTTTCGGAAAAATGACGGACGATGAGAAATCTTTCGGCGAGGGAGAAAAGACATCGCTCAGGATTCAGCAGAACGGTTCGGAGGAGACCCTTTGGACCGGAGCCATAATCTACAACGCTGACGGAAAGAAAGTCCGCACCTACAGATGGGAAAACTCAAGGCCGGCTCCCGAGGTGATTTGGGACGGAACTAGCGATACAGGTGCCGTGGTTCCAGACGGAGTTTACACATACGAGATTTATGCGACCGACAGGGCAGGAAACACATCCGAGCATGCCTTGGTGAACAACATCATTTTCTCAGCGACAAAACCTGTAATCAACATCAGCCTTAGGGGAATGAGATTCTTCTCTCCGAACGGCGACGGAATTTTTGACACAGCTGATTTTGACGTTCATCTTCCGGTGCAGGCGAGCAAGGTGAACAGCTTGGACTCATGGAAGATTTCAATCCTCACTTCGGACGGAAAGACTGTATATGAAAAATCAGGCGGGGAGGAAGGTCTTTCTGAATTCTCCTTTGACGGAAATGATGCAGGCGGAAAGATTCTGCCTGAGGGTGAGTACAAGGCGTCCCTTTCTGCAAGGTACATCAACGGATATGTGCCTCCCGTGTGCGAGTCGCCCCTTTTCATTTTGGACATGAGTGCCCCGAGTGCGAGCGTGAGCGTGAAAAACGGAATCTGCAACGGTGAGTCCAACATTGAGATTTCGCAAAAACAGACATCGGCTGAACCTGCTTTCAATGAGGTGAAGGTCTGGAACGGTGTGATTAAGGACGAGGGCGGAAACGTGGTGAGGACATACAGCTTCGGCTCTCGGCTTACCGATACAGTGCTTTGGAACGGTTCAGAAAGCGACGGACATTTTGCGGGCGACGGAAAATATTATTACGAGCTCTCCGTTTCTGATTCTGCGGGAAACACAAGCGTCGTGCGCTCAAGTGATTTTGTGGTGGACACATCAAAGACCGAGCTTGTCCTGAGCCTTTCCGACGAGATTTTCTCTCCCAACGGTGACGGAGCGAAGGATTTTGTCTCAATCTATCCTGCGGCGAAAACAACCGGCGGAATCGAGTCTTATACCTTGGAGATTTCGAATGATTCAGGTCTCGTGCGCACATTCCGGGGCAGCGAATCTGTTCCTGAGACAATCGCGTGGGATGGCCTTGATGACTCAGGAAAAAAATGCGCCGACGGTGCCTATGAGATTTCCTTCTCTTCCGTGGCAAAAAACGGAACCAAGGTTTCCCCTGTAAAACGCAGCGTCGTTCTTGACACTCTTCCTCCCGAAATCAACGCGGAGACTCCGTACTAGCTTTTTTCCCCCGACGGACTTGATTCCAATCACAGCACAAGACAGGTTCTTCCTGTTCACGTAACAAAATGCAGCGAAGAGGAAATCTGGAACTGCGAGATTAAAAACTCTTCTGAAAAAATTGTATGGAAAAATTCATGGCAGGATGCAGGTGGAAAGAAATCAAAGGCCTCTGACTTTGAGTGGAACGCTCTTGATACAAACGGAAATAAGGTTTCAGACGGAGTGTATTCCCTGGAGATTTTTGCGCTTGATGAGGCCGGAAACCGTGGCAGCACAAAGATAAGCGGCATACGCGTGGACTCAAGGGAAGCCCGTGCGTTCATCACTTTGTCTGAATCAGGAATCTCCCCGAACGGCGACGGTGTGGTTGACAGCCAGACCATTTCGGTTCGGACGACTTTGAGCGAGGGACTTTCCGACTGGACATTCTCCATCTCTGATTCGGACGGAAAAGCCGTGAAATCCTGGAGCGGAAATGGCGGGGAAGTTCCCTCTCGTTTTGTCTGGGATGGAAAGGATGATGACGGCAATCCGATGGAAGGAAACTTTTTTGCAAAGCTTGTCGCAAATTATGAAAAGGGAAATGTGATTGACGAGCTTTCATCTCCATTTGTCTGTACGGCAGTTCCTCCTGTTTTGAATGTGATTTCATCCGCAAATCCTGAGGAAGGGCAGTATTTCAGTCCGGACAACGACGGTCTTGAGGATGAGCTTGACATGCTCCTTTTCGTAAGGACAAAATCCAAGGTCCGCTCATGGCAGCTTGTTGTAAAGGACAGCCGTGAACATGAGGAAACATTCTGGAGGACGAGCGGTAAAATCATGCCGGCTGATGAGACTCAGGCAGACACTTACCGTGCGACCGTGGTTTGGGACGGACGCGGAAACAACGGGGAGATTGTCATGTCAGCGGAGGATTATCCGTATGTGCTTACTGTCACCGATGAGCTTGGCATGACTTCGGTTTACGAGGGAATCATCCCGGTGGACGTGCTCGTTCTTTTTGACGGCGGACGGCTCAAGATGCAGGTTCCTTCCATTGTGTTCCGTGGTGACGCTGCGGATTTCCTTCTTGCGGGTGAGAGGGACTCTAGCGGCAAGGTTCTTGAGAGGAGCAGCCTGACCCCGGAGCAAAAGGCAAACAATATCCGTGTGCTTAATCGTGTCTCCCAGATTTTGAATAAATTCGGAAACTATAAGGTGACTGTCGTGGGACATGCGAATCCCATGAATCAGTTCAGCGGTCCGGAAGAGGATAATCCTGAGGAAAACAGGGATGGTCCCTGGGGTCGCGGATTGAAACCACTTTCTCTTGAGCGCGCTCAGTTCGTCGTAAAGTGGCTCTCGGGCGAGGGAAAGATTTCATCGTCACGTCTCAAGGCGGAAGGCAAGGGAGGTCTTGAAACCATAGTGGACAAGAACGATTTGAAGAACCGCTGGAAGAACCGCCGCGTCGAGTTTATCTTGGAAAAATAAAAATCACAGAATCTGTGCCGGTAAGTCCGGTGCAGATTTTTTTATGCCGAAATGACGTAACAAATCGCCTGCCGCATGGTTTATTTGATGGTTGCGCTCTCTTTTGGGAAAAGGGAAAACTGCCGAAAATAAAGGAAAGATTTTTCTTTTAATTGTGGTGGTTGAGCCGCTTGAGAAGATTTTTTATGTGGTTTTCATGCATGATTTTGAAAATCGCCAAGGGGAAACTAAAGTGAAATTTAATATGAAGAAAAAAATCAGTCTTGTCCTTTCGCTGCTCGCATTCCTTGCCTTTTCTGCAGGAGCCGAGACTTACGACACATCGGGAGGACCCGTCACGTTCAGGTTTAAATTTCAGGACGGCGACTCCTACCGCATTCTCTCCACTGTGAACGAGGATGTCTACGTGAACATGAGGCTCAATCACCGTGCGGAAATCATCAACAGAATCTCCACGCAGGTTCTTTCGGTTGAGCCGGATGGAAGCGCCCGGCATCAGTCCTCCTTTATGACCACCGAAAGCTCAGTCTCCGCAGTCGGTACAGGCTCCTTTTCATGGGGCGAGGAGTACCTGAGCATTTTTAACCGGAGTCCGCTTGGAGTTTATACCATTGACGACCAGTATTTTATGCCCACCGTGCGTGACGTTCCCATTTTCCCCGACCATCCCGTGAAGCCCGGAGACACATGGACAGCCGAGGGACATGAGGCGCACGACCTAAGGATGAATTTCGGAATCCAGACCCCGTACAAGGTTCCTTTCACGGCGACATACACATACCTTGGAACCGTGGACCGCGAGCAGAAAAAAGTCCGTCAGTACAGCTATGCGGCGTCATCCTACATGAAAAAGCCCAACAATCAGGTTCTTTCAAAGGAAGGAAACAAGCTGCATGTTTTCCGCGTAAAATATTCAATGTACATGGAGACTCCATACCGAAATCCACGTGCAGTGGCAGATCCATACGCCGACTATCCTCAGGCCACCATGGGATTCAGCGACGAGCTTGTCTACTGGGACGCTGAGAAAGGAGCGATTGACCACTACACCGAAAATTTCCGGATCCTGATTGAGACCGCTTACGGAAGGATGTATGAGTTCCGGGGAACAGCCCATGCCGAGGTAACGGATTTTGTCCGCACCGCCACCGAGGAAAACGTGGAGGAAGTCAAAAAGCAGATTGACGACCTGGGACTCGAGAACGTGAACGTAATCAAGAGCGACAAGGGACTCACCCTTTCCATAGAGAACATACAGTTCAAGCCGGACAGCCCGGAACTGCTTGAGGGAGAAATTGACAAGCTTGAGAGAATCGCGCAGATTCTGTCCCTTTTCCCCGACAACGACCTGCTCATCAGCGGACACACAGCCGTGGCGAACAACGGTGTTGACTCAAAGCAGCTCAGCGCGGACCGTGCACAGACCGTCGCGGATTATCTAATCAACCTTGGAGTGCGCGAGAGACAGGAAGTTTTCACGCTCGGATTCGGAGACACACTCCCCATCGCCCCAAACTCAACCGAGGAAGGAAGGGCCAAAAACCGCCGCGTCGAAATCACCATCATGGACAAGTGATTGAATGGAGGTTCAGATGTCATACGATTCGGTTTGTGAGCAGGTCAAAGCGTTGCCGGAAAATTGTCTTGAGGACGCCTCAAAATATTTGGCCTTTTTGTTATATCAGTATAATCAGCCCGAATGTCGAGTTTCACATTTATTGTAAATTTCCCGAGAATTTTTCCTTGCCGGATTGGTCTTATGTCATTGCCGGACTTGATCCGGCAATCTCTCCTGCAAAAGGGATTCCCGC
>ODAI010183862.1_pt1 | contig 11213 bp, 9 predicted proteins | sample 1539321 | NCBI WGS metagenome assembly ODAI01 (sample SAMN02144231, study PRJEB22623) | gut metagenome | biome: sheep rumen | host: Ovis aries | place: New Zealand
CCGTAAGTCCTAAACTTATACGATGTTTAACATCGGACATTTAGAACATTATCTATAATCTGGTGCAAAGGTAAGAGATGACTGGGGATGCCCCAAGAATCTGCCCCCCCTCTGGCTAATAACATCGGGGTTCTGATAAAAAAAGCACGAAAATCGATGGATATTATGCGATAACTTAGTACCTTTGCAGGCGATATGGAGAAAATAATCCTGGGGATAGACCCCGGCACGAACCTGATGGGCTACGGACTGCTGAAGGTGAAGGACGGCAAGGCGCAGATGATGACGATGGGCGTGATTGACCTGCGTAAGTTTGCCGACGGCTATCTGAAACTGGGACACATCTTTGAGCGCGTGACGGGCATCATCGACGGCTATCTGCCAGACGAGATGGCCATCGAGGCTCCCTTCTTCGGCAAGAACGTGCAGTCGATGCTGAAGCTGGGCCGTGCACAGGGTGTGGCCATCGCCGCCGCCATCCACCATGGGGTGCCCATCCACGAGTATGCCCCGATGAAGATCAAGATGGCCCTGACGGGCAACGGCTCGGCCTCGAAGGAGCAGGTGGCCGGTATGCTTCAGCGCCTGCTGAAAATCAGGCAGGAGGAGATGGGCAAGTTTATGGATGCCACCGACGCACTGGCTGCTGCCTACTGTCACTTTATGCAGGCTGGCAGGCCGGAGAGCGACGTGAAGTATCGGGGATGGAAAGACTTTGTAAACAAGAACCAAGACAAAATAAGCAAACGAAAAGACAAGGAATGAAGACGATAGAACTGAGAGAGGCCATCGCGAAGAAGCCTGAATGGGCGATGGCAGAGCCCGTCAATTTTGTACTCGACGAGGGTGAGCACATCGCCATCATAGGCAGGAACGGCAGCGGCAAGTCGATGCTGGTGGACATGATCACGGGGCGGCATCCGTCGTTCCCCGGGATGGTGAGCTACGCCTTCGACGAGCCATACAACAACCTGAAGCACATCACCTTCCGCGACACTTACGGAGGCGACAACGACCGTACCTACTTCCTGCAGCAACGCTGGAACCAGATGGAGATCAGCGAGGAGACCCCCACCGTGGGGCAGAAACTGGAGGAGGCCTACCGACTGGCTGGTGAGGACACACCGGAACGGAGGGCGCTGCAGCGGCATATCTACGAGTTATTCCGAATGGAGCCTCTGCTCGACAAGTATCTGATACTGCTGTCGAGCGGCGAGCTGAGAAAATTCAAGCTGGCGGCTTCGCTGTTCAGCAACCCGAAGGTGCTCATCATGGAGAATCCCTTTATCGGACTGGATGCCCAGACGCGCGACCAGCTGAAGGAGTTGCTGGCGATGCTGGCACGGGAGCAGGGGCTGCAGATGATACTGGTGCTGGCCAAGACGGACGAAATTCCCAACTTCATCACCCATATCGTCGAAGTCCACGACATGCAGGTTCTACCGAAGAGAGTATCACAAAGGGACGGTTCTTCTGTTATACCTCGCGCCGATATAACAGAAGAACCGTCCCTCTGTGATACGGCACCCGAAGTGATCCGATTCAACAAGGTGACTATCCGCTACGGTGAGCGAACGATCCTAAAAGATCTTGACTGGACGGTCAGGAGAGGAGAGCACTGGTCGCTATCCGGACAGAACGGCAGCGGCAAGTCGACCCTGCTCTCACTGGTATGCGCCGACAACCCCCAGAGCTATGCCTGCGACATTTCGCTTTTCGGCCATCAGCGAGGCTCGGGTGAGAGCATCTGGGACATCAAGCGCCACATCGGCTACGTATCGCCAGAGATGCATCGCAGTTACCGTCAGAACATTCCGGCAATACAAATCGTGGCCAGCGGACTGAAGGACACTATCGGGCTCTATGCCCGCCCCACGGAGGCAGAAAAAGCGGAGTGCAGAAAATGGATGGAGACATTCGGCATCGGCCACCTGGCAGACAGGCGGTTCCTGGAAATGTCAAGCGGCGAGCAGCGACTGGTACTGCTGGCACGGGCTTTTGTAAAGAATCCAGACTTGTTGATACTCGACGAGCCTCTACACGGTCTCGATGACGAGAACCGCCGGATGGTTAAGGATATCGTGGATGACTACTGCCGCGAGCCCTCGCGGACCCTAATCTACGTGACGCACTATCGGGAGGAGCTGCCGAAGTGCATCGACAAGCAATTGCTACTTGTCCTCCATGAGGGTAGCGGTACGCACGCGGGATAGGGTCTCAGGCGTCATCTGCAGGTAGCTGGCAATATAGACGAGCGGAGCGCGCAGCACCAACTGAGGCTGCCGCTTGATGAGTTTCTGATAGCGGTCCTGAGCACTCTCGAAGCGCAGCATGTCGGCATGGATCTGAGAGAGGATGAGCGACTCCTCGAGGATTTTACGGTAGAGGATCTGAATGTTGACGCTCTTCATGGCCACCGCCTCGAGATCTGCTTTGGGGAGTGCGATGAGAATGGTGGGTTCGAGGGCCTTGATCTGCAGATGAGTGGGCTGCTCGCGGAAAAGGCTCTCGATACACATGACGATATTGTTCTCCGTCGCCATATATTCGGTGAGTTCCTTACCATTCTTATAATAGTACTGTCGTACGAGTCCCTTGACGACCCAATAGATGTTAGTACACGTCTCTCCCTCGCGGAGAATCATTTCGTTTTTTGCATATTTCATGGGCACGAGAATGCTTTCCAGCATGTCGAGCTCTTCATGCGTCATTGTACTGTATCGGCGCGCTAACTCGCGGGCCACGTCTCTGGAGGTTAAGCTGATATTTGCCATAGGTGAATATAGTTTTCAAGTAATATGTTATTAGTCAAGTTTCAATACGGCGAGGAAGGCCTTCTGGGGCACCTCCACATTACCGATCTGCTTCATGCGCTTCTTGCCTCGCTTCTGTTTCTCGAGCAGCTTACGCTTACGACTGACGTCGCCGCCATAGCACTTGGCCGTGACGTCCTTTCGCACTTGTTTCACGGTCTCACGGGCTATGATTTTGGCTCCGATGGCAGCCTGGATGGCGATGTCGAACTGCTGCCGGGGGATGAGCTCCTTGAGTTTCTCGCACATGCGACGTCCAAATGTGACGGCATTGTCCTGATGGGTCAGCGTAGAGAGTGCATCCACGGGCTCGCCGTTGAGCAGAATGTCGAGCTTGGCAAGTTTTGAGGGACGGAATCCGTCGATATGGTAATCGAACGAGGCATAGCCTTTGGAGATACTCTTGAGCTTGTCGTAGAAGTCGATGACAATTTCGCCCAGGGGCAGCATGAAGTGCAGCTCCACGCGGTTGCCGCTGACATACTGCTGATCGATGAGTTCGCCTCGCTTGTCGAGACAGAGGGTCATGATGGGGCCGATAAAGTCGGCAGCAGTGATGATAGAGGCACGGATATACGGTTCCTCAATATGGTCGATCATCGTCTGGTCAGGCAGTCCTGACGGGTTGTGTACCTCCTTCACCTCGCCCTGTTTGGTATAGCACATATAGCTGACGTTGGGCACGGTGGTGATGACGTCCATGTCGAACTCGCGGTCGAGTCGCTCCTGGATAATCTCCATGTGGAGCAGTCCGAGAAATCCGCAGCGGAAGCCAAAGCCCAAGGCTACAGACGACTCAGGCGTGAAGGTGAGCGAGGCATCGTTGAGCTGCAGTTTCTCCAGGGAGGCGCGCAGGTTCTCGTAGTCAGTGGGATCAATGGGATAGACGCCTGCAAACACCATCGGTTTGACCTCCTGGAATCCCTCAATCGCAGCCTCACAGGGATTGGCCACATGGGTGATGGTGTCGCCCACCTTCACCTCGCGGGAATTCTTGATGCCACTGATGATGTAGCCCACATCGCCCGTACGGAGTTCCTTGCGGGGTATCATGTCCATCTTGAGCACACCAATCTCATCGGCATCGTACTCCATACCCGTATTGAAGAACTTCACGAGATCGCCCTGACGGATCACGCCATTGACAATCTTGAAATAGGCAATGATGCCTCGGAAGGAGTTAAACACGGAGTCAAAGATGAGAGCCTGCAGAGGAGCCTGCTCATCGCCTTCGGGATGGGGTATGCGCTCTACGACGGCATCAAGGATCTGCTCTACGCCCTCACCCGTCTTGCCTGAGGCACGGATAATCTCAGAGGGGTCGCAGCCAATGAGGTCGACGATCTCGTCCTCCACCTCATCGGGCATGGCCGAAGGCATGTCGATCTTGTTGATGACTGGTATGATCTCCAAGTTGTGATCGATGGCCATATAGAGGTTAGAGATGGTCTGTGCCTGTACGCCCTGGGTGGCATCGACCACGAGGAGAGCACCCTCACAGGCAGCGATGGAGCGCGACACTTCGTAAGAGAAATCGACATGTCCCGGAGTGTCGATGAGGTTTAGTATATATTTTTCACCATTGTGCATATATTCCATCTGGATGGCGTGGCTCTTGATGGTGATGCCGCGCTCACGCTCCAGGTCCATGTCGTCGAGCATTTGTCCTTCGGTGACTTGGATGGTCTTCGTGAATTCCAGCATACGGTCGGCTAAGGTGGACTTACCGTGGTCGATATGCGCAATAATGCAAAAATTTCTGATGTGATTCATTAATCTACGTGTACTTTGAACTGCAAAATTACAAAAAATCCTTCTTTTCACCAATTTTTTTGCTTTTTTTTTGTATCTTTGCGCCGAAAATAGCATTCGTTATGAAAAAAACATTTCTTTTTATGCTGACAGCCATCGTTTTCGGTGCTTGTCAGGAGTCGATGGAAGACAGGTGTGAGCGCGAAGCCAAGGAGTTCACCCGCAAGAATTGTCCTACGATGATGACGGAGGACATCAGGATGGACAGCATGACCTTTGAGCGGAGCACGCACACCATACATTATTATTATGCGCTGACGGGTAGTTCGGACCGTGCCGATTCCTACGACAAGGAAGATGTGAAAGTGAAGTTGAGGGATGGTCTGAAGAACATCACGACGCTACAGACCTACAAGGATGAGGGGTATAATTTTGAATACACCTATCGCTCGGAGAAAGATCCGAAAGTGGTGTACTTCAATGTGCTGCTGACAAAAAAGGATTATTAGCAGAGAGCCCCGCCAGCGTGGCGGGGCTCTTTGGTATCATTCCGGCTGCATATTGGTATAGACCGTCTGCACGTCGTCGAAGTCTTCGAGCTTCTCCACCATCTTGTCGATAGTTTCTCGCTGCTCTGGAGTGACCTCCTTCAGATCATTGGGGATACGTGTAAACTCAGCCCCCGTCACCTCGAAGCCGTTCTCCTCAAGATGCTTCTGGATGGCACCGAAGCTGGAGGGATCGCCATAGATGGTGATGCTGTTCTCCTCCTCGTCCTCGTCGAACTCGTCCTCCACACCATAGTCAATCAGGTCGAGGATCATCTCGTCCATATCCAGTCCGTCCTTCTTCTTGAAGGTGAAGACGGCCTTGTGGTCGAAGAGGAACGAGAGGGAGCCCTGGGTTCCGAGATTGCCGTTGAACTTGTTGAACACTGAGCGCACGTCACCCACGGTACGGGTGGTGTTGTCTGTAAGTGTCTCCACGAAGATGGCGATACCGTGAGGTCCATATCCCTCGTAGTTCACCTCCTTGTAGTCACTCTGATCCTTGCCCATAGCGTTCTTGATGGCACGCTCGATATTGTCCTTCGGCATGTTCTCGCGCTTGGCATTGGCAATAATGGCACGGAGTGCGGGGTTGTTCTCTGGCTCCGGACCGCCAGCCTTGACAGCGATGGCGATCTGCTTGCCGATCTTGGTAAATGTCTTGGCCATGTGGCCCCATCGCTTCAGCTTCGTAGCCTTACGATATTCAAATGCTCTTCCCATATCTTTAATTCATATTTAATAATTCATAATGCATAATTAGCGAAGCTCAGCGTTGAGTTGCTTCTTCAGGTTGGCGATGAGCTTCTGCATGATGGCATCGATCTGCTTGTCACCCATGGTCTTCTCCTCGTCCTGGAGGATGAAGTTGACGGCATAAGACTTCTTGCCGGCAGGCAGCTTGTCACCCTCGTAGACGTCGAACAGTTCTACACGCTTGAGGAATTTCTTCTCCGTCTGACGGGCTATCTGCTCTATCTGGGCAAATTCCACGCCATTGTCTACCAGCAGAGCCAGGTCGCGGCTCACGGCAGGGAACTTAGGAATCTCGGTGTAGAGTACCTCATTCTTGCGAATCACCTTCATCAGAGCCGTCCAATTGAGTTCCGCGTAATAGACTGGATTGTCGAGTGAGAACTGCTTCTGCAGCTTCTTGGCGATGATGCCCATCTCGACAAGCTTCTTGCCACCGCGATTCTCGAAGGTGAGACCGCTGGAGAAGATACCGTTTTCAGACTTCTTGCGTACAATCATTCCCGGCTTCACACCAATGCGGCGCAGGATATTCTCCACGTAGGCGCTGAGCTCGTAGAAGGTGCTATCCTCGTTCTGATGCGCCCAGGAGCCCTCGACGCGCTTGCCCGTCACCCAGAGTCCGCAATGATACTGCTCCTTATAGGCCTGCATGGGATCGTCGTCGTTCTGTTTCTCCGGCGTGAAGGTATAGACATTGCCGAACTCAAAGAACCGCAGGTTCTGACGCTTACGGTTCACATTGTGCTGAATGCTCTCCAAACCACCGAAGAGAAGAGTCTGGCGCATCACGTTGAGATCGCTGGAGAGGGGGTTCATGATTTTGACGCAGTTCTCGGAGGGATAGCTTTGTAGACTGTCGTAGTACGACAGTTTACTCAACGAGTTGTTGAGGATTTCATTGAAGCCCTCGCCAACGAGCTGCTCACTGACGATGTTGGCCAGCTTGTGCTTCTGGTCCTCGTCGCCCTTGATGACGAGCGAGCTCTTCAGCTGGGTGGGAATCTCCACATTATTATATCCGTAGATGCGCAGGATATCCTCCACCACGTCGCAGGGGCGCTGCACATCCACACGGTATGCAGGAATCTCGAGCGTAAGGCCCTGTTCGTTCTCATATTTAACTTCCATATCGAGCGACAGGCAGATGGCCTTGATGATTTCCGCAGGAATCTCCTTGCCAATCAGGCTGTGCACATAATCGAAACTGAGGTCGACAACCGCATTGCGGATGGGCTCCGGATAGACATCACAGACCTCCATGGACACCTTACCACCAGCCAGCTGCTGACAGAGGATAGCAGCCTGCTTGAGGGCGTAGATGGTGCCATTGGGATCGATGCCGCGCTCAAAACGGAAGGAAGCATCAGTGCTCAGGCCATGGCGACGGGCACTCTTGCGAATCCACGTGGGATGGAAATAAGCACTCTCGAGCACCACGTTCTTGGTGGTCTCATAGGTACCACTACCCTTTCCTCCGAACACACCAGCGATACACATCGGCTCCTCGCTATTGCAGATGGCCAGATCGCGGTCGGAGAGCTTATGCTCTACGCCGTCGAGCGTCTGGAAGGGTGTGCCTTCGGGCATGGTCTTCACCACAATCTGATGGCCCTTCACCATGTCGGCATCAAAGCAATGCAGGGGCTGGCCATAGGCCATCATGATATAATTGGTGATATCGACGATATTGTTGATGGGACGCAGGCCGATGGTTGTCAGACGATTCTTCAGCCAGTCGGGCGACTCCTTCACTTCGCAATCGGTGATGCTGACGCAGGCATAGCGCTTGCAGGCCTCCTGATTCTCGATGGTCACCTGGATGGGCAGGTCGTGATTGTCGACCTTGAACTCCGAACAGTCAGGACGATGCATACGTGTCTGGTAGCCATTACGCTTCAGCCAGGCATACAGATCGCGTGCCACGCCCCAGTGGCTCAAGCCGTCGGCACGATTGGCGGTAATATCGACCTCGATGAGCCAGTCGCTCTCCAGGTGGTAGTATTCTGCAGCGGGAGTACCGACAACTGCATCGTCAGGCAGCACGATGATGCCATCGTGAGAAGTGCCGATACCGATCTCGTCCTCAGCGCAGATCATGCCACAGGACTCAACGCCGCGCAGCTTCGACTTCTTGATGACGAACTCCTTGTCGCCATCATAGAGCACACAACCGAGATCAGCCACAATCACCTTCTGGCCTGCAGCCACATTAGGCGCTCCACACACAATCTGCGAGGGTTCGCCCTTGCCTAAGTCTACAGTAGTCACATGCAGGTGGTCGCTGTTGGGATGCATCTCGCAAGTGAGCACCTTGCCCACGTAGAGCCCTTTCAGTCCACCCTTGATACTCTGTACTTCTTCCAATGCGTCGACTTCGAGACCTGTCGATGTCAGAGCGTCAGCAACCTGCTGGGCTGTGAGGTCGAAATCCACGTATTCCTTCAACCATTTGTAGGAAATATTCATTATACCGATTCTTTAGTAATTACTCTGAATTGAAATTTCAAGGCGCAAAGTTACTAAAAAATCGGTATACTGGCAAATTTTTCTATCGAAATTTCAGTTAAACACTAAAACTCTACTCAATACACTTCATTAAGAAGTCGACAGCACCATTGACGCCGAACTTCCTTACATCTATGGAGATGTCGTAGTTGCGGGCATCTGTCCAATCCTTCCCTGTGAAAGTCTTTGTGTAAAGTTCACGACTGTAATCATTGTCAACCACCATCGCCGCGGCATCAGAGAGATTCAGGCCGTACTTCTCGGCAATACGCCTCTTTCGGCAGTCTTCCGAAGAATGTACAAAGATTTTCAAGGCATTGGGATGTTCGGCAAAGATGTGGAATCCGCAGCGACCCACGAGTACGCAAGACTCTTCTGCCACAATAGAACGGATGGCATCGGCCTGGGCCTCGAAGAGGTCGTGCGAGGTACGGTCGTGCTCCAGGCCATTGTATTCGGCATGCGTCATATAGTTGCGGTAGAAGTCGGTGAAATCGTCTCGCCAGAGTGGATTGCGAGCCTCTATCTTCTCCATAGCCTCCTCAACCACGGTCATACGTTTGGCCACCTCATTGATAATCTGCTTGTCGAGCAGTTTTACTCCCAACCTACGAGCCAGTTCTGCTCCAATCTCATGACCGCCTGTTCCAAACTGACGGCTGATGGTAATAACGAATTGCTCCTCCCTATTCATAGTGCTCTGAATTTTTAGTTAGTAAATATTTATGCCACAAAGTTACGAAAAAGATTTGGAACTACCAAATCTTTTCCGCATTATTTTTGCAAATAGGCTGCAGCCATCTCTGCGCAGCGCTCACCATCGACCCCTGCCGAGACGATGCCACCTGCATAGCCAGCCCCTTCACCACACGGGAAAAGACCTTGAAGGCGAACGTGTTGCAGCGTTTCGCGATCCCTCAAGATACGCACCGGACTGCTGGTCCTGGTCTCTACAGCTATCAGCGCAGCCTCGTTGGTGAGGAATCCATGAGCGTTACGCCCGAAAGTCTTGAAGCCTTCCTGAAGCCGGGAGGAAATCATCTTCGGCAGCCAGAAGTGCAGCGGACTGGAAATGAGCCCTGGAGCATAGGACGACTTGGGGAGGTCGTAACTGAGTCGCCCGTTGACAAAGTCAGACATACGCTGGGCAGGTGCCGTCTGCTTCATGTTCCCCTGTTGCCAGCAGGTCTTCTCCAACTGCTCCTGAAACGCCATCACCCTCAGCACTCCGTCGCCTTCGATATCCTCCGGGCGCACCTCTACCACCATCCCAGAATTACTCCATTGAGTACCACGACTGGCCGGGCTCATCCCGTTGACAACGATCTGTTCCTTGTCCGTGGCAGCAGGAATCACAAAACCTCCCGGACACATACAGAACGAGTAGACACCTCGCCCGTCCACCTGGGTCACCATCGCATACTCTGCTGCCGGCAGATATTTCCCCCGGCCCTGCTTGGAGTGATACTGGATCTGGTCGATCAACTGCGACGGATGCTCAAGTCTCACTCCCACCGCGATACCCTTCGCCTCGATCTCAATCTTTGCTTCAGCCAGATATCTGTAAACATCACGTGCCGAGTGACCTGTGGCCAGAATCACAGGACCGCGATACTCCTTGTCGGCGATGCATCCCGCCACTCTGTCTCCCTCTACGATGAGCTGGGTCATCTTGGTCTGGAAGTGTACCTCGCCACCACTATTAATAATAGTATTGCGCATGGCCTCGATCACCTTCGGCAAGCGATCAGTACCTATATGAGGATGGGCATCGGCAAGAATGGCCGTCGAAGCACCATGCTGACAAAACACGTTCAGGATCTTGTCCGTATTGCCGCGCTTCTTCGAACGGGTGTAGAGCTTGCCATCGGAATAGGCTCCTGCCCCACCCTCGCCGAAACAGTAGTTGCTCTCAGCATCCACCTTCTGTGTCCTGGTGATGTCAGCCAGGTCTTTCTTGCGGTCGTGTACGTTCTTGCCTCGCTCGAGGACGACGGGACGAAGGCCAAGCTCTATCAGGCGCAATGCTGCAAACAAGCCTCCAGGGCCGGCACCGACGACAATCACCTGAGGCCGCCCCTCCACATTGGGGTATTCAGTCCTGACATATTCATCATCACGGTCGGGCTGCTCATTCACGTAGACCCTCACCTTCAGATTCACGTATATCTGCCGCTGACGGGCATCGATGCTCCGCTTCAGGATCCTCACCCCGCAGATGGTTCTCATGTCGACACCGTTCTCGTCGGCCAGCCAGCGCTTCAGTCTGTCTTCCTGTGCTGCCACCTCGGGCACCACCCTTATCTGGTATTCGTTAATCATACGAGACTATAGCATGCTGACCTCTTCTTGAGTCAGTCTGAGGCTTTTAGCAATGACTTCAACGGGGACACCATTCTCCTTCAAGCTTCTGGCGTTCTCAAGTCGTTCCTCCGCCCGACCTTGTTCACGACCTTCTGCCCGGCCTTGCTCACGACCTTCCGCCCGGCCCTGTTCACGACCTTCCGCCCGGCCCTGTTCACGACCCTCCGCCCGGCCCTGTTCACGACCCTCTTCACGCCCCTCTTTAAGCCCTGCGATGCGGGCTTCAAGCAACTGGGTCTTCAGAACATCGGTGTCTCTGACCAGCGTGTCGAGGTAATAGTCATAGGCCCGCTGCTGTTCTGGCGGCATCCGCAGGTACTCCAGTCGCTCGCGGGCCTCCTTCAGGCCCGGAACGGTTGTGTCGGGACTGATGTACTCGTCCTTCAGGTAGCGCATCCACTCGTCGAGAGGGTCGACCGCCAGTTTGTCGAACTCATTGACACGAATGACATAGTATTCGGGGAATATGTTCTCG
>ODAI011827583.1_pt1 | contig 11213 bp, 7 predicted proteins | sample 1539321 | NCBI WGS metagenome assembly ODAI01 (sample SAMN02144231, study PRJEB22623) | gut metagenome | biome: sheep rumen | host: Ovis aries | place: New Zealand
GAGCTAGAAGAAGACATAAGTAAAGCAATTGATTACTGTATTAAGAATAACTATTTAAGGGAGTTTTTCACATCCAGAAGATCGGAGGTGTTAGAAGTGACTAAGGTAGATTATACGTTTGAGAGAAGAATGAAACTTAATTATGAAGAGGGCGAGAAGGACGGAATACTGAAAGGCGAAGCCAGAATAATTCGTGAAATTATGAAGAATGAAAACAAGTCTGCAGAAGAAGTGATGAAATCAGTGGGTATCCCTGAGAGTGAGTATGATATTTATTTGAAGATGTTATGATTGTCTGAAAGATTTTACATCAGGAAGAATATTCTCCCGAAGTTAGTGTGCTATCTTCGGGAGATTTTTTATGGTTGAAAGAATGTCGTGTTCTTAATATAATTGACTGTGTATGGATTAATAACCGGTTGGTGTTTTGAGTTGGTACTATAGACACAACTGTCAGGAGAGTATTGATGAAAGAGAAAAAAATAGGAACAATCATATATATAAGGCTTGTAATTTTGATTGTTATCTCCTTTGCCATAGCGGCAGTACTTGGAATTGGAGTGCAAAACTATTTTCAGCAACGCCAGTCATACACACTTCTTAGGGAGTATATTGAGGATTTTGAGGAGCACTGGGATTTTAATGCTGACATGAAGGACTATGCCTATGAATGGGGCTGGGGCGAAGCTGAAGATTTCTCCATTACGGAATTCCAGGACAATGCGCTGCTTGACAGAACGGTTAAAGCCAACGAAGGTGAGGTATCCGAGATTAACATTGTAGACGAGAATGGTATTGTAACACATTCTTCCAACCCTGAGATGGTTGGCGTTGATTTTCACAGTGACAGTTATCTCTCAGGATTTTTATGTCTTTTAGATAGAGACGGATATTATGCCGGGGATTTTTATCCCAATCCCTTTGATTCGAATGCTAATCTTAAAATGGTATATAATGCCATAACTGTTAAGAACTATAAGGGATTTATAGCCTTCGGTTATGATAGAGAAATCTTACAGAACCAGATGGAAAGTAAGCTGTGGAAGGGTGTTACCGGCAACAGGATAGGCAACACCGGATTTCTCATGGTATGTAATAATGACAAGACTATCGTGGGTGTCACAGAGGCTGCTCTAAGTGACGTTATTAAGATGGGTGTACCATATAATGGACAGGTGGCTCTGCCTGCCGAAGAAAGCACTATCACCTACGATAGAACCGATTTTTACGGTGTAGAAAGCTATGTTGCTACGGTTAAAAAACCGGGCTATTACCTTATTGCGGCATATCCGATGAATGAGGCAAATGCGCTACGTGGAAAATATAATACGCTGTTTTTGATTATTTTTACAATAATACTGACAGCTCTCTTTGTGCTTCTTTTCATTCTTCTTAAGAACCATGTAATAAAAGATGTTAGCAGTATACATAAGTCGCTAAAACGAATTACGGAAGGAGATCTTGACGAAAAAGCCAATGCAGAGGGCTCACTGGAATTCTACGAATTGTCAGGTGGCGTTAATGATACGGTTTACAGGCTTAAGGATATGATTCGCGAGGCTAAGGAGCAGCTGGCAGCAGAGATGGAAAATGCCAGACGTATTCAGGAGTCTGCAGTACCTAAAGTATTTCCGGAGGATGAACGATTTTCTGTTTTTGCTTCCATGGATACTGCGGAGGCAGTTGGTGGAGACTTCTACGACTTCTTCATGGCAGGCGATAGACTTGTTATTGTGATGGCGGATGTGTCCGGTAAGGGTATGCCGGCGGCACTCTATATGATGAGAGCCATGACACTTATAAGAACTTATGCCACTCAGGGGCTTTCTGTAGAGGAGGTGGCTGATAAGACTAATAAGAAGCTTTGCGAGGATGCTGTAAAAGACAGATTCGTTACGGCGTGGATAGGCTTTTTGAACCTTGAGACGGGTGTTTTGTCATACGTTCATGCAGGACACACTCTTCCGATACTTGTAAATGATGATGTGTCATTTTTAAAGCAAAGAATTGACCTTGTAATGGGTGGATTTGAGATGGCAAAATATACAAGACAGGAGATTACCTTGACCCCGGGAGATAGTATTTATCTATACACCGATGGGGTTACAGAGGCTCATAATCCGAATGAAGAATTGTATGGAGATAAGAGACTGCTTGCATTTATAGCTGAGCATGCCAAGGACTTGACGAATCATAATGGAAATGAGTTCTGTGAAGAAAAATGTGACATGGTATTATCCGAAGTGAAAGCTTTTCAGAAGGATGCACCTCAGTTTGATGATATCACAATGATGTGGGTTAGATATGAAGGGATAAAAACTTATGATGAATAGATTTTACAGAAGCCATAAGCTTGAGACCATAATCCTTATATGGTTTGAGATAATACTGTTAATTTCATTAATTATCGCTTCAGTAGCGGGACTTTTGTGGCAGGAACGCCTTCAGCAACAACAGGCATTTTCCATGATAGACAATTATCTTACCCAGTATGTAGAGCGTATAGACGTGGCAAAAAACATCAATAAGGAATTTGATGAATGGATGTCAGATGTCATTGATGGTGAAGATACAGATGGCAAGGAAGCATACTATGATGATCACAGGCTTGAAAGGGTGGCTGTGTACAACAGAGACAAAATGAGCGAGGTTAGTGTGGTAAATGCTCAGGGGATTATCACCTATTCTTCAAATCCCAGTCTTAGGGGATACGACATAAGAAATGATGCACAGTTATCCCCCTTTATGTGTCTTTTAAATGGGGAGTCGTCTTATAGCGACACCTTGGATAAAAATTTTTTTGAAGGAACGAGAGAACAAGCATATATTGGCAGAGCTTTTCGGGACAAAAGCGGATTTATGCTCTTTGCCATTAATAAAGATAACTACACGGTATATTGGAATGAATCTATAGAGGTTGTTACCGAGGATTCCAAGATTGGTATGACAGGTTATATGATGAATTGTGATAAGGATGGAACAATTTCCAGCATCACACATACCATGGAGGACAAGAAGGGGTCTGTCTTTGAGGATGTTTCTTTGCTTCCTGAATCCGAAGGTGAGATTAAGGAGACGATTACTACTCTTTATGGTAAGAAATGCTATGTGTCAGCAATGAAGACACCGGACTATTACGTCATTGGAGCTTATCCGGTGGAAGAGGCGGATCAATTCCAAGTGCAGAATAATATTATGTTTATAATCCTGTTCTTTGCTATAATATCCGCCTTTTTAATAGTATTTTTCCTGCTGATAAAAAGGATTGTTATAAAAGAGGTGGAAAAGGCTCATGCATCTTTGAATAAGATAACTAACGGCGACTTGGAAGAAAGAGTAAAAGTCGGAGGCTCCGTAGAATTTACTGAGCTTTCATCCGGCATAAATGAGACAGTTGACAAGCTTAAGGGCTTAATTGAGGAAGAAAACCTTCGTGTACAGAAAGAGCTTGAGAATGCGAGGAATATACAGGAATCTTCGGTGCCACAGGTATTCCCTGAAGACGAGCGGTACAGCCTCTATGCAACCATGAACACTGCCAAAGCAGTAGGCGGTGATTTCTATGATTTCTTTATGATAAATGAGAATACTCTTGCTATAGTTATGGCAGATGTATCCGGCAAAGGTATGCCTGCGGCGCTTTATATGATGCGCGCCAAGACCTTGATAAAATTCTATGCGGAGCAGGGACTTACTGTGGACGAAGTGGCAGGCAAGACCAATGTGGCACTTTGCAGGAATGAGTCTGCGAAGATGTTCGTAACCGTATGGATGGGATTTTTGAATCTTGATAGTGGTGTAATATCGTATGTTCATGCAGGTCATACACTTCCTGTTCTTATTGACGGCGAAAATGTATCTTTTATAAATCAAAAGAAAAGCATGGTAATGGGTGGTTTCGAGTATGCGAAATATTTAAGACAGGAGATTACCTTAAGTCACGGAGATTCCATCTACCTGTATACTGACGGTGTTACAGAAGCACAGGATGTGTCGGAGAATCTATATGGAGAAGAGCGACTCCTTACAGTGATTAGTGACAAAGTTAAGGGCATAGACATATCGGATAAAAAAGAATATTGCAAAGAGGCTTGCGAAATCATATATGGTGATATAGAGAATTTTACAAAAGGTGCCGAGCAGTATGATGATATAACCATGATGATGGTGAGATTCCGATAGATAAATCGGAGTGACGATAGGAGTGACTATAGAAGTGACTATGATGAAAAGGAGATAGGGCGTGTCAATAATTGCAGCATATATGGTACCTCATCCGCCGATGATTGTACCGGCTATTGGGAGAGGTTCAGAGAATCAGATTAGTAGTACAATTGAATCTTACGAGAAGGTCGCAGACGAGATTGCCGGGCTTAAGCCTGATACGATTATCATATCTACACCGCATAGCGTGATGTATTCGGATTATTTTCACATTTCTCCGGGGAAATGTGCCAAGGGTAGCTTCGCTTCATTCGGTGCCGGAAATGTCAAGTTCGATGTAGATTATGACGAGGTATTTACGAGAACTCTATCTAAGATGGCTGATAAGATGAATTTTCCGGCAGGTACTATGGGTGAAAAGGACAGTATGCTGGATCATGGGACGATGGTGCCGCTTTATTTTATAACGAAGAAGTATAACGATTTCAAGCTTGTAAGGACAGGCCTTAGTGGACTTGACTTATTTACCCACTATGAATATGGCATGATGATAAAAAAGGTCACAGAAGAATTAGGCAGAAGGGTAGTATATGTGGCAAGCGGTGATTTGTCACATAAATTACAGACTTACGGACCATATGGATTTGCGCCGGAAGGACCTAAGTATGATAAGAGGATTATGGACGTCTGCGCAAGGGCTAGTTTTGGTGAAATGTTGGACTTTGACGAGAACTTCTGTGATAAGGCGGCAGAGTGTGGGCATCGTTCATTCGTAATAATGGCAGGAGCATTAGACGGAAATAGCGTTACTGCGAAAAAGTATTCTCACGAAGATGTGACTGGCGTTGGATATGGTATATGTTCGTTCATAGTAGGTGGCAAGGATGAGAACAGACATTTCTTAGAAGAAGCCCTTCGTAAGAAGGAAGGAGACCTTATGGAGAAAAAAGCTAATTCGGATTCATATGTTAAGCTTGCCAGGCAGTCGCTAGAGTACTATGTAAAAAATAAAGAGCCTATGAGTATGCCGGATAATCTGCCGAGTGAGATGATAAATTCATCTGCAGGGGCGTTTGTATCTGTCCATAAAAACGGACAGCTTCGAGGATGTATCGGGACATTTCTTCCGACTAAAGAAAACGTTGCCGAAGAAATTATGGCAAATGCAATAAGCGCAGCTACAAGAGACCCCAGATTCAATGCTATTACAGAGGATGAGCTTAAGTGGCTGGATATTAATGTTGATGTATTGAGTGAACCGGAAGAGATTGAATCGATAGACGAATTGGATGTTAAAAGATATGGCGTAATCGTAGAGAGTGGATATAAGAGAGGCTTGCTTCTTCCGGATTTAGATGGCGTAGATACAGTAGAAGAACAGGTTGACATAGCAAGACGCAAGGGAGGCATTGGACCGTCAGAGAAAGTGAAGCTATATCGCTTCGAGGTTGTAAGACATTACTAGTTCTACTCATAAAGCAAAAGATTAAGATATAGTATTATAAGCGTACACGAAAAAGTGTGCGCTTTTTTCGTGTAGCACTAGTACACATGGGAGGTATGCTATGGGTAATTGTTATGGTTATGCAAGGGTAAGTACTAAGGAACAGAAAGAAGATAGACAGATTTTGGCAATTAGCAAGATGCACGTTCCTAGGAGTAATATCTATGTAGATAAGGAATCGGGGAAGGATTTCGAGAGAACATATTACAAGAAGCTTGTTAGAAAGCTTCGTAAGGATGATGTGCTCTATATAAAAAGCATTGACAGATTAGGGAGAAATTATGAAGATATTATCGAACAGTGGAAGGTTATTACTAAGGAAAAGAAGGCGGATATCGTTGTCATTGATATGCCGATTCTTGACACAAGAAGGGGTAAAGATCTGATGGGGACATTTCTGTCAGACATCGTGCTTGCGCTTCTTAGTTATATCAGTGAGAATGAACGACATAATATTAGAAAAAGACAAGCGGAAGGAATCGCCATTGCCAAAGCGAAGGGTGTAAGATTCGGGCCGACGCCAAGACCTTTACCGGATAATTTTCACGAGATATATGTAAGCTATGTTAAGGGTGAAATATCCGTGAGCAAGGCGGCTAAAATGTGTGATATGCCACGTTCCACGTTCTACGATAAGGCAAGGCAATATAAGGAGCACGACTGTATTGCCTGAGAGATATACAGCAATTATTCTAAAAAAGCGTCCGAGGAAGTATACATTATCGGACGTTTGAATAATTTATGAGTTTTTTACAACAAATCTTATTCATAAAAACGTGAATTTTGTGGATTTTTTATCAAGAATATGATAATATGATGAGGATGTGTGGATATAAAAAAGCGTTCGAAGAAGTATACTTCTCCAAACATCGAGAAACAATCCCGTAGCAATACTTCCAAGGAGGATGAGTAGCATGTCTATTGTCCTATATGAGCACAATGCAAAAGCATATAAGGCGGCGCGAGCAATGTTAGACAAAGTGGGCAAAGCTGCGATTATTCATCCTACCGGCACAGGAAAGTCTTTCATAGGCTTCAAGCTGTGTGAAGACAATCAGGACAAAAGAATCTTATGGTTGTCTCCGTCTAAGTACATATTTACCACGCAGCTGGAGAACCTTAGAAGCGAGAAATGTTCTTACGATGGTGAGAATATTTGTTTTTACACCTATGCAAAGCTTATGAACATGTCGGAAGGGGAGCTTCTTGATATCAAGCCGGACTATATTATATTGGATGAATTTCATAGATGTGGTGCGTCTGAGTGGGGAGGAGGAGTTGATACTCTGATTGATATGTATCCTGATGTTCCAATATTGGGACTGTCCGCAACAGCCATCAGATATCTTGACTCTCAGAGAGATATGGCACATGAGCTGTTCGACTCGCATATAGCAAGCGAAATGTCGTTAGGCGAGGCAATTGTAAAGGGGATACTCAATCCACCGAAATATGTGCTTTCGATTTATTCGTACAGTAAAGAATTCAACAGATACAAGGCAAGAGTCCGGAGAGTAAGAAGTGAGGCTATTCGCGATAAAGCGGAAGAGTATCTTGAACAGCTTCGAAGAGCCATAGATAGAGCAGAGGGGTTAGATGCTATATTTCATAAGCATATGACTGACTCTCATGGGAAATACATCGTGTTCTGTGCGAACTTCGACGCGATGAGGGAGGCTATGGATAAAACCTATGAGTGGTTTCATCTTGTGGATGATAAACCGCACATTTACCATGTGTATTCTGATGACCCGACTACAAGTAAGTCCTTCAAGGAATTCAGAGAAGATAACGATAGTGAACACTTAAGACTTCTGTTTTGCATAGATGCGCTTAATGAAGGAGTGCATGTAGAGGATGTGTCGGGAGTGATACTCCTTCGGCCGACGGTGTCTCCCATTATATATAAGCAGCAGATTGGACGGGCGCTTTCGGCGTCAAAGAAGACGGAGCCTGTCATATTCGATATCGTCAATAATATTCAGGCTTTATACAGTATTGATTTTGTTCGCGAGGAGATGGAGGCCTCTCTTTCTTATATGAGAAATGAGGGGGAGGACGAGGACATTATAAATGACACATTTGAAGTAATAGATGAAGTAAGAGGTTGTATTGAATTATTCGATGCGCTTGAGGATACGCTGAGCGCCGGTTGGGACATTATGTACCTTGAGGCTAAGAAGTATTTTGATGAGCATGGGGACTTGGTTGTTCCTGCCACTTATGAGACTGAAAGTGGCCATAGTCTTGGTCGTTGGATTAGGACGCAACGTAATTCCCGCGATTCATTAAGCGATGAGCAGGTGGCTAAGCTTAACGATATTGGGATGCTATGGACGTCGGTGATTAAGGACAGGTGGCTTACTAACTATAACTATGCGAAATGTTATTACACTGAGCATGGCAACTTAATCGTGCCGTATAGTTATGAAATGCCAAGTGCTGACGGAACAAACGTTAAGCTGGGAATCTGGATTTCTTCTCAACGGGAACGCTATGCCAAGGGCAGATTAGGCAGGGAGCAGACAGACATGCTAGAAGCTATAGGTATGTGCTGGGATAGATATGATGAGAAATGGGAGTTGGGATTCGGGTACGCCAAGCGCTACTACGAAAAGTGTGGGGACATTAATTTCGTTCCAACAGATTATGAGCTGGATGACTTTAATCTTGGTCGTTGGCTTAACACTCAGAGAACCAACTATCGAAATGGCAAGCTAAGCGAAACAAGAATCAATCGCTTGTCAGAGCTTGGATTCAAATGGAGCGCACACGAAGCTTTCTGGGATAAAGGATATGAATACGCTGCAAGCTATAAGAAGGCTCATGGCAACCTAAAGCTTCCTGTTGGATATGTATGTGATGATGGATTCAAGTTAAAGAGCTGGCTTGTTAATCAGATAAACCGCTATAAGAAAGGCAACTTAAGCGAAGCACAGGTTAGCAAGCTTCAAAGTATAGGTGCAATAAGATGACGAGGGCAATGTCGGTATCATTCGCTTTGCCTTACTGATTCCGATCATAATATATAACCTCCGTGGGTCGTAGGACGTGCGGATGGCGAAGCATGCGCTTTTTTAGATAAAAACATAAGAATGAAACTGTTTAAGATTAGAGAGTGCTTTAGATAGATGAAGAAGATAGTAAAACTTCTTATAGCAACATTCGGAACCTGCTTGAGTGCAGGATTCGTTGTAAGTATATTAGAAAAGAAAAAGGGTAAAGTAGGCTGGGTTGAAGGACACAAGCCTTACGGGATATATGAAAAGCACATTAAGCGTCCGTTGGATTTCGCATTGGCGCTTTTTTCATTGCTTTTTTTATGGCCGGTATTATTAATAATCGCCGTTGCCGTGAGACTTAATATGGGTTCGCCTGTAATCTTTACACAAGAACGACCGGGACTAGGTGGCAAGATATTCCAGATAAAGAAATTCCGCACAATGACAGATGAAAAAGACGTAGAAGGAAAACTTCTTCCTGATGAACAGCGCCTAACTAAGTTCGGCAAGTGGCTAAGAGCAACTAGCGGAGACGAGCTGTTAGAAATTGCCTCAATAGTTAAGGGGGATATGTCAGTTGTCGGGCCTAGGCCACTACTTGTAGAATACCTATCAAGATATTCAGAAGAACAAAGCCATAGACATGATGTGAGACCAGGGCTTACATCATTATCAGCGTCTAAGAAAAGAAATCTTGCAAGTTGGAGTGAGAAATTTTCTGATGATGTTAAGTATGCTAATAAAATCACATTTCTTGGAGATGTGAAGATATTGATTGATACAGTGAAGATTGTACTTGATAAAAAAGGAATAAGTAGCGAAACTTCGGAGACAATGGAAGTATTCACGGGTAATTAAGTAAAAAATGAAACAAATTGTATTTATTGGAGCATCTGGACATGGAAAAGTATGTGCAGAGATTGCTAAGTTAAATGGATATGATGAAATTATATTCCTAGATGATGATTTAAATGTTAAAAAATGTGGTGATTATAAGGTCCAAGGAACATCGGGTGACTATAAGAATTATATAGATGACGCAGTTTTCTTTATTTCAATCGGTAATGCAGATTCGAGAAAAAGAATACAAGAAAATATTGAGACGGCAGGTGGAATGATTACAACGTTGATACATCCATCTTCAGTTGTTAGTTCAGATGTTCCTATAGGAATAGGAACAGTGGTTATGCCTGGAGTAGTTATAAATGCTGGTGCTGATATAGGCAAGGGCTGTATTATTAACACCTCTAGTTCTGTTGATCATGATTGCACAGTGGGAGATTATTGTCACATTGCTACAGGTGCACATGTATGTGGCACAGTTAATATTGGTGACAAGACATGGATCGGGGCAGGAGCAACTGTTAGTAATAATACTAATATCTGTTCAGATGTTGTTGTGGGTGTAGGTGCTGTGGTTATTAGTGATTTTGAAGAACCAGGAACATATGTAGGTGTACCAGCGAAGAAGATATGAAAGTATTAATTCTTATAAATCATCAGGTTGGATTATACAAATTCAGAAAAGAACTACTAGAACGTCTTGTACAGGAAAAACATAATGTATACATATCTGTTCCTGAAGGTGAATACACAAAAGAAATCAACGAATTAGGAGTTCGCTTGATAAATAATAGATATCTTAATCGCCGAGGGACTAATCCCATTCAAGATATTAGGCTTCTTAATTATTATAAATCAATGTTGAAGAAGATAAGACCGAATGTAGTTCTTTCATACACTATTAAGCCTAACGTGTATGGTGGAATGGCATGTGCAAGAATGGATATACCATATGTGGTAAATGTGACAGGACTAGGAACGTCAATACAGGATGGTGGAATATTACAGAAGATTACTTTGCTGCTTTATAGATATGGATTGAGAAATGCCAAGAAGGTATTTTTTCAAAATAATTCCAATAGAGACTTTATGCTAAGTCATAAAGTAATAAGTACACCATATGAAGTCTTGCCGGGTTCTGGTGTCAACACGAAGGAATATGATTACACACCGTATCCAAAGGAAGACGCTAAAATAGTTTTCACAACTATAGGACGTATAATGAGGGATAAGGGTATAGATGAGCTCTTATCAGCGGCAGAGAAAATAGGCAGAAAGTATAAAAATATAGAATTTCGACTAATAGGAGACTATGACGAAGATTATCAAGATAAGATAGAAGAATATCAAGAAAAGGGCATTATAAGATACTTAGGTTCAAAGAAGGATGTAAAACCATATATTGCAGACAGCCATGCAATTATCCATCCTTCATATCACGAAGGAATGAGCAATGTACTACTCGAAGCCACTTCAATGGGACGACCTGTAATAGCATCAGATATTCCTGGTTGTAGAGAGATATACGAAGAGGGAATAACAGGGTATGGATTCATGCCTAAAGATGTACAGGGACTAGTTAAAGCGATAGAGCAATTCTTAACAACTTCTTATAAGGAAAAGGTCGCAATGGGTAAAGCAGGGCGACAAAGAATAGTACAAGAATTCGATAGAAAGATAGTAGTTAATAGGTATATAGA
>ODAI012895641.1_pt1 | contig 11213 bp, 10 predicted proteins | sample 1539321 | NCBI WGS metagenome assembly ODAI01 (sample SAMN02144231, study PRJEB22623) | gut metagenome | biome: sheep rumen | host: Ovis aries | place: New Zealand
CACGGTGACGTAGGGCGGGTCCATCTCGGGCATCTGGTCGATAGGCAGACGCGAGAGGGAAAAGAGGCCCAACACGATGACTGCCACGAAGATGAGTCCGGTGGTGATAGGCTTGTTGATAGCTGTCTTGTAAATGGCCATTTCGATAATTAAAAATTAATAATTAAAAATTAAAATTCTCAGAAATTAAAATTCTCAGAAAATAATTCTTAATTCTTTCTTATTGATTTGATGTTTTTTTGCTTGGTGTTTTTAATTATAGATGTAAGAAGGGCGAATAATTCGGACAGGTCGTCGTTAATTGAGGAATACTCTTTTTCGCTAATCAAGTTTGATTTCAACATGACCTCGAACCAGTATAAAGTCTCATTAGCTTCTTTATATGCAATATGCAGTTTGTGTATAAAGTCCTTGTCGCTTTCGGCACACAATGCTTCCCTAATATTAGCGCCAATGCTAGTTCCACTGCGAAGCATTTGTTTGCTTAGAACATATTCTTTACGTTCATCGTATAGCAGTTTGTACAGGTTTACGCATCGTACGGCAAATAAAAGGCTTTTATCCTTTAATGCATTGTTTCCCATCCCAATATTAATTCTTAATTTTTGATTTTTAATTAATCAACGATTTCCAGCGTTGCACCATCGACCAGTCGTGCCTGGCCGGTGACCACCAGTTGGTCGCCAGCTTTCAGGGCGTCGGCTTCGACGGGGATGATTTCGATGCGGTCGTCGAACCGCTGGCCGAGGGTGACGGCCACGCGGCGGGCGATGTTGCCGTCGGCATTTTGTGTGTCGTCCGCTCCGCTTCGGTCGCGGTCAACCACGAAGACATAGCGGTCGTTGGAGCCGGTGAGTTTCAGCACGCTCTGATAGGGTACCACGATGGCATCTACCTCGCCCACGGCCAGGCGGGTGCGGACATACATGCCGGGACGAATCTTTTCGCTGGCATTGGGGATGTTCAGTTTGGCCTGGAAGGTGTGGCTGGCGGCATCGATGGTGGGATAGACGATCTCGATGGTGGCAGGAAAGACGGTGCCGGGGTAGATGTCGCTTTCCACCTCTACCTTCATACCCTGCTTGATTAACGGGAAGTAGGTCTCCGGGATGTTGATGATGGCTTTGAGGCGGCTGATTTGGGTGAGGGTGAGGATGGGCTGGCCGGCATACATCTCGCCGTCCTCATAGTATTTGCCGCTGATGACTCCGGCAAACTGGGCTCTCACGAAGGTGTTCTGCTCGAGGAATTTCTCGTTTTCCGCCAGTTGGTCATAGCCCGCTTTGGTCTGGTCATAGACTTGCTGGCTGATGGAGCCGCTTTGCTTGAGGGCCGACACGCGGTCGAACTCGGTCTTGGTGCTGTTGAGGTTGATGCGGGTGGTGTTGAGCTGCGTCTGGTCCATGCGCACCAGCATACTCCCTTTTTGCACGCGGCTGCCGACTTCGACATAGATGTGCTCGATGTGTCCCGTGATACTGGGTGCGATGTTCATCGTCTCGTATCCTTCGAGGGTGGCGCTGAGTTCCAGGCTTTTGGCGATGCGCTCTTTTTCGAGGGTTTGCACTTTCACCTTCTCGACCTCTTTCATGGTGGTGGTGGCCTTCTGGGCACCTTTCTCTCCGCTGCCGCCGCAGCCGACAAGGGCGGCCACAGTCAGGATGATTGCTGTAGTTCTGAATATCTTGTTCATTGTTGTTGTATTATCTTAACTATTTAACTACTGTCTCCTTATCTCCTAATTATTATTCATCAGGTCTTCAAGCGCCGTCTGTGCCGAGAGGACGTTCATCACGGCCTGGATGTAGTTGCTTTGGGCAGTGATGATCTCGGTGGAGGCATTGGTCACTTCGAGGCTCGAGGCGCGACCGTAGCGGTATTTCTCGGTCAGGTTGTCGAACACGCGCTGTGTCACCTCGAGGTTGCGGCTCTGGATGTCGTAGGTTTCCAGCGCCGACGCCAGATCGAAGCTCAGCTGGTTGTATTGCACGCGCAGTCCGTCTTCCGCTTGACGGCGGCTGTTGGCGGCCTCTTGCAGGTCGATCTTGGCGCTTTTCACATTGGCGTAGCGGCTTCCGCTGGTGAACAGAGGGACGCTCACTGATGCACCCACCATGTTGGGGGGCGTCATGTTGAAGCCTTCGTCCTTGCCGAAGTAGGTCTTGTTGCTGTATTGGTAGTAGGCCGAGAGGGTGGGGGTGAAGTCCATCCAGGCCATAGCGAGGTTTTTCTTGGCCGCCTTCTCGCTTTGTTCCAGCAGGCGGTAGCTGTAGTTTTGGGTGATGTCGAAGTTCTTGGACAGCAGCTGGGCGGCTGTGTTGACGTCGATGACCTCTTCGAGGGGGGTGGTCAGCTCGATGCGGCAGGCCACGTCGGCACCCAGCTGTAGCAGTATGGCGTTGTAGAGGGCTTGCAGCGAGCGGCGTGTGCTGTTGATGCTGCTCCGAAGCGTGGCCACCTGTATCTGCAGCTTGTCGGCATCCACTTGCTCGGCGGCTCCCACATCGACGCTGGCCTGTGTGGTGGCGGCCAGACGTTCAAGGTTTGCGAGGCTCGAATCCAGCAGCCCGGTGGTCTGCTCCATCACGAGAATGCTTACATAGACGTTTTTCACGCTCGAACGGGTCTGCCGTTCGGTTTGCTGACGCGTGATGTCCACCATCTCCTTGGAGATGTTCTGCAGCATCACTCCGACAATCTGGGCGCCGGTGAGCGCCATCGAGGCTGTGATGCTGAATGTGCCGCTGGGGTTCATGGGGATGCCCCCCGACTCGGTCGATTCGGTGGTGGCGGGATAGTTGAATGTCAGAGGGAAGGTGCCGAGTGTGCCGAGTGTGACCGATTCGGGCATCATCGACGCCATCGACATCGAGCTCCGTCCGCCGAAGTTCATTTCATAGCCACACATGTTCTGGTAGTCGAAGCCGGCTTTCACCTGCGGCAGCATGCTGCTGAGGGTTTTCCATTTGGCCAGCTCGGCCTTCTTCACGTCGAGGGAGGCGTTGAGCATCGTGGCGTTGTGCTCGACGGCGTACTGCTGGGCTTCGTCCAGGGTCAGCCGCAGCACCTGTTCTCCCTGCGCCGACGCCGTCAGGCAGCCGACCGTCAGTGCGATTGTCAGGGTGATTCTTTTGAGTGTCATTGTATAATTTGTTGCTTCTGATTTCGTTTGTTCTATACTCATAATTCATCATTCATTCCCAGTTCTTTCATCACCTGCCGGAAATGGGGTTCCGACTCCTCGTAGCGTTTGATGGAGTCGGTTGACATGAGTCCGCGGAGGTAGGTGAAGCAGATCTCGTTGAGGCGAAGGAGATAGGCCTTTTGGTCATCGACAACGGAGAGGCGGTGTTGCTGGATGAGGTCGCAGAGAAAGTCGATGGCCACATCGATGTCGGCATCGTGTCGCAGGTAGTTGTGCTGCTGCATGTATTCCATGCCGTGCTGCAGCATGGTGTGGAGCGCCTCGGTGTGGAGTCGGAAGAAACGGTCGTGGATTTCGGGGTAGTAGCGTTCGGCTTCGTCGAGCAGACGGCGGTAGCGGTGGTTGCTGTCTGCTCCGACGCGCAGCATATACATGGCCACCAGCAGGGGTTCGTCAACCTTCCTGTGGGCCCGACAATGCATCTCGTTGAGGCGGTCGTGGACCTGCATCAGGCATTCGGACAGGAGTTCCTCCTTGTTGGCGAAGGTCTCGTAGAGGGTCCGTTTCGAAATGTGAAGAGCCTGGGCAATGTCGTCCATCGTCACTCCCCGGCAGCCTCGCGAATTGAACATCTGCAGGGCTGTCTCTACTATTTTTTCTTTTATGTCTTCTGTTGCCACCTTCGTTACAATCCTTTGAGTTGTAAACGTTAATACATTTATTAGTATGTATTGCACCTCTTCAAAGGAGGTGCAAAAATATGAAAAAACTCCGGAAACCCAAAAAGTTTTCGGAGTTTTTGTTGTTAAATAAACTTAATGAATGTCGATTATTACTCTTTTATTTTTTCCGCTCGGGGATGGGTTGGAGGGTCGCCAGTTGCACCTTGATGCGCGTCCCCGGAGCGACTTCGACAGTGGCCATTCCGCGGTCGGCGCTCACGAAGGTGACGTGGACTCCCCCGGCGGTCATCACACGGTCGCCGTTTTTCAGATTGTCACGATAGGCGGCTTCCTTCTTGGTTTTGTCGCTCTGCGGCTTGATGAGGAACAGGTAGAACACGGCAATCATGGCCACCACCATGATGGCGGTCTTCCAGCCGTTTGCAATGTCGAGTGTAATCATTTTCCTTTCTTTTTTAGTTTTGTCGTGGGGACGAATCGTTCATCCGCCCTGATGATTCGAATCTTATAACGCCTTTCTTAATGGATTATTATTCTTCATTCCTCTTTTTTTTCTCTCAACGTTCCGTTTTCCAGAACTCAGCCCCTTCGATATTCAGTTTCTCGGGGTCGAACAGCGGCTCCTTGCCCTCTTTCTTCTGCCGTTCGTATTCTTTCAGACTCCTGAGCGCCTTGGGCGACAGCAGAAGGATGGCTACAACGTTGATCCACGCCATGATGCCCACTCCGATGTCGCCCAACATCCACACCAATCCGCTGCTCTGAAGTGAGGCGACAAAGACAGCGGTGATGGAGCAGATGCGCAGCACCCACACGGCAACTTTCTCTCCGCGGTCGTCGCCAAACACCGCATCGGCCTTCTCCAGTTCGTCCAGCTGCTCCGGGTGTTTCTTATATACGCGTCGGCGCCAACGGTTGAAGAGATAGACCAGGTTCGTTTCGGCATAGTAGTAATAGGCCATGATGGTGGTGAAGGCGAAGAAGAAGAGCGCGACGGAAATCACCATGTTGCCTGTCCGGGGCCCGACGAGGGTGCCGATGGCACGGGTGGTGTAGAAGACTCCCGGTTCGCCTTCGGGGGCCAGGGGATTCTGCTGCAGGTAGCTCACCACAGCACCCGTAGGTGTCTGTACCACAGTGTCAATGATGTTGTATGTGCGGCAGGCCAGAATCATCATGGCGGTGGCCGTGCACACCAGGAGCGTGTCTATATAGACCGAGAAGGCCTGCACCAGGCCTTGCTTGACGGGATGCGTGACTTTGGCAGCGGCGGCAACGATGGCACCCGTGCCTTGTCCCGCTTCGTTGCTGTAGATACCCCTTTTGACACCCCACGCTATGGTGCTGCCTATCAGCGCGCCTCCCACTTCGTTCACGCCCACGGCGCCGCGCAGCATCTGCATGAAGACCGCCGGAACCACCTGCCAATTGACGGCGAGGACGACAATGGCCAGGATGATGTAAACCATCGCCATCACCGGAGCTACCACTTGTGCCACGTTGGCTATGCGTTTGACCCCTCCGATGATCACCAGCGCCAGCAGCAACGCGACCAGCAGACCCACCGCCCACGGCGGAAGACCGAAACTTTGTGAGCAGCTGAGGGCGATACTGTTCCCGTGAATGGGTGGCAGAAAGACGCCGCAGGCCACCGCCGCCAACACAGCAAACAAACCTCCGAAGAACGGACTTCGCAGCCCTTTCTCGATATAGTATGCCGGGCCCCCGCGGTACTGCCCGTTGTGGTCCTCCTTGTAGATCTGTGCCAGCGTGGCTTCTATAAAGGCACTGCCCGCTCCGAAGAATGCGATGATCCACATCCACACGATGGCTCCCGGCCCTCCGAAGCCGATGGCGGTCGCCACTCCCACTATGTTGCCCGTCCCCACTCGCCCCGACAGGGCCATCGCAAAGGCCTGGAAGGAGGATATTCCCGTCTTTTTCTTCTCTTTGTCCGCACTGCCGAACAGCAGCCGGAACATCTCCCCGAAACGCCTCACTTGCACAAACCGCGTCCGCAGCGAGAAGTACAATCCTGCCACCAGGCACAAACCCACCAACGCCGGACTCCACACCCAGTCGTTCACCGCTCCTATGGCCTCCGTCAGCCATCTTCCGATAGTCTCCATATGCTTCTCGTATTTTACTGTTTTTGCTCTTTCATTAAGCGGTGGTGGGCGTTTAGAAGCATGCCTGGAATTTCAGCCCGATGTTCCACTCGTAGAGGACTCCCATGAACCCCAGCGACAGCTCGTCTTCCGGAAAGTATAGCTCGTCGAACGAGATCGTGTTGCGCGTATTGAAGTGGAATATGTTGTAGTTGAATTGCGCACCGAGGTAGAAGCAGCTCCACGAGTAGCCCAGGGTGGCGTTCACCATCACGTTGGGCGTGGGCCAGCAGAAGGCACTGCGTTTGCCGTGTTTCATGAAGGCCGACAGTTCCGGGTTGGGCTCTATGGTGAGGTGGTTGAACAGCGTCAGCATCGGGACCACCGTCCCGTTCAGGAAGAGGCTCTGCATCTTGCGCCCTCCGGCTCGGGGCGCGCGGCTCCACGGCACCCAGGTGTAAGAGTATCCGCATCCGAGGGAGAGCTGCGCCATCCCGAAGTTGGCCAGGGCGTATTCGGGGTTCATGACCAGATTACTCTGCATGTAGCGCCCCGCAAGCATCCAGGAGCCGGCGGAGCGTAGCTGGATCAGATTGCCGGCAATGCCGGGTGGGTAGGCGAAGCGGCGCGTGTTGAAGACATAGAATCCGTCAATCGTCAGCCGACGCAGCCGGTTGCCCGTGTTGAGGGTGTCGTAATAGACCGTGTCGCCAAAGATCTCGCTGGGGGTCCACACAGAGGATTCTATCGCCTTCTGCCTGAAGTCGAGGTAGTTGATGTTCATTCCAAACTTGTTTCCCCTGAAGGCGAAGGAGAAGGTGGAGCTGTGCTGCGACGAGTCGGGCGCGAGTTCGAAGCCCCAGCCCGCACCCAGCCGACCGAGGTTAAGCAGGAATCCGGCACGATGGGAGATGGATTCTGTCATCTGGTCGGTGTAGGTCGCCTTTGCATAGGGATCTCCGTTATAGAGAAAATCCATCGTGGTGGTCATCAGCACACTTTGCCGGCTGAAGTTGCCCGTCAGGCTCGGACTGAACCCCATCTTCTGCTGATAGACGTAGGTCGAATCCACATTGCGCGGCTTGGTCAGCCAGCCGTGGTAGAATCGGCTCCACAGGCTCTGGGCCCCAGCCTGCACCGTGCAGGCCGTCAGGCAGACAATGGTGATAATATGGCGTGTTCTCATAAAAAAAATCTTAAACCTTTTTAAACACTAAAACTCAAACCCTATATTGAGGTAGGCGTGCAGCTTGCGGTCGCATGTGTTGGATCCCACCGTCAGGGTGATGGGGCCCAGCAACGACTTGTATCCCACGCTGCCCGCGAGACCCAGGTAGTGCGTGGCCACATAGCCGTTGGTCACCACATCTACCATCTCCTGCCGGCTGCTGTGGGCCAGCATGTTGGCATGCAGGCTCATGTAGGTCTTTTTGAAAATGCGGTAGCGGGTCTCCAGGGCATAGACGAAAGCCGCAGGCCCCAACTCGATGGTGTTGGTCATCCCGACAAACGGCAGTTGGTGGCGCAGGTAGCGCCCCCCCATGTTGCCGCCCGCCAGGTTGTTGTACCACAGTTCCTCCCCGTCGTACCCCCACATGATGCGTCCGTGGAAGCCCGGTATGAAGGTGAGACGGTCGCCCGTGGTGAGGTAGCCTTCGAGGGAGAGGGCGAGGTCTGTGAGGATAGGCGTCTCGCGCCCCAGCAGGCGCTCCGTCTGTTGACGCACATTGCCTTCGATGTCGAGAAGGTAGCCTTCTGTGGCATAGGCCGCTTCGTCGCGTGTGTCTGTATGGGCCCTCAGATACACCCCCGTGGCATAATCTTGCATCGTGGTGGTCGCATCGTCCGACATGCGGGTGTTCAGATCCTGCGAGAGCCCGAAGGAGAGCTCCAGCTGGGGCAGGTGCACCGTGGTAACGCCCACCCTCAGCCTGTTCTCCGTCATCTCCATGGCCGTCTGCTCCCGGTTGGTGCAACGGAACGAGGCGCGGTGCACACGCCCATCCACACCCAGGTCGCCCAGCCCCATCACGAGCCACCCCAGGTGGGCTTCTGCCCAGATGTTGTATTTCAGTCCCAGGTCGAATTGCGCGTTCCAGCCTTTCAGCTTGAGAGCGTTCCACGAGGCGTGCAGCAGCAGGGTGGCGCTCTCTTCCGAGTCGTAGCGCAGGCCCACGCCCATGCGGTACGGAAGCTCCGGCGCCACGCTTATCTTCAGCGTGTAGTGTCCCTCTTCGTCGGCGGGTACCGTCTTGTACCACACCGAGCTGAACAGCCCCGTCCCTTGCAGCACATGCACCAGCTCTTCTATCTGCTGGATTGACACCCGTCTCTCATAGATGTTGCTCAGGCTCTTCTCGAGGAACGTGTTCTCGCCTTCGGCCATTCCGAGGAATTCCACCTTGTCGATTGTCAGCGAGTCGCTCTCCTTCAGAATGCTGGCCCTCTTGGTGAAGGTCTTGGGTGCCACTTCGCCGCCCAGCAGGGCTTTCAACTGCAGGAACTCCTCCTCGTGGGCTTGCGCGGCACGATAACCACGCTGTATCAGCTCGGCTATGGCTTCTTTGTTGAAGCTCAGCATATTCACGCCCGACACGTCTGGGTTGATATAGATGTCGCATTCGTGGCGGTGTTCTTCCACCCCGCGGTTGGTCATGATGCTCAGGTATTGCTGCAGCTGCCTGCCCACCGACCGCAGGTCGTCAGGGTCCGTGGCCAGCTCCGACGACACCTCGAGCCCGATCACGATGTCGGCACCCATCTCCTTGCACACATCCACCGGGAAGTTGTTCGTCACCCCTCCGTCGGCCAGCAGCACCCCGTCCCATTCCACAGGGGTGAAGAAGATGGGAATGGCCATGCTCGAACGCAGCGCCCGCGCCATCTCACCCTCCCGCAGCACCTTCGCCTTGCCCGTCATCAGGTCCGTCGCCACGCAGGCGTACGGTATGGGTAGCGAGTCGAAACCCATCTCTTCTTGAAACCCTACGCTCAGCCGGTTGAAGAGGTTCTGCAGGTTGTCGCCAGCCATCACACCCAGCGGCATCGCCGACATGTCCAGGTCGTCCCGTCGCGTGTATTTCCCATAGGGAATGGTCAGCAGTTGCTCGCTGGCAGCCTTCCGCTTGCGCTGCGACAGGAACCTCCGATCCACCTTGCCCGTGATGTACAGCGGCCAGTCGATGTCGGAGATGATCTCTTCCATCTCGTCCGGCGTATAGCCCAGGGCATAGAGCCCGCCGATGATGGATCCCATACTGGTCCCCGTCACATAGCTCACCGGTATGCCCAGCTCTTCCAGGTATCTCAGCACACCGATATGCGCCGCACCTTTCGCACCCCCGCCACTCAGCACCACCCCCACCTTCGGATGGGCGCCCTCATCGTCGCCGTTCTGCCCCAGCGCGCCACCCTCAACCGGCACAATCAACACCACAAGCAGGAAAATCACTCTTAGTAGTCTGAATAAATACAATTTATGCATAGATCGTCTATATTGTCTCTTGCTGCAAAGTTACACTTTTTTTCATATTGGGCAAACATTTATGTGCAATAATATTAATTGAGGGGCGTTAATAAAACAGAGAATTACCGTTTATTTCAGTGAAAAGGGAAAGAGAAATATTCAAGGTGACACTTGTGGGTACTGCTGTCAATGTGCTACTCACAATTTTCAAGTTTTTGGCAGGCATAGTCGGGCATAGCGCTGCCATGACCGCCGACGCATTACATTCTTTCTCTGACCTGGTTACCGATGCCATCCTCCTACTCTTCGTTCACATTGGTGGCAAACCTGAAGACCGTGATCATGACTATGGTCACGGGAAATATGAGACCCTTGCCTCCACCCTTGTCGCTTTGACGCTTGTGGCAGTGGCGATAGGTCTGGGGTGGAACGCCTGCCAGTCGCTGCTCTTTTGGTATCGTGGTGGCTCATTGGCTGCTCCGGGTATGGTGGCACTGTGGGCGGCTGTGATTTCAGTAATCCTGAAGGAATTGGTTTATCAATACACCGTGAAGCGAGGCAAGAAACTCAACTCGCCTGCTGTCGAAGCTAATGCCTGGCACCACCGCAGCGACGCTCTCTCATCGTTGGGCACTCTGCTGGGCATCGGTGGCGCCATTCTGCTCGGCGACCGCTGGACGGTGCTCGATCCGCTGGCCGCCCTTGTCGTCTCGTTCTTTATCCTCCGTATGGCATACAAACTCCTCAAACGGGGTTTCGACGAGCTGATGGAGGCCTCTCTCTCCGACGAGACAGAGAATGAGATTCTCTCCATCGTCACCTCCTTCCCCGACGTACACGACCCTCACCATCTGCGCACCCGCCGCATCGGTAACCGCTACGCCATCGAACTGCACATCCGCATGGACGGCTCCCTGCCACTTGAAGTCGCCCACGCCCGTACCTGTGAAATCGAACAGGCTCTCAAGGTACGTTTCGGCAACTCCACCCACATCGCCCTCCATCTCGAACCCGAAAAGAACCCCTCGTACAAACACCAACCGTAGAATAACCGTCAAAAACAACAAGATACTATGCTGCAAAAAGGAACAAAAGCACCTTGGTTCGAAGGCCTAGACGAAAATGGAAACCCCGTGAAGCTTTCCGACTTCGCCGGTAAGAAACTGGTCCTCTATTTCTACCCCAAAGACAGTACCCCCGGTTGTACCGCCGAGGCCTGTGACTTGAGAGACAACTACGAGCGCTTTCTGGCACAGGGTTACAATGTCCTGGGTGTGAGCAAGGACAGCGCCATCAGCCATCAGCGTTTCATCGAGAAGTATCAACTGCCGTTCCACCTCGTTGCCGACACCGATCTCGCCATTCTCAAGGCCTATGAAGCGTGGGGCGAGAAGAAAAACTATGGAAAGGTAAGCATGGGCACCCTGCGCACTACCTATGTCATCGACGAGCAGGGAATTATTATCGACGCCATTGGGAAAGTGGATACCAAAAAACACACGGCACAGATACTGTGATGTTTGCTCACGCTGTATATCCCACTCCCCTCGGTCCCGTCACCTTGATCGCCGACGGCGAAACCCTCACGGGTCTCTCGTTTTGCCCGACAGGAAACATGGATAAGGAAGATACGATAGATTCCATTGAGATCTTAGACAAAAGCAGATGTTGGCTTGACCTCTACTTCGCCGGCCGTCAGCCCGACTTCCTCCCGCCGATAAGACTGGTTGGCACTCCCTTTCAGCAGCGTGTGTGGCAAGCCTTGTTGGACATTCCCTATGGAGAAACCATCACCTATGCCGACCTCGCCC
>ODAI014045131.1_pt1 | contig 11213 bp, 4 predicted proteins | sample 1539321 | NCBI WGS metagenome assembly ODAI01 (sample SAMN02144231, study PRJEB22623) | gut metagenome | biome: sheep rumen | host: Ovis aries | place: New Zealand
AAGTATCGCTCTCAATAAATATAAAAAGGCAAAACTCGAAGTTTTGCCTTTTTATATTACCTTTTATTTTATATTATTCCCACGTGTCTTTGAAATCATTGAAGTCCTCTAAGTCCCAGTCGAAGTCAAAGCGCTTGGCACCCATGCCTGTTCCACCTTCACCTTCACCTCCATCTTCTATTGCTTTTCCACTGTGATCATCCTTCTTGTTGGCACTATCTATCTGATTAGAGAAAGCTAAGATAGTTTCGGTGTTCTTAATGGCAGTTATGCCTATCTCTGGTTTCAAATATATCTTTTTCATAGTATTCCCTCCTTCAGATTATTTGATAATTACTTTCTTACCTTTCACAATATAGATACCCTTTGGAAGATTCTGCATTGACGAACCGTCGCCCACCTTCATACCATTGAGGTTGTATACACTGTCATCGCTATTGAAGGTGTTGATGCCGGATTCCTCTAACAGCGCAATCTGTATACCTGTTGTCTCATCGTCCGATAGCATGTTGTCCTCGAAATCGGTAATGCCAATTGTCAGACTTTTAGCATTGTTGGTTTGACCAAGATACTTAATCCATGCGTATGTGGCATTCACATAACTCTTACCTGTCATGTGGGTTAATTGCCCTTTCGTATTGATATAGTAATCATCTGTCTGCAATGCGCCATCAGTTTTGACGAATACACCAGTCATCATATACTGGTTGTCAACAGTAGAAGCCGTCATGTCAGTTACCTCGCTTGCCTCAAGTTGTACTCCTTCAAATTTTGGGTCTGTTACAGCCTCGGTAGGTTTAATGAGAATAGGTGTTCCAGCGACAATCATCTTATGCCAGTGACGCTTCAGATACAGTTTGTATGCATCGCCCCATGTCTTGATGTCGTCGAAGTGAATAATGTCAGTATGTGCTCCGAATACATTCTCAACCTGAGCAACGCTGACGCTAAACGGCAATACCAATGATGCCCATGTGTTGGCTTGGAAAGTACGGCCGCTCAAGGTTACGTTAACGGTTTTTCCTTCGCATTGCGTGATGGCGTTAGCAAGTGTCATTTCGGAATTGTCAACCGTAACTTTTGTGTTTTCTTTGATAATTTTCACTTCGGGACGTGTACCGGTAGTCTCCGTCGGTACAAACTGGAACCCACGGATACCGATCTTAGATCCTTGTGCGAAGAAGAAGTAGGTCTTGCCTGCTTTCACCTCAAAGGTGTACTTTGCATAGCCACCGGATGCCAAAACGTATCCTGTACCATCATCGCTATTATCTACATACATACCAGCATTGAGTGACAAATTACTACCAGTGTGCAGGGCGAAAGGTTTGATAGGATCACCTACGTTTACATGGTTTTTGTCGAGGTCTGCCTTGTAGAGATTATATATAGCTGCGGTCTCGGTTCTATTTGGACCTTTATTAAGCAAACGCTTGTAGCTAGATTTATTTTCTTCATAGTCGCCTGGCTTATCAGGGAAGAGAGCTCCATCGCTATAACGTAGATACTGTGCGTAAGCTTCGTTATTTTCTTCCATGTCGGTTCCTGCTTCATTCAGATGAGAGTCCATCCAGTTCCCTACAGCAGCTGTTGCTTGAATTTTTGTCCAGTTCTCACTGAGTCGGGCAGAACTCCACAACTGAGGCACTCCGTTAACGGTTTTAACCTGATAGCTCTTGCCTTGCTCATCTACTAGATAAACAGGACGGATGCGCAGAACGTTAGGGATGAAATATTTGTCATTCTCATAGAGTAGGGCGCCTTGTTGTAGACACCATATTGTGAGGTCTCCATCTTTCTCTGGTTCAAAGCGAACAAAGTCACCGATTGCTGGTACCTTGAACGTCTTCTCATGTGTTGTTGCAGGTGTTATATTCTCAGTTTTTGCCTTGTCTGCATCCGTCTTATATGCATAGATGTGATTGTAGTTCTTATTGTTCTCATCTCTGGCATTGCCATTTCCTACACCTGTGTTGTTGATGGTCTTAATGCTATATTCGCCAATGTTTCCAATAGGAGTGCCAGTAGCTTTGTCTGCAATCTCCATCTCCTCCCATGATGCTAGGTCGTAACCACCGAACGTAGCTGTTATGTCAGCTTGAGCATAAGTTATTTTAGCAGTATTTCCTGTCGCGAGAGAATGTGTATTAACTTTGGATCCTGTGTTCCTTACTACCAGGTTTTCTTTTGTAGAGATGATAAATCCGTCATCAATATGGATGCCCTTGTATATAACATTTTGATTATTTACAACATGTGTTGAATCAGTCAGCGTATATTGGTTCGCCTCCCATACGTTTCCGTACTCGCTTGTCTCAATTGTGAATTTTGCGCGTGCAACATCGCTAATTGCATCCTCCAGAGTGGTGATAGCTTGTGCAGTCGTTGTCTTTCCTACGGTGAATGGGTAGCCCTCAATGTATACGAAGCTGTTTGCATCGTTGGATGGTGTGGTTTTATTATCAAGCGTATAGTAGATGGTTCCAGCAACAGCGTTTGGATCTACAATACGTATCTGTGTGGAAGGAGTAATTGTTATATTCTCACCACCATACCATTTTGTTCCTCCTTCAGTCAGTTCTGTTGCTCCTTCTGTTGCAAGTCCCTTCCATGTATTACCTCCATCGTCAGATACTTGGAAATATGGCTTTAACATCTGAGAAGAATAACGGTAGGTGGATGTAACAACGTTACTATAAATACCGTTGACAGGGTCATATGCAACAGCCTTGATGACCTGTTCGCCCGTTACTGTCACCTTACTCAAACCGGAATACATGTATGTGTTCTCTGCGCCAATGACGGGGTCTGGTTGCTCAGCAGCATTCAAATCGGAAATAGTATAGTAAATCACGGAGCCAGCCTTAGCACAGGCAATCTGTACGGTCAGACTGTTGGTGTTATAGATGTATCCGCCTACTTTGGTTCCGTCAGGGTTGAATATGGGGTCTGGAATGGCATCCAGCTTTGTATATGTTTCTCTGACAATCGTGCTGACAGCTGACGAGCCATCTGATGGATCGTAGGCAATAGCCTTGATAGTAATAGAAGAGTTTACTGTCATATTAGAACCAACCTCTATCCAACCAGTTGTCGATGAATAATCTGTTTCTGTACTGTGATTCAGTTTTGTGCCTTTATCCTTTGAGGGCTCGGTTCCGTCGGTCGTGTACATCACATCCCAGAGAAGAGGAGCCTGCACCTGATATTTGATGGTGTTGGCAAAGTTTCGGGTTGTCGGCACGATACGAGGAGTATGTGAATTTGGGTCAGAGATATATACAGTAAAGTATGCCACTGCCTCGTCGGTAGTGCTCTTGTACTGTGGCTCACCCGACTTACCTCCGTGCTCCTCACCGCCAGAGTAGGTGGCTGTTACGCGCACCCAACCTGCTTCACTACCTGCTGTGACAACACCAGTTGTTGGATCTACGTTTGTTCCATTAGCACCACTTCTGTCTGCCGGTGTCGTACCAATGCTGTATGTTACCTTACCTATAAGGTTGTCAACATCCTGAGTGATACCCAAGGAGTAGTTCGATGGATCGTCATAGTTACGCTTGTTGTACCATGTGACCTTAGGAAGAACAGCTGAAGTGTTTTTGATTTCACCTGTGTTTGTGTTGATACTGAAGTTTGTCAGTGGCGTGCGATTTCCACCGTTATTGTAATACAGACGCAGGTCGGTATCAAAGCGGTACCAGTATTCCGTGTATGCCTGTTCGCTGATATACTCGCCATAGCCACCATAGTTTGTGTCTGATGAATTTTTAGTGATCTGCACCGTTGTGAAACGACGCTTAGCAACCTCGGTAGATACGACAGGTACAGAGGTTTTTCCGCTCGATACGCTCTCTTCGTTAATAAGCTGTTCAGTAGTATATACGCTTTGTGTAGAGAACTTACCATATACCTGTGCTTCCGTCTCACCGTAGGCTACTACATTCTGGGATGTGTTCATGATGCGATGTCCATCCTGATTCAGTGTTGGCTCTGATGCAGGAGAAATCGGGTCGTAGGTAGGCTGGGCAGGACGGTCGTGGGTCGTCATGATGAATTTCATTTTTACCACACCGCTGTTGAGCGTATACTTCTTTGTGGATGCATCATAGCTGGCTGTAGCTACGTTGACACGGACAGATGCATTTGAGCTGATGTCGTCGTCAATATGTATTGGTATTCCTCGACGGTAGATGTAGATCTTCTTACTCTTGTCGTATTTTGGTTGAGCAGGGAAGTCGCTTGGCTCATCGTTGACAGCATAGCTGAAGAAGATAACATCTTCTGCATTTTTGGGCTTTACATACATCATGCGGCCATTGGGGAAACCTTTACTAAATGTGCCGCTCTGACCGAAGATACCCATAGAGCTGTTTCCCTCAGTAGAGTAGTCATTAGTTGTCACCTGATTACTTGTCAGGTCGCTATTCCAATAGTACGTACATGGATTGCCTTCCGTCTTGGCTCTGACAGTTACAGTCATGGTAGTGCTGGCTGGAGCTACGCTACCAGAGAATGCGCTCTTATATTCATTCTTCACGGTAGCTGTAATAGCTATGTTGCGAGTGGCACCAATGCCCGTATTTATGGTTGTATTGATTGTTCCGTTGTCTATAGTAATATCGGTATAATTTGTTCCCGAACCGCTACCTGCTGTGTAAGTAAAGTCAAAATATGTGGCGTAGTTAGGCAGGTCTTCCTCTTCGCCAAGCACATAAGTTTCGTAATTATCTGTTGTTCCACGTATTCCAATAGCCTGTCCGCTATTATTCGTAATAATCGGTTCTATAGGTGATCTTTGTCCTTGCTGGATGGCCTGGTCGTCTGCCTGAACCGCAAAAGCACCAAGGGCACCACTCACGGTATAGACTTGTGACGTATAGCTGGTGGGCTTATACTCGTTGTTTCCATCGAAAGTAATGGTAAGTGTGGCTGTACCAGCTCCGACGGCTTCAATTCCTTCAAAGGCGAAGGTACTACCAGATCCGAAGTTCGTGGCAGATACTTGTGGCTCTGTACTCTTTACGGTAAGCACACTGGAGTTAGAAGAGGTGATATGCAGATGACTTTTATCGCCTTCGTATGTCAGAGCATCGGTAGCACCATCGGATGCGGTGAAGCTGACATAATGACTGAAGGTAGTGTTGCTGGTAGCCCTATTATATGTATTGTTGATGTCTGCAAGGGTCAGCGTCTTACGTGTCTCGTCCTTCACTTCAATGGAGTAAAGTCTAACTTTGCTGGTAGTGAATTTAAGGGTGACATATCCGCCTGTGCCTGCTGTCAGTGTAGCAATGCGCTGTGTCTCGTCAGACTTGATTGATGTAGCTGTGTTATCGCCCTCAAGCGTAGCGTTGGTAAAGTCGAAGCCTTGTTGGTCCGTGCCGTTGCCACCATCAAAGGTTACGATGACTTTCTGACCTTCACTTGCAGGAACGGCAATCACTACAGCAGAGTTGTTGGTGGTCAGGTACGAACTCCACAGACGAATCTTTCCTGTTCCAAGACCGCTACTGTCATGACGTCCGAATAACAGTCCATAGATTTGAGATTTAGTGTTGCTCGAGGTGTAATATGCGTCTCCGCTTGCAATAGCTGCACCGTTGGTCGTTTTAGTTGTTTTGAATTTGTTGTTATAATAATCACCACTCTTTTCCCACTCTTCGTCGTTGATGGTGTTGGCAACATTCAGAGTGGTGAAGTCCCACTTCTTGGAGTTTGTACTGCTGACTTCAACGGTATAGGTGAATGTGGCGGCTTCGAAGAAGTTACTTTCCGCTGCCGTTGCCGTGATAGTAGCTGTTCCCTCTGTACCCTGTAAGGAAACGAGTGATGAGCTGCTCCAGTTAGTGGCAGCAACGGTTGCTACGTTAGTGTTGTCACTGGTAATGGTGAAGTCGAAGTTTTTCGGAGTTGTTCCAGTAATTGTTGGCGATGTATAGGTGTCGCTGCTGCTAACCGTTTCAGAGGTTCCACTGCTTATCTCTGTTTCACCTCTCTTCAATGTAATGGTAGGCGTAGCTTTTGTGCTGTTCAACACTCCGTTAGCATCTATATAGTATATGGTGAAGCCTGTGACATAGACATTGCCAGACTTTGTGGTCATGGTGAATGACGAAACACCGGCATCTGAGTTCAAGTTTGCAAATGAATAGGATGACACACCATTGATGGTTTGCTCACCGGTCAGTTCGCTAACCTCTACAACTCCGTTGGTATAGCCTGAAAGGGTGTTGATGTCAACACGAGTGATAGTTACCGTACCTTCTCCTGTTGTCTGTGGAGTGATAGTAACCTTACCGCCTGAGTTGCGGAAAATGAGGAAGTCTCCATTGTTAAATTTTACGTTGTCCCCTCCTTCAAATTTAAATTTAAAGCCGCCCATGTCGCGGTCCAAGCCACTCGTTGCATTCAGTCCATTGCTGCTGACTTTCTTAGAAATACGCATGTCGTCAACACTGATGGCAAGGGTTTTGGGGGAGTTGTCCTCTATCGTCAGTGTGTAAGTTCCGGAGGTCGCAGCCTCGTAGAATTTATTGCCTGCAAAGGTAGCTGTGATAGTTGCTGTACCAGCTGATGCGCCTGTGTTAACACCCACTCGGCTGGTGGAAATGTGGAATTGGTTGAACTCTGCGGCACTATTACTGTTTGATACGGTGAAATTGTCTGCACGGAAGCTTTCGCTTTCTGGGTTACCGCCACCGATGCGTGCTTTCACCCTACCGTCAATGGAAAAGTCGGTCAGTTTGGTGGATGCCGTGCCTGAATTTGGATCGAAGGATAATGCAACACTTTGCTTCGTCCATGTCATAGTTCCATCAGTAACAATGCGGATGGCATAGATGTGTGGACGATCTGTGGAGTTAATACTGATGGTAGCACTGCTTGCTCCTTCTGCATTCTCCCATACCAACGCACCGACGTTGTTTGCTTCGTCACTGTATTTACGAGTGTTGGCACTCGTTACAGTAGCGTTGTTGAAGGTGTTTATACCGCCTGCACCGTAGAGAATGACTTGCTTAATTTTTTTTGTGTTGTTAGCAACATTAGGGGTGATGGTTATGGAATTGTCGCTTCCCGTTTTACTCAAGAGTATGGTGTAGATTCTTTCATTTCCATTGACCGTTGTGTATGACTGCCAACCAGTAGTCGTAATGTTGAATCCTGCAACTCCGCTACGTCCTGGATTGTAGGTCTGATGCTCAAAGCGCAGGTCTGCAATATTTATATCTTGAGTCGCATCGCCAGAGGCATTGTTTTTGTATGTTACTGTGATACTAGAAATTTGGAATTCCCCCCCATTTGAAGCGTCATCTGTGAAGACAACTTCTGATGCATTTCCTGACCAAGTAGTAGTGCCGTTGTTACTGATTGTTCCAGGGTTTGCCGTTATTTGATTGTCCGCAGTAGGTGCATTGCCAGATGTGTATGTAATGACGATATTGGTAATGGTATAGTCGTTACTGCCAGTGGATATGGACAATGTCTCCTTTTTCTTGATTTTGTTATAACCGGCATATGGATGGCTGTTACTAAATGTAGCTGTAATGCCATTTTCGGTTTGGCTGTTGCTTTGCCACTTTGAAGTGAATGAAAAATTAGCCACTTCTGCCATTACCTTGCTCCCTCCGAGCAGTACGGATAGGAATAACAGTGATAAAGTTAGAAACTTCTTCATTGCTTTCAGTTTTATTAGTTGTTGGTTTATATATTTTTCTGTTATTTCAGATTGTTAGCTTATATAGCTTGATAATAAGTGCCCAAATGAATGGCGGCTGAAAAAGTCGTGCAAAGGTATATATAATATGTGTATGAAGCAAGTGATTTGACGAAAAAAAAAGAAAAAAGTATGAAAACGATTGCGGGGAAACGGTTGTCAAGGAGCTGTCGTTAAGCCCTTTACTATGCTATAAAGAAAACCTCCTTGGGTTGCAAGGAGGTTTTTGTTGTGTTGTTGATACTGACGATGAAATCGGAGATTATTTATGCGTCAGCAAATACTTTCCCGTCGTCGAGTGTCACCTGTAGTTGGGCGTATTCGCTATGGAAGTCGTGGGTGAGGCGGTCGAGGTATCTGGCACATGCCCACGTACCCATGGGCAGGTCGTGGAGCAAGTAGTTGCCGCATGGCTGTGGCTCGGTGGCAGGCACCTTGTCCTGTGTGAGTATCCATTTCAGACACTCTATGGTCAGTCGTCGCATGTCCTCTACGGTATATGTTCCTGTCATGATGACGTACATGCCAGTGAGGCATCCCATCGGACCCACGTATACCACGTCGTCCTTGACCCTTGAGTTGCGGAACCAAGTAGCCATCAGATGTTCTATGCTGTGGATTGCTGACGGTGCGATAGCTGGCTCCTTGTTTGGCTCGGTGATGCGCAGGTCGAATGTGGTAAAGCCTTTGTCAATGCGTGATACGTATATACCTGGCTTTAGTTGGGTGTGGTCTATTGTGAAACTCTTTATTACTTCCATATCTCAAAACTCAAAACTCAAAACTAAAACTCAAAACTCAAAACTCAAAACTCAAAACTCATCCAAGACTCTCCACAAACTGCTTAGTGATCTGGAACGACTGGTTTGCTACTGTGTCCCAGAAGTTGTGGTATTGTGATGCGTCGGTGTCGCGTAGCGGAATGTCGCTGATGACGCGGAAGGAGATGAATGGTACGTTGTGGATGAAGCATGTCTGAGCGATGGCAGCCGACTCCATATCTACTGCTTTGGCATCGGGGAAAAGTCCGATGATATCGGCCATTTTTGCCTTGCTATCTACAAACCAGTCGCCTGTGACGATGAGTCCAGAGTGGAGCTTGATGTCCATGTCGTCCTTGGTTGCGAGGACGTTGTTCAGTTCTAATGCTTTGTTCATCAGGAATGGGTCGCCCTTGTATCGTACCGGTAGCCCTTGTACCTGTCCGTAGACAGTGGTGTCGTCGATGGCTTTACCGCAATATACGTCGTGGTATGTGATCTCAGAACCCACGATGACATCGCGTATTTTGATGTCGTCACCATTGCCGCCCGCACATCCGCTTGAAATGATGCAGTCGGGGTGGTGCTCGAAGATCATCTTCTGTGCACATAGCGCGGCGTTCACCTTGCCGATGCCGCATTTTCTTACAATCACGTCTGTTCCGTCGAAGAGCTTCTGCAGTTGTACGAGCTCTTTGTCCATTGCTACGATTAATCCTATTTTCATTGTTTTATGGAGTTTTTTTTAAGGACTTTAAGGACTTTAAGGTCTTTAAGGTCTTTAAGGACTTTAAGGACCTTAAGGTCTTTAGTGTCTTGGGGACCCTTGGGTAGTTCTTTGCAGGCGAGCAGGGCTCGGGCGAAAGACGATACTTTTTGTTTTTGTGGCTGCAAAGGTATGAAATAAAGTTGAAAGTTGAAAGTTGAAAGTTGAAAGTTTTACGACGTAAGAAGAAAAACATGTTTTTCTTTTGCAATTCTCTCGATTTATAGTACTTTTGCAGGATATTTAGAATAATGAAGATGAAACTATTGAAGAGATTGTTACCAGAAGTTCTGGTATTAGTATTGTTTGCAGGTATCTCGTTCGCCTATTTCTTTGTGCCTGTGATGCAGGGTAAGGTGCTGTATAGGCATGATGCATCGGCAGGAGTGGGTGCCGGTCAGGAAGCAAAGGAGTTTATGATGCGTACTGGTGAGCGTACCAGGTGGACCAACTCTCTGTTTGGCGGTATGCCTACCTACCAGATGGCGCCCTCGTATGACTCCACCAACGGATTGTCGCAGGTGGTGAACGCCTATCATCTGTGGCTGCCCGAGAACGTATGGTATCTCTTTGTATACCTCTTAGGCTTCTATATCCTTATGCGTGCTTTCGATTTCCGCAGGGAACTGGCTGTGCTGGGTTCGGTGGTATGGGCGTTCAGCAGTTATTTCCTAATCATCATCGCCGCTGGTCATATATGGAAGGTATACGCATTGGCATATCTTCCGCCGATGATAGCCGGTATAGTGCTGGCTTACAGGGGTAAGTGTCTGTTGGGATTTGTAGTTACGGCTGTGTTTACAGCCTTTGAGATATTGGCAAACCATGTTCAGATGACCTACTACTATATGTTTGTCATACTGCTGATGGTGATAGCCTTCTTCGTCGATGCTATCAGAAAGAAGGAGCTGGCTCGCTTCTGGAAGGCCTCTGCGGTGTGTCTGGTGGCTGGACTGATAGGTGTGGCAGCCAATGTCTCCAACCTATACCATACGTGGCAGTATCAGAACGAGTCGATGCGTGGCAAGAGCGAGCTGGTGAAGAAGAACTCTGCCAATCAGACCAACAGCGGTCTGGATCGCGACTATATCACACAATGGAGCTACGGAATAGACGAGACATGGACGCTGTTGGTACCTAACGCCAAGGGTGGTGCGTCGGTGCCGATGATATACAACAAGACCGTACAGAAGGAAGCTGATCCGATGTATGAACAGATATACCAGCAGCTGGGCCAGTACTGGGGCAACCAGCCAGGTACGAGCGGACCAGTATATGTAGGAGCCTTCGTGCTGATGCTGTTCGTCCTGGGATTGTTCATAGTGAAAGGTCCGATGAAATGGGCACTTCTTGCCGCTACCGTATTGTCGATATTGCTGTCATGGGGTAGGAACTTCATGCCTATGACCGACTTCTTCCTCGACTATGTACCTATGTATGCCAAGTTCAGGACGGTAGCCTCAATACTTGTCATAGCCGAATTCACCATACCCCTCTTGGCTATGATGGCACTGAAGGAGGTGTTGGAATATGACAATAAGAAGAAGCTGCTGAGGTATGTCGTCGTCAGTTTCGTGCTGACAGCAGGCATTGCCGCCGTGTTCGCCATGATGCCAGGAATGTTCTTCGACTACATCTCCGTAGCCGAGCGCCATGCCCTGTCGCAGATACCAGCCGACCAGCTCGGTCCGTTGATGGCAGACATCACCAGAGTGAGACAAGCTATCTTCACCGCCGACTGCTGGCGCTCGTTCTGGGTGATAGTGGCAGGAACGGTATTGTTGCTGCTCGCTGTGTTCCGGAAGATGAAGGCTGTATATGCCGTGGCAGCGATGGCAGTGCTCTGTCTGGTAGATATGTGGCAGGTGGACAAGCGATACCTCAACGACGGCATGTTCGTTCCGAAGAGTGAGCGTGAGGCACCGCAACAGATGACAGCCACCGACGAGAAGATACTCGAGGACAAGAG
>ODAI013160350.1_pt1 | contig 11212 bp, 10 predicted proteins | sample 1539321 | NCBI WGS metagenome assembly ODAI01 (sample SAMN02144231, study PRJEB22623) | gut metagenome | biome: sheep rumen | host: Ovis aries | place: New Zealand
GAAAAACCATTACGGGAATAAAAAAAAATATTCAAAAAAAACCGCACGGGCTTCACAGCGGGTGCGGGTAATAACAAACAATTATTGAAAAATAATTTTATTCGCTGCAGAGCCTCACGGCGGTACAGATTTCTTACTATGTTTCACTTGGTGCAAATATATAAATTATTTTCTTAACGCAAGGGGATGATAAATAAATTTTGTAACTTTGTGAGCAAAGATTTTAAAGTTTGAATTGTCATGGGAGCAGTACATATTATACACGGAGAGTTCAATAGGAAGCTGGATTTGGTGATAGTACCCGAGATTAAGGCAGGGTTTCCGTCGCCGGCAGAGGACTATCTGCAAGAGAGCCTCGATTTCAACCGCGACCTTATCAAGCATCCCGAATCCACGTTCTACGGACGTGTTGACGGCGACAGTATGATAGATGCCGGAATATGCGACGGAGATATAGCAGTCATAGACCGCAGTATCGAACCTTCGGACGGCGATGTAGTGGTAGGCTATGTAAACGGCGAGTTCACGATAAAATATCTGGATCTGTCACACAAGGACGAGGGGTATATTGAACTGCGCCCGGCAAATAGACTTTACAGCCCTATACGTATAAACGAATGTGACGACTTCGAGGTATGGGGTGTAGTAATATGGACTATCAAGAACTGGAAGCGATAGATGTACGGCATTGTTGACTGCGATAACTGCTATGTCTCGTGCGAAAGAGTTTTTCGGCCAGACCTGAACGGAGTACCTGTTGTTGTCCTCTCGAACAACGATGGGTGCGTAGTAGCACGCAGCAACGAAGCAAAGAAGATTGGCATAAAGGCAGGAATGCCATATTTCCAACTTGCCCAGCAGTACCCAGACAACAAGATTGCCGTCTTCTCCAGTAACTACGAACTGTACGGAGAACTGACAAGCAGGGTAGTGGAGATCATCCGTCAGGAAGCCCCTGCCTATTTCCGCTACAGCATCGACGAGTGCTTTGTCTATTTCGATGGCTTTGCGGATGCAAACCTGAAGGAATGGGGCGAGAACCTGCACAAGCGTATTAAGCGCAGTGTCGGTATGCCAGTGAGCATCGGCCTTGCCCCGACAAAGACCTTGGCGAAGATGGCCAGTCACTTCGCGAAGAAGTACCCTGGCTATCGTCACTGCTGTCTCATCGACACCGACGAGAAGCGGAAAAAGGCTTTGAAACTTTATCCCATAGATGAAGTGTGGGGCATCGGACGAAGGTATGCCGCCAAGCTGCAGAGCCTTGGAGTGCAGACCGCCTACGACTTTGCCGAGCACCATGGGGACTGGGTGCGCACTACCTTCAATAACATTGTCATCTATAGGACATGGCAGGAACTCAACGGCGTAGATGCCGTGCCCAATGAGGAGATGGCCAAGAAGAAAAGCATCTGCACGAGCCGCAGTTTCAATGGCATGGTGACCGACCTTGACACCTTGAAGACCCATGTCTCAAACTACGCTGCGCGATGTGCTGAGAAACTGCGACAACAAGGCACTGTTGCCAGTATTGTCAGCGTGTTCCTTTACACCAATGCTTTTCGTGAGGACTTGCCTCAGTATTGGAACTTCCAGGAAAAACGGCTGACTGTTGGCACCAACAGCACCATTGACATAGTGAAAGCCGCCAACGAAGTGCTGGAGAGCATCTACATTCAAGGCTATCACTATAAGAAAGCCGGTGTCATCGTCATGGGCATTGGCCCCAATTCGCCCATGCAGTTAGACCTGTTCGACTACAATGCCGAACAGTTCCAGAAGATGAAACGGCTTGATGCAGTCATCGACCGCATCAACAAAGTCAATGGAACCGAGACCATCGTCCTCGGCAGTCAGCAGTACACACAGAAGGACGGCAAAGGCAAGGCAGAGGTCTTTGCTAATGCCATAAAACATGACTTCAGAAGTAAGAATCCGACCACGAGGTGGAGTGATATTATAAAGTTAAAATAGGTAAATTGTGTTAATTAAATATAAATCTTTATTCTTTTGAAGGCTCTTAAAAAGCATCCAAAAAATGTGGAATTTGGCTAATTCTTTGAAATGCAAGGAGTTAGCCAAATTTCTTTGAAAATATCTCGGTAAACCTGAAACAGCATTTTGCCCGCATTGTATGTTACATATAATTCAAACATACAATAGCGCAATGTGCTTCGTGGGGAAGTACAGGGAACCCATCTTTTGGGTAGTAGAGAACTTCTTTGATATAGAGGCAGTGGTGGAATTCATTATACCACTCCTCCTACATCTACTGTGTTGAAGGTGTCACTCTGTGGGAACTTCTCACAGCCGATATACAACGTATCGAAGGCATCTGTGCCGTCGGTACGGTGTTCCAGCAGGTCCTCTTCCGTCTCTGCCAGCTTTTCACCCGCTTTGTTCTTGTGAAATCCATTGCGCCCACGGCTAACGCCAGCCGCCTGAACAGCGAGGATAAGGTCATCGTTATTCTGGCGGTTGAAGAACGGCATGAGCCGTTGTTTCCCTGCGAAAGCCTGGTTGATGAGCAGGTATTTCTCATCATGTCGCATAGGATTTCCGAGATACACGTCAATGACCGTCCAGCCAAGGCGTTCAAACTCATGGATGATCACCCAACGAAAGTCCTGTTCGTTGACGGCATAGTTTGACCCCAGTGCCGTAGTGTCATAATAGAAAATCACCGTCTTATTCTGGTGAAAAGCGTAGTACTGGCAGAAGTCGTCAATGAGAGCGGGAAGTTTCCGCTCGAATTTGACGTAGAACGACTTCAGGACGTTCAGCCTTCTGCCCGACGGCTGACCTGCAACAATCCAGTTGATATTTGCGTTATAGTCCATGCCGATGCAGATAGGGGCGAGAGGGTTGCAGTCGCGGTCAGCGCGGCAATCCAGTTCACCGCTAAAGCTTTGCGCCTCATTCTCGGCATAGAACGACTGCGCCACCTCATCGAGGTATTCAAAGTTAGAAGCGTCGTACTTATGCCGCTCCTTCATGGAAGAGTAGAAGCCATCCTTTGCGATGCCTATGCGTTGGCAGAGAATGGAAGTCTGGAATGTCAGCGGCGTAAGGTCACGCTTCATCTGTCGGATGTAATTTTCGCCGAGCAGCTGCAAGTTCTCGATGGAAGAATACTCTTTGTAGTATGTCGCTACAGAACGCAGTTGATTCAGTTGCCTGTCCTTGTGCCGCAGCTGATAGATCCAGGCACGAGGAATTTCCTGCCCTGCAGCTTTGGCCTTCTTCATTCGTTCCTTCAGCTTCCAGATGTCATACACCAGCCCCTCGATGGCCCGTATCACCTCCACGTCCATCTTCTCTTTGTAGTGCAGGAACCAAGACCCTTTCTGTGTCTGCGGCATATCCGAGAGAATCAGGATAGAGTGATTGCACGAATGACGTCCGAAGTGTGACTTGATACCACCATTCGCCGGAAGCGTCTCGTCCTTCAGGCGGTTGTAATCAATGAACTTCGCTTCGTCAATCAGCAGCCACGAAAGGGTCAGGGAGTTTGAGGAGCCTGGCCTGTCCTGTGAGATAATCACAGCACACGAGCCGTTATAGAACGAAATCACATGTTCAAACTCCGCCGGCTCGATGATAGGCTTCGCAAACGTCTTCGGCGGTTTTCGTCCGATGACGTAATGCACGCCCCGGATATAACCCCATCGCTTCCATGCCGCGAACAGGCCCGGCAGCGTGTTTGTCAGGCCATGCTTGAATGTCGGTACCACGATGCCCCCTGTGCTGCCCGGCATCCGTTGCATGTTGCGCAGCACAAACGGAGCCGCTATAGAGTCCGTTTTTCCTGTTCGGCGGCCAGCCACGATAACCGAGATGTTCGCTCCGATGAGTTGCGTCAGACGCTGTGGCTTGTTAAAATAGACTTTATTCATGAGGTGGACAAAATACTTCTGAGGTAGTGACGAAAAACAGTGATTTTTAGAGCTTATTATTGATTCCGCAGATGAAAATCGGATTCTTCCCCTCTTTGAGGAGCAGATTCTTCATCGACTGGAGCGTAGAACCCGTAGTGACAAAATCATCAAACACGATGACATTCCCTTCACGCGGAATGTTGTTCGCGTCAAACACCGCCCCGATACGCTGCTTCGAGCGACAGTGAGCGCAGTCGAAGTAGAAGGGGATGCCCAGCTCTGCAGCCAGACCTTCTGCGATGCGCGAAGCAAAATTCCTCTCCTTGTGCCTTCGCATCGGTGTTGTCACCAACGCCCATGAGCCATTACCGAGATGAAACCCAATCATCTCGTGAATGACCGGCACCAAGTTCTCAATGAAGAACGGCACCATTGAGTCATCCGATTTGATGTCAGTGAGGGTACGTCCGAACACCGACTTCTGCCAAATCGTGATGAAGTTAGTGGAAGCCCGTCGGGTAAGGCGCAGGTGGTACTGGAAATCACACCGTGCCTCCTCCGACTTATCCCATGCCTTTCGGGACTTCACGCTGAATATGTCCTTGCCTGCAGGGGCATTTTCAGAGAGCGAGAAGTCCGGCATTTCGGGCACCACAATCTCCGAGGTTATCGAGCCGATGTCCTCGGGCGTGTTGATTTCATTGAGCAGTTCTTCAATCATGCTGAGCGTTAAAAAGTTAAACTTAAAATGCCCGACGATGTATCACACACCATCGGGCATCCTGTACAAAAAGTTTTTAGCACGTTATTGAGTGGGAATCAGTCTTCGAAAGCGTTGCAGTCGATAGTCCCTTCCTCCGTGTCAAGGGTGCCCATGTAGAAGGGAGATGGAACCTCGTCCGTAGCTTCCACAGAGATAGTGGTGGACGTAGCCCCTGTAGGGCCTTGTCCGTTATCCTGTGCGACGGTCGTCTTGGTAATCCACTTCTCGCTACCCACGACGCGGAAATAGCCCTTGGTATCCTCCACGACAAACACGTTGTCGCTGTTATTGAGGTAGCAAGCAGCAGCCGAAGCTTCAGGACCTACGCCCGGATGCACTGCAGTCAGTTTGTTCAACTGCGTCTGCGAGGGTACTTCCCCCTGTGCCTCCGAGGTCAGTTGCGACTTATCCGCCAGGATGTCGATGAACTTCCATTTCGCATCAGCCACGAGGGTGAAGTTGCCTGTGAGAACAGCCGTCTTCGCCCTGCGGTTGTCCTCCCTGTTATAGGGAGGCCACTTAGCGATTTGGCTCTTAGCGATATAGTAGATGCGCTTTCTGATGCCAGGCAGCTCAGGCGTGCCCATGCACCATTCGAGCGACTTTTGAAGAGGAGAACATTCTACAGCCATAACATTCAATTTGAAAGTTGAAAAATGAAAGTTGAAAGTTATCCCGCCAGCTCAATGACCTTCATTCTGCGCTTGTCGATAGACTCGAACTGACAGCCGAAGAACATAGTGGCGATGTAAGAGAGGATGAAGGGCTCATACTTCTCCACGGTCACCGATTCCACGTCACCCATCTGGTCATAGCCCACGAGCATGTTTGTCTTCGGTGCGATATGGATGTAGCTAGAGCCAATCTTGTTGTAGAGCGGCACGATATGCAGACGGCCATTGCTGCCCTCGACGGTGGTCTGCTGGTACTGCGTGTTGTAGGTGATGCCCCCGTGGTTGAGCAGATAGCTCTCGTTGTAGGCATCAGCGAACTCCTGTGTGCAGTACATATTCAGATCCATCGCACGCAGACGCGGGTCGAGAGAGAAGAGGATATCCTTTGCGATGTCGCACGCATTGTCCTTGGTGATGGTGTCTGTCAGTTTGAGGTAATTGCCCTCTTCAGCCGACAGCTTGCCCGCTGTGACCTCCGCCTTGGTGATGGTATCGAAGCCATCGAAGAGGTCCATGGTGGTGTCACCGGCTGGATTGCGTTTGCCAGCCCAGATAGCCGCATTGAGGTGTTCCGAGAGGCCACGCGCGATGAGCGCCAGCACATGAAGGGCTGTGGGAGCCTTCATCTGACCATCGCCCTTTGTGTCGCCGATTTGACCGAGCAGTGTAGATACTGCGGTGTTCGGTTCAAACTTGGCCACGACACTGCCCATGAATGTCTCCAGGGTGCGGTAGTCCACATTGAGATTGAAGTCCGTAGAGCGCGAGGGCTTGTAAGGGCCGAACTGTGCATCCCCGGACAGAGCGCCCACATTCTCCTTATAGCGTATGCCAGGGCGAGCAGTCATGTACTGCAGCGTGTCCTGAATACCGATGATGGGCAGCATGAGGAGGTCCTTGCGGTACTTGGTCGCCGCTTCCTTGAACTCCTCCGGAGTAAATTGAAGTTTTCCTGCCATGATGATGAATGATTATAGATTTGAGATTAGGGAATAGAGTCAGCCGATGGAGTCAAACAGCGCCTTTGCGCGGTTGAACGTGTCGCAGTAGTCTTCAGCTGAAGAACGCTCAGACATTTTATTCTCCTTCTTCTCGTCCTCTACGACGTGAGAAGTAGAATCGCCCGGAGCCTTCTTCAGTTCCGCTATCTGTGCCTGGAGTGATGCAATCACCGTATCTTTAGCGGCCAGAGCCTCGCGGTGTGCCTGTTCCAAAGCGGTGATGCGCTCCTCGGCGGACTGTTGTGTGCTTTCCTGTGTTGTTGTTTCCTGCTGTGCCGAAGCTCCAGGAGCCTGCTGCTGTTGCTGCTGCTCCTGCTGTTGGTTGTTTGGATTCATGTCAGATTGAGAGTTAGAGTTAGACTTAAATAGATTTGTCAGTGCCTCGATGAAGCGAGAGAGCAGAGGAGTAGGCTGCACCTGCGAAGCCAGTTGTGCAGGCACCGGAATGCCCGACGAAGCCATGTCTGCGGCGATGCTGTCCGTGATAACCGGTGCGGCATCCTCGTCGTAGTGGGTGATTTCATCCACGAAGCCCCATTCCAGTGCCTCCTGTGCGGTGAGCCATCCCCCTTTCTTCATCAGTGCCAGCAGTTCGTTCTGCGACTTGTTGCACTTGTCGGCATACATCTGAGCGACATTCGCATCCATTTTCTCCAGGTCGGACTTCATCTGCTTTGCTTCCTTGATGATGTCCGCCAGTTTGTCGCTGTTCGCCGATGCCCAGCGGAAGAACTCCATGGAGCATTTGTGAACGAGATACATGGCCGACGAGTCGATGGTGACGTGCTTGGCACCGAGTGAAGCGATGGTAGCCGCCGATGCATTCATGCCTACGAAATGCACATGCACGTTACCATGGTTGCGGAATGCTGCCACGATAGAAAGTGCCGTTGCCAGCGACCCACCCAGTGAGTCGATGAGCACATGCACTTCCGTATCGGGATTGCGGTTAAGGACATAGTCCACATAATCGCTGTCGAAGTCATATCCTCCGACATACCCTTTGAGGTGAAGGTGGTATTTTGATTTAGCCATAAAAAAAGAGTACCTTATGCGTTATGATGCAAAAGTACTCCTTAATAAATAGGTAGGAAAAGACAGGGTTAGGCGTGGAAAACCCTTATACAGAGCAGGGAATGAGCGATTTTCTGCGTGTGAACGATACCTTGTAAGCCTTGATGTTCGTTTCCTTGTCAATCGTAGCCGTTATCTCCACTATCGGGTGCGGAGCTTCCCGTGTCCCGATGAGAAACGTGGCCCCTTGTGCATCCTTGATGACAAAAGCCAGGTGAGGAAACTGCTTGATGTCAGCCGTAGAAGAAAACTGCAGCACCGTTTTCTCCGAGTAGCCACCATTGACGTATTCCTGTTCCGCCTCGCATTTTGCGGTGCCATAGTGCTCTATGGCCGTTGGGATAGGGAATACCCCGATAGGGATGCCAGCCATGAACTTCTCGGTGATGTTCGGCGGAAGTTCGCTGCATGGCACGGTGGAGATACCGACGATGTTAGGTAAGGACTGATGCATAAGTGGACAAAAGCTGTTTGAGGTAGTGTAAAAATATCATTCTTTCTTGCGATGTTTGCTTGTCTTGCGGTCAGTCAGCCGGTTATTCGGGCAATAAACCGCCCTTTTCCGCTGTAAGATTTTCGCTATAGTGTTCCAGTTCGTGTCATCATCCTGAATGCCGTTATCCGCCATCCATTGCGAGATAGTGATGTCCGTCCGCTTCACCACATTTCCTACGGTGTGCAGATCTTTCCAGAGCGCCACCTTGAAGCGGTTGCGGATGCAGGCATGAAGGCACACCTCTCCACGTGGCGGCAGGTAGTTGTAAGTGCGGATGTCCTTATGCTTGAAATAAGGCAGCACAATCTCCACCTGTCCGGGTAGCGGTTTTGTCTGCGGACGATAGTCAGGGTCTGTCGGTTGCTTTTTCAGGAAAAGCTCCAGCAGATCCGCTTCCGCAGACCCCCTTTTGATACGAATCGGATATTCCCCTCCGTGGTGGTGATAGAGCCACTGCGCGAGGTACGGTTCCAGTGAGAGAAAAACAGTATAGACCATAGGCGATGTTTAGGGAACAAAGATACCAAAAATTTACTTGAAAGGAACAAGACAAATGCCTGAAAACGAGCAGAAATAACTCTTTTTAATAAAGTTTTCTCCACCTGTCAAACCATGTCCACGGAACAAGAAAAAAAGGGATGCTTTTCGCACCCCTGAGCAACATCAATATATTCCGAGTCAGAAGACCCGGAATACATGACTGTTGTACCCCATTTCGTAATCACCCATAAACAAATCTCTTGCGAAGGCTTCGTAATCGAAGTAAGAAGCCTTCGCAAGAGATTTGAGGTGTAGAAATGGAAAAAATAATTCCTCGCGCACGAGACACCTTTTGAGCTGCAACAAGCGCAACAAACGGCTTTGCTTTCTATTCTATTGATAAACAATAAGATAGAAAGAATAAATTCTGCAACAATCACAAAACAATGCTGCAGAATATCCACATTTGTTGCAATGCCGGTGTTTTGTTGCGAAATGTTGCAAGATGTTGCTGTGAGAAAAGCATCCAACTCCTTTGTTTATAGTATGTTGCATTTGTTGTAAATGTTGCATACTTTTCTATCCCAAAATTCGCAGAGCGCAAAAACAAAAAAACAACCACGTGTCTCCCGACAGGTGGTTGCCTTGCAGTATGAAAAGAAAGCCTTTGAGTACTGCGATGATGACTTACAAAATCATTGACTATATATATTGTTTAACCTTTCAAAACGGCAATTCCCCTTGTTGGGGGTTAGCATCTTCCTCATCTTCCTTGTGTGCCGTGTCCTCTGCATTGTCCGACGCACGCTCCAGGTTGATGTTAAATGACTCGGCCAGCATTCGGTAGTCGAAGCAGTACGACCGCTGCACCGTGGAAGCCTCTTTGCTTTGTTCTCCCACTTTTTGAAATTGCAGGATGCCATGGTGATACACCTTGTAGCGAATGCCCGGCTTCTCACCGAGATATTCGCGGCAGTGTTCGAGGTAGTATTTCAGTGACCCTTCCGGCAGCAGCGTGTCGCCCACTGCCTTGCCGTTCTTCTTATATAACATGAACAGGCGTGTCTTCTGAATATAGAGAACGGGGCGTGTCTCGCTCCAGTTCACGTTAGCGATGTTTGTCTTCAGGTGGCGCACGTATTCAATACGGAAGTCGCCACCTTCAATGATTTCCCCTTCGCTCATCAGATACTGCACCATGTTCCAGAACGCCGCCAGTTCATTGTTCTGCTTGCACTGAGCATTTTGGAACTTGATACCCTCGACGCAGATCTCCAGCATCTGCTTATAGGAGAGTGATGTATCAAGGTCTGTTTCCAGGCAGTGGAACACCGCCAACGGAGCCACCCAGTTCAGAAGGATGCGGTCTTCTATCACGAGGTCAGTCAGCTGTGCTGAAACCTCGTCCATCGTCCTTTGGTAGATGGCCGGGAAGTCCGCTTCAATCTTGTGGCGTAGTTTCAGGATTTCCAGTGTCAGGTGAGACATCCCTTGCTGGCGCATATTCTTCAGCTCCTGATAATTCTTCTTCTCCTCGTTCGAGAACGTAGATGTAGAGAACGAAAGGAAGATGAGACGCGAGAACAGCGCGATGTCCGCCGTCGGCATCTCCTGGCCGGAGAGGATGATGCCCGCATCGACAGAAGTAGTCTCTTTCTTCTTGTCCAAGTCCATATTCATGCGTGTGCGGCCGGTACCATCCCACAAGCCTTTCAGAAACTCATGCTTGTTGATGTCCAGGTTATTTTTGTACTCATCAATATGGACCAAGGCATTCGCCACCGCTGCCACCGTATCATTAAGTGCCGGCAGTGTCGAGTTCTGGATGTTCGGCGGCACGTTCTCGATGATGAAGAACGACATCAGCGTGTGGCCCAGCTCCGACTTACCCGAACCCTTCGGGCCGAAAAGATTCAGGATAGGGAATGAGCGTGTGGAGCGTGTCACCACATCCCTGAACAGCGTAGCCAAGAGGAAGAGGAACCCCACACGTCCGTTATTCCCGAACACCTTAAACAGTTGGTCGGTAAACTCCCGTAGCGGCACCGAAGAGTACCCGATATGAATAAAGCGACGCTCAAACTGAAACAGTTTGATGTCGTCGCGGTAAATCTTCGAGTTCGCAGGGAGGTAGAAATTCCCCTTATCCTTGATGCGCACGATGCCGAAGTCATCCACTTTCAGGAAGCGTCCGTCATGGAAGATGCCATTGCCGAAGGCATAGAACCCCTGCCGTTGCCATCCCAGCTGCGTAATCATGATGGCGGTTTCCGTCTTTTCATACAGGAACGCCTTCAGTTTCGTCAGTTCGCGCTCCGTGGCCTTCCACAGGAAATTACCCAATCCCTCGATGCGCTGCTTGAACTTTGCGATAGAAACCAGGTCCTCCTGCTTCATTTCTATAAGCTCTTCCGTGCCGAATACATTCTTCAGCTTATAGATACGCTTCGGATTGACGCTGTCCTTGATGTGGAAAAGCGGTGTCATCGTGAAATTGCTCCACTCGAAGTAGCCGCCATTCTCAGAGATAGAGTAGTAGTATTTATCTTTCTCTACGTTGAAGCCAAACTGCCGGTAAAGGGCAGAGTCCTTTTCCGCCTTTGCCCTCTCTTCCTCCTCTGCAGCTGCTTTCCGCTGCTTGTCCACCGCCTTCTTCCACATCGACTTCCCTGCAGCAAAGCGTGTCAGCTGGGCGATATACATCTCAATCGTGGTGTCATCCTCGATGAGTGCCATGAGCGAAGCCACCTGCTTGATGACCTTACCCTGCTGCTCCGTGGTCATGCCCTCCTCAAAGAGATAGGCCGCCAGCCAGAGGATGAAGTCCTGCTCCTCGATAGAAGCAA
>ODAI013251970.1_pt1 | contig 11212 bp, 9 predicted proteins | sample 1539321 | NCBI WGS metagenome assembly ODAI01 (sample SAMN02144231, study PRJEB22623) | gut metagenome | biome: sheep rumen | host: Ovis aries | place: New Zealand
CGACGATCGTCTGATAGGTTATCACATAGCTGTAATACTTGAAGCTGTCAGAGTCCGGGATCGTGTAAGTCCAGGAAGAAGCATTGTAGTCGGTCAGCTGATCAAAGCTGACATAATCTGTGCGCACAGGATTTCCGCTGCGGTCATATACACTCACGGTGAGCCCGTCGCCATAATAAGTCATATAGTAAGCGGAATCCGCTTCGATACTGTCCGTTATAGTATCACCGGCTGCAGATGCGACCGCCAGCGGATTATGAGTGATCTCCCACTCAATGATCTTATCCCCGTTCTCATCTGTGCCTGTTATATTTCCCTTGCCTTTTGAAGTGGTCTTGAAACTGATCTCTCTCTGATACTCTGTTTTGTGTGGCTCGCCGCCCTCGGGCTCAACTGTGACTGTGTTCTTAGTCTGGTCTGCAGTGATCCTGCCGTCTTTGTCAGTATCTTTGGAAAAATCCACATTGGCGGAATATGTGATTGTGATCTCTTCGCCTTCCCTCATGGAATCGAAAGTATAGTCGAACCCGTTCGCCGCACCCTTATCAGTATAGTCGCTGCTGTTCCCTGACACACGCACATCATTATTAAAGACCAGCGCATTCCCGGAGAGCACGTCCTTTACATTGACATTTGTGACATCGCCGGTCGCATTGACCTTAATGGTGTATGTGAACCTGCCTGTTTTTTCGTCATACTGCGCATTTTTACTGACATAGGCCTGACCGGGTTCCGGTTCGTCAAATATGATATCGCGCTCCACAACATCATTGAATTTGATCTCAGTAGAACTGCCGTCAAACTGCGCGCTATATGTGAATCGGAATCTGACGTTAGTCGAAGACACCAGTTTACTGTAATCCGGATCGCTCTCGTCAAACTTGACGGTCAGCTGCCCATCTGTTGTAAGGCGATACGACGCATCGACCTCATAGGTACTGCCCTTATAGACAATGTTGATCTTGAGAGGGCCGGTCTGTTCACTCAGGATTGCAATTCCCTGGGGCATCTGATAAGTCAGCTCCGCATTGTTCCGGAACTGATACTCCGTGCTCTCGGCAAAATTGGCGATGAGGCTGTAGTCTGTCCCCGGTTTGACTTCGTATCTTCCGTCAGAATTCTGTGTGGCTCCCTGAATGATAACTTTTGTCAGGAAATTTGTGAGGTCGGAACTTATCTGTGTCTGGTTTTCCGGAGGATCCGTCACGTCGATCAAGAACTTTACGCCGTCTTCCATTGTGACGGTCAGAGTTTCTTTGCTCTCAAAAGACGCAAGACTGGTGAGCAGCCAGTCGCCGTCTGCCTGCTTGTCTATCTTGACCAGATCGTAGTCGGTGAATTCCACCTTGTTCACATTGTCAATGGAAAAGGCTTTATCATAGTCCTTTTCATACAGGTTCAGCTCTCCTGCCAGAATGCTGAGGAGCACGCTTCCCTCGCCGGGCATGGTGAACGTGAAGCCCTCATATGTGAAATCGACAGTGTATACGATTCCGTAGACCGAGAAGGACTCTGCGTCGAAAGCGATCTCACTCACTTTACTCCCATCGTTGGTGTCCGTATCCAGGCCCTCCGCTTTCCCGGAGCCGTCTTCGAAGTGCATGGCTGTGACTTGGCCCTCGTCCGCCACTTCGATTGCCTTCTTATAAGAGACGCTCACCCTGACAGCGCTCTGCGGCTGGATTTCCTGTCCCTTTGCCCAGATCGTGATGTCGAAAAAGCGCGCTTCCGCTACACCCTTATCCGATGCTGCCTCGGCGCCTTTCAGATAAGAATCGTATTCGGAAGTCCCCTTTCTGATTTCTCTGACTTTGAGCCCGGCGTCAGCAGGAATCCTGGCGTCCGCATCATAGGACATGGTGACAGAGTAGCCGGTTCCCTTATAGGTGAGTTCGCCTGCGGTGAACGTTTCTTCTGCGGCCGGCTGTTCTGCAGCAGATTCTGCAGATGCCCCGGAATCCGTTTCTGCCGTATCTGCGGACTCCGCCTCTTTTGCGTTCTCTGCTTCGGTCTTATCCGCAGACTCTGCCTCTTTCGCAGTTTCTGCTTCGGTCTTATCCGCAGACTCTGCTTCTTTCGCAGTCTCTGCTTCAGCCTTATCCGCAGACTCTGTCTCTTTTGCAGACTCTGCTTCTGCCATATCCGCGTTTTCTGCCTCTTTTGCAGTCTCTGCTTCAGCCTTATCCGCAGACTCTGCCTCTTTCGCAGTCTCTGCTTCGGTCTTATCCGCAGACTCTGTCTCTTTCGCAGTCTCCGCTTCGGCCTTATCCGCGTTCTCTGCCTTTTTTGCGGTCTCTGCTTCGGTCTTATCCGCAGACTCCGCCTCTTTCGCAGTCTCTGCTTCGGCCTTATCCGCAGACTCTGCCTTTGCGGCACTTTCCGCCTTCGCCTCTTGTGCAGTTTCCTGCGCTGCTTCATTCGTGTTTCCCGCAGTCGCTTCGGATGCATAGGAGATTGCATTGGAACAAAACATCATAGATGTGATCAGCACAGCAGCCAGCAGTCTTTTTAATTTCTTCATACTACCCTCCTTTTGTTGTGTTCCACCTGAAGTATTCGGCTGCCCGGGTCATTTCCGTCTCGGGACTATTTCCGCGGCTGCTGTCTGCCTCTTTCCTGACAGACAGCCAAAACCGTTTACGGCCTTCTTGTAATTGTTTTACAGTAACCGGTTTAAACAAGGAACAGTTACTATATCAGGCTGCCATGGGTTAAAATGTCTGTCATTGATTTCTTTATTAATATAGAAACTGTTAATTTAACAATATCCTTATTACACGCACTTTTCAACACCTTTTCATCAAATCTGCTTCTTTCTCCATACTGAACAGGATTCTGTCTTCTTTTTGTCGTGCATGCGTTTCTTGCGCTTGTTTCACCAAGATGCTACAGTGATATAGGCATTTATAATTATGTTTGAAAGACCAGGGTGTTGATCAAATAGAATAGACAGGTCGACTTTACAAATCCTTATATCCGGATCATATAACTTGATGATCTTATGATGGAGAAAGAAAATGGCATTATCTAAAACGGCTTATGATTTTGAGCAAAAAGTGACTATGGATTCCTCGGATTTTGTCCTGCTGGCTGATTATGTGCCCGGGATCATTCAGGAAATCCGCTATTATTCGACCTACAATTTTGTGGGGGACCGCATTGACGGGTACGAGGAGCCCTGTGCCCTGTTGACAAAAGAGGCTGCCCGCGCAGTAAAGTCCGTGAGCAATGAAATGAATGTGCGGGGTTACCGCCTGAAGATTTTCGATACTTACCGGCCTGCCAGGGCGGTTAAGCATTTCGTCCTGTGGGGGATCGAGGATCTGGATCTACGGATGAAACCCTATTTTTACCAGGACCTGGAAAAGCAGGAGCTTTTTTCCAAGGGGTATATAGCCAGTATGTCCAGTCACAGCAGGGGAAGTACCGTGGATCTGACACTCCTGGATATGCGTACGGGAAAAGAAGTGGATATGGGCGGCCCTTTTGATCTGTTCAGCGAGGTCTCGCACCCGGATTACCGGGGCATCACGGACGAACAGTTTGAAAACAGGATGATTCTCCGGCAGGTCATGCTTCGGAACGGTTTCGAACCAATCGACTGTGAGTGGTGGCATTTCACACTGAAGGATGAGCCTTTTCCGGATGTATATTTTGATTTTCCGGTATCTTCGGAATATCTGAGGCGCTGAACAGATGCGTGACGGCTGCGCATCCGGCAGCTGTATTCCTCATAAATCCATAGATCCGGGAAAAAAATGATTTATCTGCAGAGAGAAAGGAGGAAGTGAATTATGGCAGAAACAGTTCCGGTTTTATCAATCCTTTTCATGGGCATCTCCCTGGTGGTTTCCGCGGCACTGCCGATCGGGCTTTGTGTCTTTTTTCGCAAGGCAAAAAAGGCAGACCTTGAGCCGTTTTTCATCGGATGCGGAGTCATGATTTTATTCGCCTTTGTGCTGGAGTCGTTTGCGCATAGATTCATTTTGAATTCGAAAGCCGGGTCAGTCATAATGGGGAACATCTGGTTATACGGTCTTTACGGCGGCGCTATGGCAGGCCTGTTTGAGGAAAGCGGAAGATTCATCGCCTTTAAGACAGTCTTGCGGAAAAAGCAGAATAATGATGCAAATGCGTTGATGTACGGTGCCGGTCACGGGGGAATTGAGGCCTTCATCATCCTGGGAATCACTTCCATCAACAATATCCTGTATTCTGTATTGATAAACACCGGGAGGACATCTGTGCTTACCGGACCGCTTTCAGGGGAAATGCTGACGCAGGCTGAAGGGGCAGTTCAAGCGCTTATTACGACTCCATCCTGGCATTTTCTGCTCGGGAGCGTGGAGCGGATTCTCGCGATCATCGTGCAGATTTCTTTTTCTGTACTTGTCTGGTTCGCGGCAAAGGAGAAAAAACGGGTATATCTTTATCCAATCGCCATTCTGCTTCATTTGATAGTGGATGCCGCAGCGGTGATCCTGGCCGGAAAGAATGTGTCTCTGGTGCTGGTTGAAGCTTTGATTGCAGCTTTTGCGGTGATTTCTGTGCTTATTGCGGGAAAAACATGGGAGCTCCATGCGGCTGCGCCCGGTACGCATCCTTCGCACTGAAACCGGCTTAACCGGGACTCAGCTGCAGATGGAATATCTTTACAGGAAAAAGGGAATTTATGGTATAATGCCAATAATAAAAAGTGAAAAAATACGCTCGATAGCGTTTTTTGCTTCGGATGTCTGTGCCGCGGGGCGGCTGCAGACGTCCTGCGATCGCATTGCGCTGCCGCTCCCGGGAGCGGCATGTTTGGAAGAGTTACTTTAATAGCAAGGAGGAACAACATGGAAAAGATTTTTACGGAAAAAGCCCCTGCCGCTGTCGGACCGTATTCTCAGGCAGTTGTGATTAACGGAATGGTTTACACATCCGGGCAGATCGCTCTCGACCCGGCAACGGGAGAACTTGTCGGCAGGACAATTGAAGAACAGGCGGAGCAGGTCATGAAGAATCTGACAGCTATTCTTGAAGCGGCTGGATCGAAACCGGAAAACGCAGTAAAAACACTTTGCTTTCTGACGGATATTAATGATTTTGCTGCTTTTAATGAGGTGTATGCCCGATATTTTACAGGAAAACCCGCGAGGTCATGTGTAGGGATTCAGTCCCTCCCGAAAGGCGCGATCTGTGAAGTCGAGGTAATTGCTGCCCTTTGATGCACGAAGGTGCTGCGATACCGGAGACAGTCTCTGATATTATTGTCAATTATACTGAGGGAACTTTGGGATTTCTGCAGTAAGGGGGAGCGATATTTCCCCGGACTGTACTGCTCATGAGCAGAACCCTGTGACACTTCTGTAACATTGACTATGCGAAGATGAAAAATCTGCCGAATAAGTAAGAATTTTCTGCTGAATAAGTAAGAAATATGGCATGATGATTTCTTATGGCGAAATTCAAGTCTGGAACCGAGATTGATTTGCGGCTGAAATCCCTACCCTCACAAGACGTTCTTTCGGGGGCGTCTTTTTTATTCTTCATCGCGCAATACACGTGACTTCTTTAGCGGGATACGCACTCAAATAAAGGAAATTCGCATCATCGCGCAATCCCCGCGGGCGGGTCGTGAGTCATCAGACGGCCTGCGTGATGATTTTGTGAGAGATAACCAATGCGGGCATGAGGTGCTAAACATTGCTTTTCAGAGAAGCTGAAAGAACAGATCTTGATTCTATAGAAATGATTTACAACGATATCCATACTGCGGAAGAGAATGGACTTAAGACCATTGGCTGGATGAGGGGTATTTATCCGACCAGAAAGACTGCGGAAGAGTCCATACTTCGCGGAGACATGTTTGTGCTGGAAGACGGGGAAGTCCTCGGAGCAGCAATCATTAACCGGACTCAGGTGGATGTTTATTATAATGCGCCCTGGGAACATGAAACGGATTCTGTCTGTGTCCTTCACACGCTTGTCATTTCACCGAAGGCCGCCGGAAAAGGGTATGGCAGGGCCTTTGTGGAGTTTTACGAGCGATGGGCAAAGGAGCATGACCTTCCTGAACTCAGAATCGACACGAATGCAAGGAACACAGCTGCGAGAGCCATGTATGGAAAAATGAGATATAAAGAGATCGGGATTGTTCCGACTGAATTTAATGGAATCCCCGGTGTCGATCTTGTTCTTTTGGAGAAGAATCTGGCAGATTGATACGGATGGCTGCAATAAAGGCTGCCTGATCTGGAGACACCGGATTGTTATTGTCCGGAATACTTCGGCAATAAGAGACTCGAAGAGTAGATCAGCAAAAAAGCCGATCGAAAAAATGCTGTTTCGCAAACAGAATACAGTTAAAATCGACAGTCTGGCTATGCCGAAGTTTGAAAAGCTCACACTGCCGCAGGGAAAAACAGATCATCCTGCAGAATAAGGGGGAGGCTGCTGTGTTATGAAAAAAACATTTACCAAAATGTATCCTCACAAAAGCCTCTGTTCTCGGAGAAGAACAGCCTGTAATCGTACGAGGAAAGGAAAACCGGACTGCCTGATCACTGAGCGGCTGTGATGTCCATCGAAAGGTGGAGATTGCAGCCGCTTATTCTGTGCTGTCTTCAGGCAGAGGCCTGCGCTGAACGCCGGATTGTCTGCGGACAAAAAGGCTTTTACAAGCGGATACGGCAGCTGGGCTCATCGTGCCGGAGTCGCAGGACTGGACAAATCCGGTGGGCAGTATAAAATAAATCAGGATATTATGAACAGCAGGGGGGCAGGACGGGATTTCACTTTCCGGACGAAACCGCTGCAACCGCCGGTTGACAGATTGACAAACGCGGTTGGTGGTCTGCAACCCTCTTCAGAGGTATATTCATAGCAGAAAAACGAAGTGCGCGAAAGCGCAGCTGTATTTAGAATAGCGGAGGAAAAGACGATGATTCTTGCAGACAAGATTATAGAGAACAGAAAGAAAAACGGCTGGTCCCAGGAGGACCTGGCAGAGAAACTGGGAGTGTCCAGACAGTCGGTATCCAAGTGGGAGAGCGCACAGGCGATTCCCGATATGAAGAAGATCCTGCAGCTCTCGGAAGTCTTCGGTGTCAGCACCGATTATCTGATCAGGGATGAGATCGAGGAGGTGCCTGCTTTGGAACTGGCGCCTGTGGACAACGGTCTCGAAGAGACGGTCAGAAGTGTTTCCATGGAGGAAGCGGTTTCTTTTTTGAAGTACAATGAAAATGCGTCGCGGTGGATCTCCACAGGGGTTATGCTCTGCATCCTGTCCCCTGTACTTCTGATTCTGCTGGGAGGTCTTGCCGAAGCAGGATTTATCCGGATGGATGTCACTGCAGCCGAGATTGCAGGAACGGGAATCCTTCTGATCATGATCGCAGCCGCAGTGGGATTGTTCATCAGAGAGGGGATGCGCGGGAAGAAATATGAATATCTGGAAAAAATAGATATCGACACGGAATACGGTGTGAACGGAATGGTGAAGGAGCGGAGGGATGCCTATGCGGAGACGCACAGCAGGCGGATGATCATCGGAGTCATGCTTTGTATTATTTCCGCAGTGCCTCTTCTGGGCGCGCAGGCAGACAAATACTCCAACAACACCGACCTGCTTCCGATCCTGGGCGTGGTGCTGCTTCTGGTCATGATCGCCGCCGGCGTCAAGCTGATTGTCCTCACCTGTACCAGGCAGGGGGGATTTGACAGGCTGCTGGAGGAAGGCGACTATACCAGACTCAATAAAAAGGCCGGGAAATTTGACGGCGTCTACTGGGCGATCGCAACGGCTGTGTACCTGGCCTGGAGTTTTGTCACATCGCGCTGGGATATGACCTGGATCGTGTGGCCGGTGGCAGGCGTCCTGTTTGCCGCATTCCGCGAGATCATGAAGGCAATTGTCCGGGCGAGATGAGAGGATCTTCAAATATAGTCCAAACGTATTTGAATGCAGCCGTTATATTCCAAACGCATTTGAATGCTGCCGTCTGCGCCGGGCGCCTGAACTGACGGGAGAAACGAAACAAAAAGGTGACAGGGATATCTTTTTTATCATTTATCCAGACTGTAGGATTTTAAAAAGGTATGCTTACCGTCCTTATACTCGTATACGCGGGTCTCGCAGTTTTTGGCCCGCTCCCAGTGAAGGCCGTCCGGTGCCTCGTCGAGGTAGCCGCACAGTGCGCGCATGATGCCGCCGTGACAGGCGACAAGCACATTTTCATAGTCGTGTTTTTCCAGGTCTTTCAGAAAATCGGCTGCCCTTTCCTTCATCGATGAAATCGTCTCTACAGTGGGCGGAGCGGGGAAGATCTTCGGCATGGCCCAGTAGGCGGTCATCGCAGGTCCCATCAGATAATACTTGCGCTTCTCATACTTTCCGAAATCAGTCTCTATAAGGCGCGGGTCTATGATGAGCTCGGAGACGTCAACGCCGCCGAGGATGGAACCCGTCTGCTGCGCGCGTTTAAGCGGGCTGGAATAGACGGCGTCAAAATGGATGCCGCCGATCTTTTCGCGGGTCTGCCTGGCCTGGGATATGCCTTTTTTGTTGAGAGGACAGTCGGTCCGTCCCTGCATGCGTCTGGCGTGATTGAGGTCTGTCTGCCCGTGGCGGGCAATCCAAATTTTCATAACCGTTTTTCCTTCCGGGACCGCGCAGAATGCAATGCATCTGCCGGTTTCTTTTTTTATGGCACGGCCCGTGAAATGAAGATTTCCGCCTGAGGGCGGACACGGGCCGGCCGGGGGCAGAGAGCGGCAGGGCCGCTTCTGCCCTATTATGACACGGCCCGTGAAATGAAGATTTCCGCCTTATGGCGGACACGGACCGGCCGGGGGCAGAGAGCGGCAGGGCCGCTTCTACTTTGTTTGTGCTGTTCTTCCGGCAGCTTCGATCACGTGTCCGATGAGGACGCAGGAGGTGACGCTGCCGACGCCTCCGGGGACAGGCGTAATCGCCTGTACGAAGGGCTCGACATCTTCGAAAGCTACGTCTCCGGAGATGCCGCCCTTTTCTTCATCCCAGTTGATGCCGACATCAATGACGACCTGATGAGGATTGGTGTAGTCTCTGGTGACGCTGTGGAGCTGCCCGGAGGCGGCGATCAGGATGTCAGCCTCCCGGGTGATCGAAGGGACGTCAGGGGTGCGCGTGTGGCAGTTGACGACGGTGGCGTTTTCGTGCATCAGCATCATGCCCACAGGGCGTCCTATGACCAGGGAGCGTCCGATGACGGCAGCTTTTCTGCCCTTGATCGGAATGTTGAAGTGGTGAAGGATTTCCATGGCTGCCTGGGCTGTGCAGGGAGGGAAGCCTGTCTTCGTATTTGTAAAAACACCTGCCAGGGACAGGTCAGTACAGCCGTCGATATCCTTGGCGGGGCTGAGCATCTGTCTCGCCTTCTCGTTGTCCAGATGTTTCGGAAGAGGACGGAAGAGCAGGATGCCGTGGATGGAATCGTCCTCGTTGAGGCTCTGCAGTGTTTTGTCAAAGACCTCCTGTGATACGTCGGCGGGAAGGACGACTTTTTTGACAGCGATGCCGACAGTCTCGGCTCTCTTTGACGCCCCGCGCTCGTAGGCCAGGTCGTCAGGACGCTCTCCCACACGGAAGATGCAGAGCGTGGGTGTGATACCGGCTGCTATGAGAGACCGGGTGTCCTGCTGCATTTTTGCGGTCAGGGCGTCTGCGACTTCTTTGCCTTTGAGTATTTTTGCCATAAACAGTTCCTTTCTTTCGGAGTCGTGTGTCAGCAATGAGACAGACCATGCACGGACAATACAAAACACGGGCACATCGAGCCCGCCCGCCGGCGGGTCTTGAAACCCGGTCCTGTTTTCAGCTGCAGCCTGTTTCCGGATAGTCCGGGGCTGTTTCAGCTGCTTCAGCTGCGGATTCCGGTCAGAACCGCATTGTAGAGATCGTCTGCTTTCTGTGTGTACTTTGCGAGCAGGGCATCTGCCTCCGCTTCCAGTGCCTGTGCGCAGGAGCGGTCTTTCATGGATCTGGTGTTGATGTAGATGTTGAGCGAAGCGGCCTGCATGGCGGCTTTGCAGAGGATGGCGCCGCAGCCGGCGTCGGAGACGGCCAGGCGGGATCCCTTGGAGGCAAATTCCCCGATGATATCCACTGCTTCGGCGCAGGCGCGCAAAATGTCCATGGGTACACTGCAGGCGACCTGCAGGGCACTCTCCATGACAGCGTCGCGTCCGGGGTCATCTTTGGGGATACCATAGGCTTTTGCGAGAGGGGCAAAGGCTTCCGCGTCTCCGTCAACGAATTCCAGGAGTTTTACCCGAAGAGCCTGGGCTCGTTTCATCAGAGACTGAATGTCTTCCTCGACATCCGCGTATTTTTTCTTGCCTGTAGTCAGTTCACCGACCATATCTCCGAGGGAGATGCCGATTGCGCCGGCCAGGGCGCTGGCACCGCCGCCGCCCGGTACGGGAGCGGGGGAGGCAAGTTCTTCGGTAAAGGCAGTGACAGTTTTTTCAATCATTTTCATATATTCACCATGCGGGCGCAGCTTCTGCATGCTTTGCCGTCTCCTGAAACAGGCATTGAATGCCGGAATATCGGGGCTGCTGCAATTTTCACTGAAAATTGCCTGTTACTTGAAGTGCTGCTTCAATTGTTGATACAGAAATGTGCCTGTATCCGCCGATTTGTTTGCGGCGGATGCAGGCACAATCATTATCCTATAGGATGAGATTTTTTTCAATCGGAACCATCTGACTATGATGACGATCAGGTGACAGGGCGGGGATGTTTTTCTGATCAGAACAGGCCGCTGATGACACCGTTCTCGTCGACATCGATTCTCTCCGCGGCGGGGACCTTGGGAAGTCCGGGCATGGTCATGATGTCGCCGGTCAGGGCAACGATGAAGCCGGCGCCTGCACTTACCTTGAGGTTGCGGACGGAGACAGTGAAGCCCTTGGGAGCGCCGAGCAGAGCCGGGTCGTCGGAGAAGGAGTACTGGGTCTTGGCCATGCAGATGGGCAGTCCCGCGAAGCCGAGGTCTGTCAGCTGTTTGACCTGTTTGATGGCGTTGCCGACCAGCTGCACGCCGTCTGCGTGGTAGATCTTCCTGCAGATCATGTCGAGCTTCTCTTCGATAGTGGCATCGAGAGGATAGGACTGGCGGAAATCATTGGGCTCTTCGCAGAGACGGACGACTTCCTGTGCCAGAGCCTTGCCGCCTTCGCC
>ODAI010305862.1_pt1 | contig 11211 bp, 12 predicted proteins | sample 1539321 | NCBI WGS metagenome assembly ODAI01 (sample SAMN02144231, study PRJEB22623) | gut metagenome | biome: sheep rumen | host: Ovis aries | place: New Zealand
GATCACGGCGCTGAAGTATTTCTGCGAGAACGCGCCGGAGTACCACGTGGCCTGCGCCGGTTCCCTGCTTGGTCTCGCCATCCATGAGAACCAGTCCTTTCCGGTGGGCAAGGTGGATATCCGCACGCTGTACCCCATGTCCTTCTATGAGTTCCTTTCGGCAACGGGGAACGAGGCCCTGGCGGACTATCTGATCCGCTTCCAGCCAGGTTCGTCTGTTTCGGAACTGATCGGGGGAAAGCTCCGCACGGCGTTGAAGCAGTACTATGTGGTCGGCGGAATGCCGGAGGCGGTTTCCGTCTGGTGTGAGTCGGGGGATCTGGAAAAGGTCGAGGCCGTCCAGCGGGCCATCCTCGCAAGCTACGAGCTGGATTTTGCCAAGCATGCCCCGCCCAGCGAGTTCCCCAAGCTCTCCGCGATCTGGGCATCCGTGCCGCAGCAGCTGGCCAAGCCCAACAGCAAATTCATCTTCAGCCATGTGAAAAAGGGCTGGCGCTCCAAAGATCTGGAGGATGCATTGCAATGGCTGATCCGGGCCGGGCTGGTGTATCAGGTCTGTAAGGTGGAGAAGCCGTTTATGCCGCTGTCTTCCTATGCTGACGCCACCAGCTTCAAGCTTTATCTCTGCGACGTCGGTCTGCTGCGCCGTCTGGCTCGCCTGCCCGCGCAGGTCGTGCTGGATTCCTCCGGGATCTACACGGAGTTCAAGGGCGTCATGACCGAGAACTATGTGCTCGGCGAGCTGGTCAAGCACGTGGACGCCGCACCGTATTATTGGGTTTCGGGCAACAGCGCCGAAGTCGACTTTATCGTTCAGTGCGGCGCCCATATCGTCCCCATCGAGGTGAAGGCGGAGAGCAACGTGAAGGCGCGCTCTCTGGCCGAGTACCGCAAGAAGTACGCACCGCCTGTTTCGGTCAAAACATCCATGCTGGACGACGTCAGCGGAAATGAGGTGCGTCAGATCCCGCTGTATCTGATCGGGTCAATGGGAGCACTGATCCAGCCTAAACCCAAAACACCGGGAGGAAATATCGAATCCGGTTCGTTGTAAATAGTCTATTCTATTTACAACGAAGGGTTTATTGATCTTGCGTCAAACAATTGCTCGTCAGAAAAACGATACACTTTTTCTGACCGATCTGCAAACCCCGACAAAGAACGATCCGGAATCGCGGTACGGCAGTACAGGCGATCCCGGATCAGTATTAGTCTCCAGCCAAGCGAAAGATCACGAAATCTTAGCGAGTTTTCGGACCCTTTATCACGTTTTCCGAGTCATACAACAAAAAGTCAAGTTGTTGCCGCTCATCCTTCTGTCGGCAGACGGTGACCTTGTCCAGATAGTAGCGAATACAGCCGTTGAGCACCAGATCGGCGTACCCCACCGGGTCGTGATGGAGCAGCCAGGTCAGCTCGGATCGATCAGCACTGTTCTGAGCGACCTCATCCTCTACACCCAGGCAGTCAATATCGATCCGTGTTCCGTCGGTGTAGCGCAGCTTCACGGTCTCCGAATCCTCGTGATACTCACAGCAGATCAGTCGTCTCATAACGCGCCCTCCTTCTATATTTTACCATTTTTCGCTGTTTGACCCCTCTCGGATGTGCATGGTAAAACGACCGTTTTCCGTCAATATGTACTATTCCAGCCCCATCCTTTTGGCTAAATCCAACATATAAAAGCTGAATTTTTGCCATTTTTCCAATGTCGTCTGCGACGGGTCGATATTTTGGTTTTTATGGGCGTATGGGGAGGATATGTAAATTGAAAAGTATCCAGATGCTATACTTGGTGTTCATAGGACAGTTTTGAAAGACAAACTGATTTGGGCGTCTGGCTGGCAGGGTTAGCAACAAAAAAGGAAGATGATCTGCGTTTTCAAGTGTAGGTCATCTTCCTTTCGCTGCGTTATGGTACTGTAATTGTGAATCTGCTCACTTTTTCTCTTCACCGGCACCCAGATTGCACTATGATAATGCGGGTCGGTCATTTCGCCGTTTACACAGTCATCTCTCAAAGCGGAAATTGTTCTGTTATTCGCTGCTCGGAGCTGTCCTGCCGCTATGCAGAGCATAAAAAGTGCCGGGCAGAACGGCAAAGTGATGCTAAGCACTGTCCTGAGTTCAGTTATGATATCCGGAATGACTCAATCTATCTCATGAAATCCGACGTTTTATCCGACGTTGGCTCGTCGTTCTTACTCGTCATCCGCACCAATCATTTGGTCGTTTTGAATGCGTTTCAACCACTTTTTATCAAAGGCTGTTTTGCTTTTTTCATAAGCCGCTCTGGCAGAGACCGCAGCTTCTTTCAATTGCGCTTTCTGCTTCTTTTCTTTTTCTTCTTCCATATAACGGTTTGCATCTTCCGAGGATAGGAAAGAGAGCATTTTGCTCGCGAAGGCATGGGGGTGAACAAACACCTTTTCTCCCTGATCAAAACGTACGGTCAATTTATAACCATCCAAAGAGCGTATTGTGCCATTGCCAAACAAGCTGTGCTTTACCTCTCGTCCGATCAAATCAAACGTAAGAGTATCCGAGACATCAGAGGCTTCCAATAAACACTCTGCTTTGACAGCGGCCTGATACAGCTCGTCCAGATTTTTGCGTTCCTGGGCACGAGTGATGCGTTCTTTGACCGACTTGGACTGATAGGTTGGAATATCGACATACAGATTGTATGTTGTGGCACAATACATGATGTCATAGGCAAGCGTATGATAATCATCGTCAATGGAAACGCCGGCCGTTTTCATTCTTGCTTCATTACATTGCTGCAGCCTGGGATTCGCTTTTATTTCCGAGACTAACTCTTCACACATCCCGTAATAAACCGGAAGTGAAAAAGAACTACCGCTTCCGATATCAAAGCCATATTCAGTGCAATTGGCCCAATTATCTGCTCGCTTGTACATATAGAAGTAATTCCGTTTCGGATCGGCCAGCGTCAGATAACACAATGCGCTTCGAGTAGTCTGCGGTTTATAGCCATCATTCGGCCAGTGCGTTTTGATCCTGGCGTTTACGTTGAAGAGAAATCTATCAACCGCAAGATCACGCTCGGGGAGGCTTTTCCCGGGCGCAAGGAGCTGACGAAAAGCGTCTCTGACAAACTCAACCTCTTCCGGGATCTTCAGCAAGGCTTTTATGCCCGAAGAAGGTGTAGAGTGACCTCCGTCAAGAAGCACGTCGGTCCTATAGATCGCTTTTGAAAAAGAATCATACAGATCTTCCGCATCGATATCCCAGTTTTTCTGGAAACAATCGATGGCCTCCCATTTGAACCATTCGGCGTGTTCTTTGCCATTGGTGAGATCAAACTTTTCCAGATACCTTGTGATAATTGCATGGAAATTTTCTCTATCCATTGTTCATACCTCGTTACTGTTGTTCAAGGTAGTTTCCAGCTGCGTTTTGTATTCTTCCACTAGGTCGCTTGGGCTGATAAGCCGCAAGTCACCGGACAGCATGAATAACCAACTCCAAAAGGGCGGACTGATTTGCACGGTGACACGGGCCTCGCACAACTGATGATCCAGCCGCGTGATGCGAAGATCTTCCCCAAACTTATCATACATCAGGCCGATCATTTTGTCGCGAAACTGTAGCGTAATCTCGCGAGGCTCTCCCCGAAACATACGAAAGGCCTGCTCTACGAGCGCAGAGCTGTTTTCCGCCGCTGCCAGAGCCTCTTCACATATAGGGATATCTTCAGATCGGACCTGATCCATACGATCTACACGGTAACTGACAAGATGTCCATATTTCTTGCTGAAGCTAACCATATAGTAGTTGTTGTCATCGTAGATCAGCGTCACAGGTTCGGTCAGATAGCGGCCGCCGTCCATCCGATAGACCTTTTCCAGGTTCTCATTCAGATCAAAGTATCGGAAGGAGAGTTTCTTGTTTCCTTGCAGAGCGTCCTCAATTGCCTGCACATTGTAGAAAATCGAGCGGTTCGAGTGCTTGCGGGTGTTGAATCGAACAAGGTTGCTTTGCAGCAGCTCGGCCTGATGGCTCCCACCAAGCGCGGCGATTTTGGTAATCAGCTCCTCGGTCTTGTCTACCGGAATGAACAGCGCAGCCTGCACAGCGTCCATTAAGATCTTTAGTTCCGGCAACTCAAAGCTCCGGTCTGAGATCCAGTAGCTGTTCTCATGGTCCTTGAGCTCGCTCATAATCTCAAAGCCTTGCTCCCGCAGAACTTTCATGTCCTTGCCGACGGTGCGCCTCTCACAGGAAATGCCCATTTCACCAAGGCGGCGGCAGATCTCACTGGTCGTGATCGGATGGTTTTCGTCCGTCTCTTGCCGCAACAGCTCCATCAGCTTAAGGAGCTTGATTTTCTGGCAGTTGTTGTCTTTCATGGTGCGCCTCACCCTTTGGCCAGGATGGCGTCTATCGCGCTGACAGCTTCCTCGCGAGAGCCGACCGTCTCCAAGATTTCTTTGACAGCGTGCAGAAAAAGGGGCAGAAACTGCAGATGCGCGGTTACATCCTCTGGCTCGATCTCCTCATTCGGATCAATCATTAATAAGCGGTAAAACATCTCTGCACGCATGCCGGGGGCCGGCACGATTTCTTGCAAAACAGTTTCCAACCGGTCGGAATCTTCTGCTTCTGCAATGGATGAATCATCAGCCAAACAATTCAGCAGTTCACAGATTTCCTCTTTACTCAGCCCATAATGCTTGGCCCAGACGATCATCCGATAAAGCGCAGTTATCATGTTGCCGTCCTCCTCGTAAATCTGCTTGGAGTATAGCACAGTTCTGTCGTCGAGAAAAGATAAGCCGGGGAAACCGTGCCTAAAAAGTGACGGTTACTCATGAGACTCTTGTCAGGGTTTGAGCTTCATGCTATCATTTGAGCGTGTCCGGCGATAAAAGACAAGGAGGGTTTGCAGAATGACTATTCAATTTGACTCTGTGTATGAGCGGGACATGGATATGCTGATTATGAGAAAACTCGCCTATGACAAGGACTTTGTTCGGCGTTTTTTCCTCAGCGGAGAAGAACTCAAGGAAAAAGGATATGACAAAGCTGAGTTTTCCGTCGAAAAAGTAGCCCATTCTGTCATGACAGAAGACGGAGAGTCTGATGTGGAAGCGATTCTTTCTGTTGGCGGAAAAAGAATCGCTTTGCTGATTGAGGACAAAATTGACGCTGTAGCTCAGCCCAATCAGGCTGACAGATATAGTATCCGCGGGCGAAAAGCTGTCGACCGCGGTGATTATGATGAATACTATGTGTTTATTGTGGCACCACGAGACTATCTGAACAATGATGCAGAAGCAAAGAAGTACTCGCATCGCATTTCCTATGAAGACATCCTGATGAGCTCTGATGATTGTTTTGAAAAAGCTATGATTGGCCATGCTTTATCCGACGCTAACAATGTGCGCCTTCCGCGAGATGCCGTTGTTACCGCTTTTTGGGATCGGCTCTACGACTATCTTGACGAGAATTATCATGATAAAGACGGCCACAGAATCTTTCATGTCCATGGACATAAAGGACTTGAACGGAGCGGACAGACCGGGCAGTGGATCTCCATGTCATGTGCGAAGCCATACGGTATCCAGATAAAAAGCGACCGAGGATATGTTGACTTGGAAATCGGCGGTTACGGAGATCGATTCGCCCAGTTTTCCAATGACAACAAGGCCCTGATCGACGAGAAGCGCCTTTATGTGAGGGCGGCCTCCAAATCGCTTGCCATTAGAAAGTACATTGATTTGATCGATTTTACGCAGCCTTTCGAATCGCAAACACCTGCGTTGAAAAAAGCTTTTGACTCAGCAAAGGAACTGCAGGATCTGATACCGAAGCTAAAGATTAAATAAGGGGAAAGACGGGTTCAACAGGAGGAATACCAATGAAACTGACATCTGCCGAAGCGAACAAGCTTCTTCGGAAATTGAATGACGATCACGATGCGCTCAAGGGGATGGAGGCAGAGAGCAGAATATTTGTAGCTGCCACCACAGAGAATCTTGAGGACGCCCGCCCGGACTATGATTACGACGCCACCCAGCGCAGCCTTGCGGATTTGGAAAGGCAGATCCGTACGATCAAGCACGCCATCAATCGGTTTAACGTCTCGCAGGCAATCGACGAGAGCGGCATGACGATCGATCAGGCTCTGGTCTATATCCCGCAGCTTTCAGATCGGAAGCGGAAGCTTGCCATTATGCGCTCGGCGCAAAAGAAGAAACGGAATGAAAGCAATCGAAGCAGTAACCTGATCGAATATACCTACGCCAATTACGATGTGGAGAAGGCCGAAGCGGAGTATCAGGCGACGATTTCAGAGCTGGCACGTGTTCAGAACGCGTTGGATCTGGTCAACAGCACGGTGTCGTTTAATATTGACATATAAGGCTCTTTCCGTCCGCAGTGATTGCACGCACGATCTTTTCTATTTTGCAGATATGGTTCACGGTTTTTGTTATTTGTTTTTTTGCTATTATCTGTACCGGATATGGTTCATTGTGCCGGAGACGAGACGATGTCAGATGACTTGAACACAAGTGTTGCATCACTGCGGTAAAAACTTGGCCCCGCGCGGCGGAAGTACGGTTATACGCCGCATAACCGGAGTTTCCGGTTGGGAGGACATATCCATGCAAACAGAACCAGGAAGAAGCATCAACGTAAATACTGCGGTCGAGCTGCTGAACAACGATGACATGCAAGTCCCCTGGGGCCGCTGTGCGTGGATGAAAAGGGAGTAAAAATGCTGGAAGTTCTATTCTTTCGGATCGGCGGGTATTTTGAGGGCAACAAAGTGCTGCTCATGCGCAATCAAGGCGGTCCGCTGTCTCTTGATTATATCGTGCTCTCGCCCAGATACAGAGCATCCGTTCCGCACTTTCATGACATATGGACAAAACAGCGAAGCCAGCGCTGGATCAGCAAGTTTGCGGCGCTCCATTGTGAGGAATGGAAAGATCAATACTGCGATTACAGCATTCTGGACGGCACGCAATGGGAACTGCGGTACAAGCTCGAAGGTCAAGATGAAAGGCCGATATCCGGAAGCAACGCATACCCGGAAAACTGGGACAGCTTTTTGCGGTGGATATCAGACGCTGTACATCAATTGCCCGAGGAAGAGAACATCGACATTGATCAGGCAGCGGATGTGGTTTTCAAATTGACTTCGGCCATAAAGAAGTGAATGACAAAAAAGAGGGAGAAGCGAAGGTTTTTGGGCTGCCTGCCTGGCGGCGCGGTCGGAAAAGTCGAAATGCCGCTTGAAAACAGCTATCCGACGTTGTATGAACGACTTAAGGCTGCTTACGAACTTGAGAGATCCGACGATTTGAAAGCGGAAATTCAGAAGATCCTGAATGGAGGAATCCATTTCCCGGAGGAATAAGCCCCCAACGTTCGAAGCAACGGCGGCAGGGAGAATCATCTCGCGCGATCAACAAAGAATAATCCCCCGGGAGGGCTGTTTAGAGCCTTTCCGGGGGACTTTTCCGGGAATTCTGTACAGGTTTGGTCCATTATTCCTCGTATTCGATCCCAAAGTAGTTCAGGACCGCCTTGAAATCATCCTGCATCAGCAGGCAGGTATCGCGCAGATAACCGGGCATTTTGTCCCATTCTTTCAGACCGCGATAGTAGAACATTTTATGCTGGTCGTCGATGATGAAGGGGACGATCCCGAACCGGAGGCATTCCTTGAAAAGGATCAGCCTGCCGACGCGCCCGTTGCCGTCCTGAAAGGGATGGATGCGCTCGAAGCGGACGTGAAAGTCAAGCAGATCATCCAGCGTTTTATCTGTGCCGTTGTTATACTTCTCCATGAGCTTCGCCATAGCCGCAGGGACCTTGGCCGGGAGCGTCGTGGTCTGCCCGCCGACCTCATTGGCGACCTTCTTATAACCTCCGACCGCAAACCAGGACTGTCGGCTGTCGCTGGTGCCATTCTTCAAAGTGCGGTGAAGCTCTTTAACGAAAGCCTCTGTCAGAGGCTTCGCGGCGTTATCAATGACCAGGTCGATGCAGCGGAAATGGTTGGCGGTCTCCACCACATCATCTACATTGACACTCTCTCCCTCCAGGCCAATGGTGTTCGTCTCAAAGATATAACGGGTCTGGTCGTGGGTGAGGCGGCTGCCCTCGATATGGTTCGAGTTGTAGGTCATATCGACCTGTATCTTGTGATAGATCCCGCCGCGCAGCCGCATTTTCTTCTCTGTGCGCAGCCGCTCCAACAGTGTCTTCGGCAAGGTCTGCCGCTTGTTGATGCGCTCCGGCCGCTCGGCACCCTCGGGGATCCACCAGGTTTTTCCCTTCAAAACCGCGCCGGGAATGCGGTCGTGGGCACAGTAATTGCGTACTGTGCGTTCTGCCACACCCCACTTCTCCGCAGCTTCGGAAACAGAAATCAACTTCACGCAAACCACCTCTACTACAGTATACACCATTATCGGCAAGAAGTAAACCGCTGGACGCTTGTTTTCATTTTTTCTTGCCGGTAATGTCGGTCACGCAAAGGAAGAGAACCAAATACAAACAGAAAAATATCAAAGTAAGTTGATGTTTTTCCGCTTGCAGAAATATATTGTTTGCGATTTTCTTTTCGCGGCACCGCTTGACCCCTCTTGGATGTGCATGGTAAATCGACTGTTTTCCGTCAATATGTACTATTCGAGACCCATCCTTTTGGCCAAATCTAACATGGAAAAGCTGAATATTTGCCATTTTTCCAATGTCATCTGTGACGGGTCACCCTCGCGGCGGCGCTGCCTGCGGCGGATCTCCTTCGGGATCACGACGCGGACGAGATCGTCGATCCGCCGCACGATTCCTGTTGCTTTCATATGCAAAATCCTCCTGCGTTTCTATCTCACACGGATAGTATTTGCAGGAGGAAATTTGTTATGCAGTTAATGTTTTCGAGTACATTCGAAGCAAGAACGCAGATCTGTTTTTGATTAGCATCTCTTTTTTGATCGGGATGCGTCTAACGATTCGTTGAGGTCTTCTGTGTATCTGAATGCAAAGGTGCTCGATTTTTTCCCGTTTTTATCAGTCCGGGATCACAATGCCCTTATTGAAGCCGGTCGGTTTATGCTCGAGCATGTCGAAGGCCGTATTGATCTTGCTGAGTTTGAACTCGTGGGTCACGAGCGGCTTTGTCACAAAGGTCCCGTTGTTGATGACGTGGGTCGCGCCAAACTGCTTTGCCATCGCAAGCTTGCTATCGTCGATGTCGATCGCGATCAGACCGGCCAGCGACTTGCCGGAGAGCGCCTGGACGCACCACATGCCCATCGGGCCGACGCCCAGCACCACGCCGAAGTCGCCGGGCTCGGGCGCGGTCGCCCGCAGGACCGTCATCACGCACTTCTGCGGCTCGCCCAGGGCGTAAACCGGGTCGATCCCGGGCGCGAGCAGCTGGAACTCCTTCTCGCTGGTCACCCGGTACTGGGCAAAGCCGCCGAAGTTTAGCCCGTCGGGGATCGCGCTGACCCGATCGCCCACCTTCAGGCGCTTGACGCCGGGACCGAGCTTGACGATCTCACCGGTGAATTAGTTATCGGATAGTCGCCGATCTTCATATTCCCGTCCCAGAAGTTCAGCTCCCAGTTGCACAGCCCGCAGCTTGCGATTTTCAGCAGGACCTGTCCCTCTCCCGGCTCCTCGTCCACTTCAAAAAAGCCGGGGTGTCCCCGTCGGCGTATTCCAGAACATGACGGACCGCCCGCACGCCTCTGATTCAACAGCCCCTGCCGAGGCGAGAAAATATACATAAACGAAGAAATGTATATTTTTGTTTAGTATTAAGTATACTTTCTATTGACTTTAAATTGAACTTTGACTATACTTTTTCCGGAGGGAGATAATCTGATGAGCCTGAATGCGAACAGAGCAGAGCAGCTCAAACTCTATCTGCTGGAAAAGATTTCACAAAAGCAATCGTCTGTTGTCCGCAAAACAGCCGAGGCCTTTGATGTGACCCCGGCGACTGTGTACCGTTATTTGGAGCGGCTTGAGCGCGATGGCGTCATTCAAAAGCAAAAACGGGATCAGTATGTCCTCACAACAAGAACGGAACATACCCGTCTTGACAGGGACAATCCGATCTTTGCTTCCGAGGATGCGATCTATGGACAATATATACGTCCTCTTCTTGCCGCTTATCCTGCCAATGTGCGCAGAATCTGGGACTATCTCTGCGGAGAAATCATCAACAATGTGATCGACCACTCTCAGGCCGTGCATCTTGATATCACAGTAACGCAGGATTATCTGAATACCTGTGTCCAGATTGCAGACGACGGTATCGGAATCTTTGAAAAGATCCGGGATTATCTCGGGCTGCCGGATCTCGAGGAAGCAGTGGGTGAGCTCTTCAAGGGAAAACTCACAACGGATTCCGTCCACCATTCCGGAGAAGGGATCTTCTTTTCCTCCCGCCTTGCGGATGAATTCGTGATCTTCTCCTCTGGCCTGATTTTCACGCACAACCGCTTTGAAAACGACAAGCTTCTCAATGAGCTCCCGACCACCGGAACCGTCGTGCGGATGACGCTCTCCAACTATTCAAAAAAAGAGGCCAAAGACGTATTTGAGCTGTATGCCGACCCTGACAGTGGGTTCACAAAGACGCAGATCCCACTGCGGCAATATTTCGAGTCAAGCCCTGTATCCCGGTCGCAGGCCAAGCGGCTTTGCAGCCGTTTGGATCGTTTCCGGGAAGTGACGCTCGACTTTACCGGTCTGGACTGGATCGGGCAGGGCTTTGCCCATCAACTGTTTGTCGTGTTCCAGAACGAACATCCCACGATTCGCCTCCTACCGATCGGAATGACGGAGGACGTGGAAAAGATGGTTCGCCACGTGATGCAAGCTTAGGGCGAAGGGGATCGATCCCCTTCGCCCTCCGTATCGGGAGGTCAACAGCAACCAAGGGGCCGTAGTAAAGCGACATTATTTCTGGAAAAGGAGTCGTTATCATCATGGCGTTGTCTCAAAATAAACGGCAGTTGGTATAAACGACACCAAGCCCAAATACAAGCGTAGGGGCTGGCGCCCTCGACAGTCCGGCAGCATCATGGATGTATTTGTTGCAATTACGGGCGGATTCGCACCGAAGAAATGCGTATTCGCCCATAATAGTTCAAATGCTTCGATTTCTTCGCACGGGCCGTCCAGGGGGCCGGCCCCTACGGCAACTCCAGCATC
>ODAI013518133.1_pt1 | contig 11211 bp, 8 predicted proteins | sample 1539321 | NCBI WGS metagenome assembly ODAI01 (sample SAMN02144231, study PRJEB22623) | gut metagenome | biome: sheep rumen | host: Ovis aries | place: New Zealand
GGACTATATCCCGATGCCTACGTGGAAGGTATATACGGTGCAGTTTCTGAATATTGCGGGTACGGGACCTATATTCGGTGCGCTGATGGGTATATTGTATGGTCCTGCGGCTTTCCTGTGGATTGTGTTTGGCTGTCTGCTGGGAGGTGCAATGCATGACTACATGGCCGGAATGATAAGCTTGAGACGTAATGGTGCGTCGCTTCCCGAGATTATCGGTGACGAACTGGGGAGTGGGTGCCGTCTGGTGATGAGGATTGTGAGTCTGGTGCTGATGCTTTGCGTGGGGGCAAGCTTTACATTGATTCCGGCTGATCTGATGGATACCTTGACGTTGCAGACAGTGGGTATCCAGGGAACCTATGTCTATTGGGTTGTTGCCATGATGCTGTTCTATGTGTGCGTGACGGTATTCTCGGTCAGCAAGATTATGGGTAATATCTATCCGGTCTTTGGCGTGGCATTATTGCTGATGGCATTGTTGGTCGGGGTGGGGATATTTACAAATGATGGCGAGATTCCCGGACTGGCTTCGGCATTTGCTGACCATTACCCGATGTCATTGGATCCGGCAGGAACACCGCTGTTTCCTGCGTTGTTCATCACGATTGCCTGTGGTGCAGTTAGCGGATTCCATGCTACGCAGTCGCCAATGATGGCGCGTTGTATAAAGAATGAGAGATATGGATTGAGGTGTTTCTATGGTGCAATGGTGACGGAGGGTGTCATCGCCCTGATATGGGCTGCTGCAGCAATCAAGTTCGTCGATGCCCTGGATATGGTGGCTTTATATGGTCAGGGGGCATCTGTGCTGAATACGCCTTATGAGAAGTTATATTATGCTATGACGCATACGGTCGGTAACGGTGGCGTGACGGAGGTCAGAATGAATCCCGCCCTTGTCGTGAACATGATATGCAATGACTGGCTTGGCAGGCTGGGGCTAATACTTGCTGTGCTGGGTATAGTGGCTGCCCCAATGAGTACTGGCGGAAGTGCCTTCCGTGCTGCAAGGCTGATTTGTGCGGATTTCTCGCACTATGCCCAGAGGTCTGTGTTCCGGCGCTTGTTGTTGGCATTGCCTCTGTTTGCCGTGGCGATTATCATGATAAGTGTAGGGTCGTTCAAGGTGCTGTGGCTATATGTGAGTTGGCTGAACCAAGTGCTTGCCTCGTTTACTTTCCTGACGATTGCACATTATCTGGGGCATAGGCCCGGTGCTTCGTCGTGGGCGTGGCTGATAAGTTTTGTGCCTGGCGTATTCATGTGTGCAGTGAGTTCATGCTTTATTCTGATTGACAGGGGGAATGGCTTTGGACTGGATGTGGGGACTGGATATGCAATAGGTATGACATTTACGGCATTTGTTGCCGTTGCTTTTTTGATATATAATAGAAGAAGATGTTGACATTTACCATAGCTTTGGCGTGCCTGTTGGCAGGCTATTTCCTGTACGGAATGCTGGTGGAAAAGGCTTTCCGTCCGGACAGTGGGCGTCGCATGCCTTGTGACGTGAAGGAGGATGACGTGGATTACATGCCGTTGAGTGCATGGAGGGTGTATCTCATTCAGTTTCTGAATATTGCCGGAACGGGTCCTATCTTTGGCGCTATAATGGGTATCCTGTACGGACCTGCGGCTTATCTGTGGATTGTGCTGGGTTGTATTTTTGCCGGTGCGGTGCATGATTATATGTGCGGAATGATATGTGTCCGGCAGGGTGGAGCGTCGTTGCCTGAAATCGTTGGTGCCAATCTGGGGCAGCCGATGCATTATGTTGTGGGTGTTGCTTCTCTGATATTGCTGGTGCTGGTGGGGACTGTGTTTGTTATAACACCTGCTTCGCTTCTGGATAATATGACTCCTGACCGTGGATTCCTGTGGGGACATGTGTTTTGGATAATTGTGATATTCCTTTACTATATACTGGCTACGCTTCTGCCTATTGACAAGCTTATCGGTAGGATTTATCCGTTGTTCGGGACTGCCTTGCTGGTCATGGCGCTGGGGATTGGGTACTGCATTTTTGCCAAGGGAGGCTATTTGCCCGAACTGACGGATGATCCTTTCGTAAGTCATCATCCCAAGGGGTTGCCGATATTTCCAATGCTGTGCGTGACGATTGCATGTGGCGCTATAAGTGGTTTTCATGGCACGCAGTGTCCCTTGATGTCACGCTGTATGACGAATGAGAAGTATGGGCGTCCTATTTTCTACGGTGCAATGATAACCGAGGGTGTGGTGGCTCTGATATGGGCTGCTGCAGCCGTGAAGTTTGCTGACAGCCTTCCTGGCGAGGCTGGACAGACTGCATACGAGAAACTGGCTGCATTGGGTAATCCTGCTTTGGTGGTAAAAGAGATAAGCACGTCATGGCTGGGGGTAATAGGGGCAATATTGGCAGTCTTGGGCGTAGTGGCGGCTCCGATTACCAGCGGTGATACGGCATTCCGCAGTGCCAGGTTGATTTTGGCTGATTTCATAGGTATCAGCCAAAAGTCTTTTGAGAGGCGTCTGATGTTGTGCCTGCCTATGTTTGTAATCGCTGCGGCGTTGATGTTTATGGAGTTTGATGTGCTGTGGAGATACTTTGCATGGACAAACCAGACGATGGCAACGGTGATGCTGTGGACTGCTACGGTATGGCTCAGGAATAACAGGGGGGCGTTGATGGCGTGCATGACGCTGGTGCCGGCCATGTTCATGACGGTTGTGTGTGTGAGTTATATTATCGTTGCTCCCGAGGGGTTGCGCATGTCGCTTGAGGCTGCCCTGGTTTCGGGTGTTTCGGTTGCGCTTGTATTGGGTGCATTGTATGTGCTCGTGGAATCAAGGAAGAAACATGATATAAAATAATTATTAACAAGAACTGAAAATGATTATGAAAAAGTTTGTTGTTACACTGCTTCTTGCAGTATTCACGCTGGGTGCAAGTGCTCAGTTTGAGAAGGGTACACATTATGGGGAGGCAAGTCTTTCCGGTCTGGGCTTTGGCTATGAGAAGAACAAGTTCAGTTTTGGCATTGGCGCAGGATACGGCTATTTCGTCGCTGACAACTGGATGGTAGGCGGTCGTCTTGGCTATCGTCATCAGGGTGATGCCAATTTTGCTGCAATTCAGGCTTTGTTCCGTTATAGTTTTAAGAAAAATGGTCTGAATCTGGGTGGTGGACTGCAGTATGAACATGCAGGTGCTGGTTGTGACTATATTCAGCTGTGCCCGCAGGTGGGTTATACTTTCTATCTGAATCATTATATCAGTCTTGAACCTGCAATATATTGCGACCTGGGACTTAATGAGATTAAGTATGGTACTAACTTCGGTCTGAAAATTGGTGTGGGACTCTACTACAATAAAAAGAAGAAGTAATAGTTAATGGTAATAACTGCGTCTTAGGGATGTATAAATGTTGATTGTTATGAAAAAGTATGTATGTGATGTTTGTGGCTGGGAGTATGATCCAGCTGTGGGCGACCCTGAAAACGGGATTGAGCCAGGTACTGCCTTTGAGGATCTTCCCGAGGATTTTGTGTGCCCGTTGTGTGGTGTAGGCAAGGACGAGTTTAGCGAGGCTTAGTCTTATAATTTTGACTTTAGGAATCTGCCCGTGTAGCTATCAGCTATGCGGGCTATTTCTTTGGGTGTGCCTGTACCAATCAGGTTGCCGCCTTCTTCTCCGCCTTCGCGCCCCAGGTCAATTATCCAATCGGCGCACTTTATGACCTCAAGATTATGCTCGATGATTACGATGGTGTGTCCGCGATCTATAAGTGAGTCAAAACTGGCGAGAAGTTTCTTGATGTCGTGAAAATGCAGGCCGGTTGTGGGCTCGTCAAAGATAAACATTGTCGGGACGTGTTTCTCCATTCCTAAATAGTATGCGAGTTTGACGCGTTGGTTTTCGCCTCCGGAGAGGGTGCTACTGCTTTGCCCCAGCTTGATGTATCCCAGTCCTACGTCCTGCAGTGGCTTTAGCAGGCGTACGATTCTGTTTTCGCCGTGTTCTTGAAAGAATTCGATGGCTTGGTTCACGGTCATCTCCAGTATGTCGTACACATTTTTTTCGTGGAATCGTACTTCCAGGATATCCTGCTTGAAACGTTGACCGTGGCATGATTCGCATTCCAGAACCAGGTCTGCCATGAATTGCATTTCTACGGTCACCGTCCCTTCGCCCTTGCATTCCTCGCATCTGCCTCCGTCTGTGTTGAAACTGAAGTATGCTGCGGTGAATCCCATTTGCTGGCTAAGTGCTTGGGCTGCGAAGAGCTTGCGTATTTCGTCCCATGCCTTGATGTATGTTACTGGATTTGACCTGGTGCTTTTGCCGATGGGATTCTGATCTACGAACTCTACTGCCTGAATGGCATCCAAATCGCCCTGGATTGATGCAAATTCACCGGGGCGGTCTGCAACCTGGTCCAATTCGCGTTTCATCGCATTGTACAGGATGTCACGTACCAGACTGCTCTTGCCCGAACCGCTGACACCTGTCACGCAGGTCATTATATTCAGTGGGAACTGCACGTCAATGCCTTTCAGGTTATTGGCGCGGGCTCCCTTGATTTCGATATAGCGGTTCCATGGACGGGATGATGGCGGAACATCGATGGTCTCGGCACCGGACAGGTATTTTATGGTGTGCGAATCGGTGTTGTTGAGACGGTTAGGTGATTTGATGTTCTCTATGGGCTCGTTGAATATGACCTCGCCTCCAAGCCTGCCGGCATTGGGCCCGATGTCGATAATCCAATCTGCGGCGCGCATTATTTCTTCATCATGTTCTACTACAATAACGGTATTGCCTAAATCTCGCAATTGTTTTAGTACATGTATAAGACGTTCGGTATCGCGGCTGTGTAGTCCTATGCTGGGTTCGTCCAGAATGTACATGCTGCCAACCAGTGCGCTACCTAATGATGTGGCAAGGTTTATGCGTTGGCTTTCACCGCCTGACAGACTGTTGCTTGGCCTGTTTAATGTGAGGTAGGGCAGGCCTACATCCATCAGGAATTTGAGTCTGGACCGGATTTCGGTCAGCAGGCGTTTTGCAATCTCGTTTTCATGTTGGTCTAATTGCAGCCTGTCAAACCATTCCTGCAGGTCGCTTATGGGCATCTGTACCAAATCGGTGATGGTTTTTCCTGCAATGCGTACATATTCGGCTTCCTTGCGCAGCCTACGTCCCATACAGGTGGGGCAGGTGGTCTTGCCTCGATATCGCGCAAGCATCACGCGGTTTTGGATTTTGTACTGCCCGGCCTTGAGCATGTCAAAGAATGCGTCTATGCTGAGTAATCCCCATTCTTTTTCTTCGGTGCTTAATGTCCAGGAATCGGGTATTTTGATATTTTTTACATCTTTGGACGCAGGATTCAATCCAAATGGACTCCCATGCCACAGCCAGTCCTTTTCTTCGCGGGTAAGCTTGTAATATGGTTTGTGTATGGGAAATCCGCGTTCGCTATTGAAACGAATAAACCAGCTTTTCCATTCTCCCATTTTCTCGCCACGCCAGCATTGTACACACCCCTCGTACAGTGACAGGGCTGAATTTGGGATGACAAGCTTCTCGTCAATGCCTATGATTTTTCCGTATCCTTCGCATTCGGGACATGCTCCCAAGGGTGAGTTGAATGCGAACATCTGGTCGCTGGGTTTTTGGAAGGTTATGCCGTCTGATTCGAATCTGCTTGAGAAGGTGTGCAGGATTCCTGCCGGTAGGAATCGTAGCATCATTTCGCCATCGCCTTCGTAGAATGCTGTTTCGACCGAGTCTGTCAGCCGGGCAGTGGAATCATTGTCGTTTTTTACGCTCAGACGGTCAATAATCAGGTATATGTCATCTGTATCGCTCAGTCCCGGCTTGGAGGTAAGTGCCCCATCGGCTATCACGTCCTCGATTAGCCGGATTTCGCCGTTGATTTCAATTCGCGCAAAACCTTGTTTCAGATATTTGTTCAGAGCATCGTTTAAATTGCTGTTTTTGATATCTGCCCGGGTCATTACCATAAACCGTGTGCCCTCACGGTAGCTGCGCACACAGTCTATGACGTCTTCTGCATTCTGGCATTTGACTTCATCACCACTGACAGGGCTGTATGTCCGTCCGATGCGTGCATACAGGAGACGCAGGTACTCGTATATTTCGGTACTGGTGCCGACTGTACTGCGAGGGTTGCGTGTCGTTACTTTTTGCTCGATGGCAATAGCGGGCGGAATTCCTGTGATGAGGTCACATTCTGGTTTGCTCATCCGTCCCAAAAACTGTCGGGCATAACTGGACAGGCTTTCGACATAGCGGCGTTGTCCCTCGGCATATAGTGTATCAAACGCCAGTGATGATTTGCCAGAGCCTGATACGCCTGTGATGACAATCAGTTTGTTGCGCGGAATCTCCAGATTGATGTTTTTGAGATTGTTTACGCGCGAGCCTTTTATGTATATTTTTTCGCTCATACCCGTGGTTAGGGCTAATAGGTGTTACTTGAAGATGTCGTTTAAAATTTTTGCCAGACGCAGTCCTCCGCGCAGGAACTGTTTTTCGACAACCGGTGTCCATGCCAGGATGTATGCGTAGGATATGTTGCTGTTCGGGGGGGTGTCCTGGTAAATTTGTTGGGCTATAACGTAACTTTCGTATGCCCAGTCCCGGGGGGTGCCTGACTGCACTGAATTGATGTCGCAGGTATTGGGTTTATCCAGCTCCTGAGCCCATTCTGTATGGCTCCAGTCATGTATGGCTTCTACCAAAAATGAATCCCATGCGGTATGCAGGTCGGTATCTCTCTGGAAGAATGTGATTTTCCAAGTATTGCCGCCACGGTCACTCAGGTGTCCCAAATGTAGGGGTTGGTGAAGGTCACCAATCAGGTGTATCAGGAATTTCAAAGCCAGGGATTTTTCATCGCGTGTTGCCTTGGTATCCTTGAGTATTGCAATCTGTTTGTCAATGGCTGTCAGAATATCGCCCTTGGGACTAAGTCTTGCATTGTCGAATGTTTCGTCCGCATCAATGTTCTTGTAATGCCAGTACTTGGTGTGCAGGTACTTCTGAATGTTGTTGCTTGCCTGGTCCATCCATGCAGCGTAGTATATCAGGCTCTTGCCGTCCAAAAGTGATGTGACGGCAGATTGTGATTTCTTGTTCAGATGTCTTGTTGCAATTGCACAGGTTACGTCATGTCCTTTGTTCCCCCACGAAAAAGCACTTCCAACAAGCAGTTGGGCTGAGAGTGCTAATAATAGTATTCGTTTCATCCTTTACGAAGTGTTGTGTAGGTCATAGCTATAGCTTTACTTTTACGGCCTTGCTTTCGTTTTGCATATGGTCCAATGCGGTTATGATGTATGTGTGACCCTTTGCGTCGGGTGGCAGTGTATAGTGACAATCGCGAGTGATGGCAATCAGGTGGTGACTATTCCTAATGTCCAGTTTCCCATATTCGTCACTTCGGTATATTGCATACCAAATTGCTCTGTCCATCTCTTTTCTGGCTTTTGGTGCATCCCATGTTATGACTGGTCCTTGGATTCCTGCTTTGATGGCAATATTACGTGGCTTGCCAGGGGATTTCTTGTCTATCCACTTCATTTGGGGCTGCAGGGCTGGGTAGCGGTGATATACCATTTTTAGCATTGTGCCGTAATTACCTGGGTTGTCAACTACGGCTTTGGCATACCATTGACATGATCCGGATATGCCTGGCAAGGTGCGCTGCAGTGCGTACTTTGCTCGCATCTGATGACTGTTTGCATCTTGCAAATCAGGGTACTTTACGGTGCGCTCGACATCTTGTCCGATATATAACGGACGGTTGTATGTGTAGCGGCTCCACCAGCGAATCAATTTGTCGTAATCTGCCGCCTTGTTGCCTATTTCCCAGTAAATTTGGGGCAGATTGTAGTCAACCCATCCTTTTTTGAGCCATAACAGGATGTCTGCATACAGGTCATCGTAGTTCTGTGTGCCGTTTGTGTCAGAGCCTGGTATTACTGAGCCGTTTCGCTCATTGTGATATATGCCAAAGGGGCTTACTCCAAACTTGCACCATGGCTTTGCCTGACGCAGGATGTGGTGAAGTTCGCGGATAAAGGTGTTTACGTTTTCGCGACGCCAGTCGTCGAGTGACATTCCTTTGCCATATCTTGCATACGAGGCTTCGTCGTGGAAGGGCAGGCCCTTGACAGGATAGGGATAGAAATAGTCGTCCATGTGCAGACCGTCAATATCATATCTGTTGACAATGTCAACGCAGACGCTGTAGATGTATTCCCTATTTTCTGGCAGACCGGGGTCGAAGATTAGTAATCCATCGTATTCGATGAAACGCTCGGGATGTAGTATGGCAGGGTGGTTATATGCCAGTTCGTGTGTAAATTTAGTCTTTGCCCGGAAGGGGTTTATCCATGCGTGACATTCCATTCCGCGCTTGTGACATTCTTCTATCATCCATTGCAATGGATCCCATCGTGCTTCGGGTGCTTGTCCCTGGCGGCCGGTAAGATAGCGACTCCATGGCTCGATGTTGCTCTGGTACAGTGCATCTCCTTCTGCGCGCACCTGAAACATGATTGCGTTTATCCCGTCCTTCTGCAATTCGTCAAGCTGGTATTTGAGTGTCTGTTGCATCCTGTCGCGTCCAAGACCTATCCATTGGCCGTTGACGCATTGTATCCAGGCTCCGCGGAACTCACGTTTAGGGCACTCCTGGGCATGTGATATGATACTGAATATGATTGCAGGCAAAAATAAAAACAGGTATTTTTTCATTTTGTTGTTTTATTTGTCGTTTGCAAAGATATAAAAAAAATCGTTTTCGTTTTGCCAATCGATTATTTTTAAGCCTCCGTTCCGTATTTGTCATTTATATTGTGTATATTTGTAGCGCGAATATTATAGTTTATGGAAAACAGATATATCAAGGTAGAGTACAAGCTGTATGCTCCGATGGGGGAGAGTAAGGACATACAGATGATTGAGGAGACGCGTGATGATATGCCGTTTGATTTTATCAGCGGTATGAATATGGTGCTTGATGCACTGGAACAGCAACTTGCCCCTTTGACGGATGGGCAGGAATTCCGTATCGAGTTGAGCGAGGATGAGGCATATGGTCCTTATATTCCTGAGGGAGTGCAGGAAATCCCGGCCGAGGCTTTCTTTGTAGAAGGCAAAATGGATACGGAACATGTGTATGAGGGTGCTGTGGTTCCGTTGCGTAATGCAGATGGTGAGCAGTTTAACGGAACAATAGTCAGTATTACGGACAAGACTGTTGTCGTGGACCTGAATCATCCTTTGGCCGGTAAGAATCTTACTTTCCAGGGCAGGGTTCTGGAAAACCGTATAGCTACCAACAAGGAGATTGAGGATTATCTCAACTCGCAGGGAGGCTGTGGCGGTTGCGGCGGATGTGGTGGCAACTGTGGCGGATGCGGTGGCGGTTGCTGCTAAATTAAAAGCAGGAGTTTTGAATACTTTCGGAAATATATTCAGACTGACTACTTTTGGCGAAAGTCATGGTTTTGGGGTCGGTGGTGTTATCGATGGCATGCCGGCTGGTGTTGCTGTTGATATGGAGTTTATCCAGAAGCAACTGGATCGCCGCCGTCCCGGACAAAGTCGTTTGACGACATCCCGCAGGGAGGATGACTGGGTTGAGGTGTTGTCGGGTGTTATGGACGGATGTACTACGGGTCAGCCTATTGGTTTCTTGGTTCGTAACAATAACCAGCATAGTCAGGACTATGACAATTTGAGGGATTTGTTCCGCCCAAGTCATGCGGATCTGACGTATTATATGAAGTATGGCATACGTGACCATCGGGGTGGAGGACGCAGTTCGGCCCGTGAAACTGTGAGTCGTGTCGTGGGCGGTGCTTTTGCCATGCTGGTGTTGCGGCAGAAAGGTATCTCGATACGTGCTTATACTCAGCAGGTAGGGGATGTCGTGCTTGCAGGAACATATGCTGATTATGACCTGGAGCAGACGGACAGCAATGATGTCCGTTGTCCGGATGCGGAAACGGCACGTCGTATGTCCGACCTGATAATGGAAGTAAAGGGTGAGGGCGATACTATTGGCGGTGTAATTGCATGTGTCATACAGGGCTGTCCAGTAGGATTGGGCGAGCCTTGTTTTGGAAAGTTGCACGCCCAGCTTGGTAGCGCAATGCTTTCGATAAATGCTGCCAAGGGGTTTGAATATGGTCAGGGGTTTGGTAATATGAATCTACGTGGCTCACAGCAGAACGATATCCTTATACCATGTGACGGTGAAATTTCACGAAACCGGATGCCAGAGTTTAAAACGAACAACTCTGGTGGAATCCAGGGTGGAATAAGCAATGGTCAGGATATATACTTCAGGGTTGCATTCAAGCCTGTTGCTACCTTGCTTATGGAGCAGGATACAGTCGATATACACGGCAATGCTGTCAAATTAAGGGCGCGCGGTCGTCATGATGCCTGCGTTCTGCCACGGGCAGTGCCTATCGTCGAGGCAATGGCAGCAATGGTCATATTGGATAATATGAAACTTGCGGGAATGATATAAAAGATGTATGACTGAAAAATAGTGGAAAACAGATAAATTTTTTGTTGAAATGAATATTTTGGAACTGAGTGAACAGGAAATAGTTCGTAGAAATAACCTTCAGACGCTGCGAGATATGGGTATTGAACCGTATCCGGCAGCTGAATATCCGGTGACAGCGTGGAGTGCGGATATAGTGGCTTCCTTTGTAGATTTGCCGGTGATTGGAAAGGACGAGGAAGGGAATGATGTCCGGGAAATAGCTTCTGCTGAAAACAGTCCTGTGGTCAGTGTTGCCGGTCGTATGATGGGCCGTCGTATTATGGGAAAGGCTGGTTTTGCAGAGCTACAAGATAGCAAAGGACGTATTCAGGTTTACGTACAGCGCGATGCCATATGCCCGGATGAAAACAAGGATATGTATAATGTTGTTTTCAAAAAGTGTCTGGACCTGGGCGATTTTATAGGTGTAAAGGGTTATGTGTTCCGTACTAAGACAGGAGAGATAAGTATTCACTGCATGGAATTAAAGGTCCTGAGCAAGAGTCTGAAGCCTCTGCCCATTGTCAAGACTGATGCTGAGGGTAATGTATATGACAAGTTTGATGATCCTGAGTTACGATATCGTCAGCGTTATGTCGATTTGGTTGTGAACGATGGTGTCAAGGAAAC
>ODAI013823298.1_pt1 | contig 11211 bp, 3 predicted proteins | sample 1539321 | NCBI WGS metagenome assembly ODAI01 (sample SAMN02144231, study PRJEB22623) | gut metagenome | biome: sheep rumen | host: Ovis aries | place: New Zealand
CCGACTTGCTCGTTCCCTATGCCACCGACACGCTGGGGGCCGACTTCCACACCGCCCACACCGTCACGAGTGCTAACCCCTACCGCGCCGCCAAGCCCGTGCAATTGAAGCTGGGCATCGTGCGTGTGGTGGAAGGCAGCATCAAGGCTGGTTCGCACATTTGGACGCTTGACCCGGCGGGCACCACCATAGGGCTTCTGGCTGGCTCTACTGCGGACGTCACCGACGTGGAGTCCGACGTATCGCGCCAGCATGCCCGCATCTGGTATGAGGGAGGTCGCTGGCTTCTGCAGGACCTTGGTTCGACCAATGGTACGCACGTCATATCTGGGGCTAGCGGCCTCGAATCCAAGGTGGGCACAGACCCCACCGATGCCGTGGAGATTGCCGCGACTGACACCATCTGCCTCGGTGCCTCGACCCGCTTCGTGGTCATGCCCTTGTTGAGTTCCTGAGGACCTCCACCCCTACATCACAGTGCTCCATCCCATCTCGCAACGCAGTTGGTCTGACCCACTGTGACGCCAGAAAGCCGCGGCCGCGACACAGTTGGTCTGTCCCACTGTGACGCAGCCGCGGCTGGTTTGGCTTACTGTGGCTGTCGCTAGCCGAAGCTGATGGTTACTCCCGAGCGGCCAGACTGCTGGGTGAACCACACCTTGTACTTGAGACGTTTGGCCTTGGTCAGGCTCACCTTGGTCTGCACGCGCGTTATCTTCGACCCGGCCAGGCAGTTCTTGACGCTAGTCAGACGCGCAGACTTCACGATGAGCTTCTTCACCTTGGGCGTCTTGGCAAACGCGCGAGCCCCGATCTTGGTTACTTTCGCGCCGATGATCACCGTGGTCACGTTGCGGAAAGTGCCCTTGAGCTTGCTCGAGATGGTGGTGAGACTCACCGTTACCCCACCGATGGTGCACTGGCTCGGCAGTGCCAGCTCAGCAGTCGTACCTTTAAGCACCTTGACATCAATCAGCTCGGCCTCGGCCACAAGGCCGTTTTTCGATACCTTGGTTACCTTGAGAGTGTAGGTAGCCTGACTATTCTTATAGACGAGTCGGTCGCCTACATGAGTCACACGCGCTTTGATGGTGAAGGGCACCACAAGCCCACCGCTGAAGACACCTTTGCCCGTAATGGTGCCCTTGGCCTTGCCAGGATAAACGTTGTTCGCATAAGCGATACTGTAATCTGTACCGTTTTTGAGGGTGATTGACCCCAACTTGACGACCATCGAAGGCTTGAGCGCCTTGCCGGTGCAGGTGAAGGTGCCCTTGGTCATCTCTACCTTGGCAAACTGCAGCGCAAGGTCACGCAGTCGGTAGGTGGCAGATCCGGCGGGAACCGCAGTTCCCTTGGCGATACGCTTGTAGGAGGTGGTGCCGGCAAGCTTGGTGCGGAAGACTTCTTTGTCGAAAGCAAGGCGCGCCGCCGTTGCCTTCGCGTTAACAAACTCGTCCCCGCAGACTAGCTCCTTGAGACTGGAGCAGCCCGTCAGGAAGCCGCTGGTTGAGGTCGCACACGAGAGGTCGAGATCGCCGAGCATGAGCCGCTCGAGCTTCTTACAACCGCGCACCATACCTGCAAAGCTCTTAACATGCGACGTGTCGAGCCCCGAAAGGCTGAGCTCAGTCAGCGCAGTGCAGTCGCAGAACATGTAAGCCATGCTCTTGACGTCGTAGGTGTCGATGTTCTCAAGCCCCTTGATGCTGGTGAGCGCAGTGCAGCCATCGAACCAACTAGCGCAGGTAACCGGTGCGCATGCGAAGAACGACTTGTCGATAACCACCTTCTTGACCTTAGCCGCTTGCGAGGCCCAAGGCACTTCTGCACCAGACATAGCTGTATGGCTATCGAACCAGCGGGCATTAAGAAGCAACTTCGTAGACGACGAGACCACGCTAGCGCTAGGTTTCTCGTTTCCGTGTTTGAGGTAAAGCAGGCCATTCTGATACAAGAAGGCGTAAGCACCAGTGTCTTCGATCTTGAAGGGTACCGTCACCACACCATAGTAGTCACCAATGCCCTTAAGCTTAATGGTAGCCTCACCGACCTGGGTATTGTGTTCACACGACGTGACCTCATAATCGATGCCCTCCTCGAGCGTTTGGTCGTCGATAACGAGTGTAACGTCAGGATTAATACCCTTGCCCGTATACTCGCAGGTAAGAAGCTTGCCGGCAGAGGCATTGACACTCTTGCCGTCGTGCGAGAGGGTGACGGTGGCTTGCTTGAGATGTACACGGTCCGCAACGACGTAGGTACCTGCACCTTCAGGAATTACATCGCCCGCCACAAAGACCATCCCGTCCTCTTGACGCCGCATCGGAACGGGAAATGTTGCGAGAAGGGACTTTTTTACAAATTTGTCGTCATCCACGTTGTAAATGTCTTCGTCACCGTCGCTTGACCTGAGAATCAACGTTCCGCCCGCAACGGTGGCGGGAGTCTCTTCGTCCACTACCAGCGTGCCCGTACCATCGCCCAAATTGACTACCGCGGTATCCTGTGCAGGCTGCTGAGAGTCATCAGCTTGTGAAGTCTCTCCTTCGTCTTCACCACCCTCTTCTCCTGAGGGCTCGACAGATTCCTCAGGCCCATCAGACCCAGTGCTAGAGGCAGAATCTTCCTCCTGCTCAGATGAAGCGCGCTCGCCAGCACCTTCTGGCTCTGCAGCTACACCCTCTTCGACTGCCCCATCCACGGCCGATTCATCCGTGCCAGACGAAAGATCCTCTTGCGCATCATCCTTCGCGTCGTTATCCACAGTATCTTCTGGACCAGAAGCCTCCTCGCCTATAGTTTGCTCGGAATCACCTGAAAGGTCCTGAACAGAGTCGCTCGAATCGGCAGTGCCAGCTACCTTGCCCGAACCACATACCTCGTTGATGCGCGAGATAGCTTCCTCCTCGAAGGAGTCACCGTGAAATTCATGGGCAATATCGGCAAGTGTCGTTTCATCCATTCCGAAGTAAGCACCTGGAAACGACTCGTCTACTAGAAATCGTCTCAGCTTGGTGTCGTCGACTTCTTCTAGCTGCCAGCCACGTTTTTCGCACGCGTACAGACGCAAATCCTCGATGAGAGGTTTCACCAATTGTGGGTCATACCAGTCGTTCAACACTTTGGCAAAGACAACAACCTTGTCCCAGGTCATCTCTTCATACGACAGACCTAAAGCTCCTGATATATACCTATAAAACTCGATGTCGTCGAGAATCGTCCACTCGGGATAGCCACACTCCTGGCATATGTATACCCGCAGGTTCTCGACGAGGTGACCCTCTTCGCGGCGTTTTTGCTCAATCCGGGATTGCTTCAAGCTTTGCCAATTCCACCCCTCCCCAAGCTTGAGAGTCGTCAACGACACGCAACCATCGAACATATGAGAGAAATTCGAACATCGTGCGGTAGAAAGGCTCGTAAGATCCAATTCCTCGAGCTGCTCGCAGCCTGCAAACATGTGAGCCATCGACGTCACATGGGACGTTGGCACATATTCTAGACCACGAACCTCCTCCAGCTTGCTCATACCCTCAAACCAAGAGTCAAGACGTGTGGGGTTGCCGTATCCCTTTTCCCAGCATATATCGAGCGCGTCAGAGAAAATAACTCGTTTGACATCGGATACGGTGTAACGACTGTACGCAAAACCAGGATGTTTGGATGCAGCATTACCACTGTCCCAAAAGTGACCCCCTGTCTGGAACTCAAAGCCTTTACCACTTCGAACATATGCCTCAAAGCACATTTGTCCATTGAGCGCATCCAGCCACAGCGTACCATCCGGGTAAAAGAACTCGCACGCCGACGTATTTGTCTTGTAGTATCCCGGCAGCAGCGGATTGTTACCAGAGTCAGCCCAGTAGTAACGTCCGTCCACGTATACAACGTGGGCGTCGGCGATATTGAGAGAAGACTTATTCCCGCATTCCTTCACCGAATAGAAGTAGTCTCCCCTTCTGAAGAGCCAACCGTAGTCCACGCCATCGGAGGAGAGCTGGGCAGAGGTCTTGGCCCACGCGGGCACGGGCTGTAGGAAGGACACCAGGCACAGCAACACAACAAAGGCAGCAGCCGCTAGCCCTCGCCACAACCTACTCGTATGTGCTCGCATGCCCTCACCCATCCTGCAGACAGTTCTACACCTCATTCATATTATTGTATATGTATGACTAGACACAAATAGCCATGAACTTCAGCACCGTAATACCTCCAGCGGAGAAGCAGATCCCGGTGCCGGGGACGCATCCTCGGCACCGGCCGTATCGTGCGCGTTTTGCCAGACTACTCGCTGCGCAGAGCCTCCACCGGGTCACGCCGCGCCGCAGCGCTCGAGGGAATGAGGCCCGCCACCAGCGTGAGCACCACACTCACGCACACCAGCGCCACCGCGTTATCGGGCTTGAGCTGCATAATGTTGGGCACGTCCTTCAGCCGGTATACGATTTCGTTGACCGGAACTGACACTGCGTATACCACCGCAATAGCCAGCACACCCGCGAAGAATCCCTCGATGACCGTCTCGGCGTTGAAGATATTGGCCACGTTAAGCTTGCTTGCACCCATCGCGCGCAGGATGCCGATCTCCTTCTTGCGCTCCAGCACGCTAATGTAGGTGATGATTGAAATCATGATAGAGCTCACCACTAGCGAGATGGACACGAACGCTATCAGCACAAGCGAGATGGTGTTGACGATGTCGGTCACCGAGCTCATGAGCACGCCGGCGATGTCGGAGTACTGGATGGTCGCGTCGTCACGCCCTTGCTTCTCCATGCGCGCGTTGTAGTCGTCGACAATCTCGAGCACGGCTTCCTTCGCCTCGAAGTCCTTGGGATAGATGGAAATGGAGTCGGGGTTGTCCTGCTCGGCAAAGCCCAGCTTCGTAAGGTTGCCCTCGTAGGTGAGCTCGTCGGCATTCATATAGTTGGAGAGCAGCGACGCCAGGTCCTCTTGCGTCATGTTGAACTGGATGGCACGGGCGAAGGCATCCGCATCCACCGAGAAGCCGTTCTGCATGGCATCGGAGAGCTGGGACATTGTGCCTTCCATCTGGCTGGCGATGGCCCCGCCAATCTGCTGGCCCACCTGGCCCATGGCCGCAGCCATCTGCGCCTGCAGGCCCTGTGCCACCGCCTTGCCCAGCTCGGCCGCCATGGTCTTTGCTGCGGTCTCCATGAGCCCGCCCATGGCCTGCGAGATGTAGGGGGCGAACTGCTCTGTCATGTAGGAACTCATGGCGTTGCCGATGGCGGCCTCCATCTGCTCGCCGACACCAGCGCCAAGCTCGCTCACCACAGGTGCGATGATCTTTTGTGCGCTGTCGGTCTTGAGGTAGGTCTCCATGAGTTTGGCGTAGTCCGTCTGCGATTCGTCTTGCTCGGTTTCCTCCCCCGGCTTCTCCTCGCCGGGCTTCTCCTCGCACTCTTCCCCACTGTCCTGACCGGTCAGCAGCTCGGGGTTCTTCATCAGCCATGCGGCAAAGTCGGCGCCGAGCGCATCTGCTGCCTGATTGATCGTTTCGCGTTGTTCGTCGGTGAGCCCGCCGGCACCAATGAGGTTGATCCCCTCCATGGTGAACTGCGGCGCACCAGCGATAATCTGCGCCATGGTCTCCTCATCCGCGCCACCCGCTAGAAGCGCTGGGTTGGCCATGATGGTCTGGATGAGGTATGGCAAAAGCTGCGTCTGCACGTAGGTGTTCATGGCGCCTGCCACCTGCTGTCCCAGCTTCTCGCCGAGCGCGGCCTGCAGATCCTGTGCCACCGGCGCCAGGATGGTCTGCGCGTTGCTGTTCTCGTCGTTGAGGTACGTTTCGAAGAGCTTGGCATAATCAACCTGCGGCTGTTCGCCTTCCTGCGTGGCAAAAAGCTCCGGATGCTCGCTCGCCCAGCGCACGAAGTCCGCCGTGAGCTTTTCCAGCGCCCCGTTTATCTTGGTACGCTGCTCGTCGGTGAGGTCGATCTGCGAGGTGTCCAGGCCCAGGTCGAGCCCCTCCATGCTGAAGGCAGGCGCGTTGGCCATGATCTTGCGCATGGTGTCCTCGTCAAAGACCGAGGCCATCTTACTCGTGTCCATACTCGAGAGATCCATGCTGGACAGGTCCATGCCAGAAAGATCGAGGTCCATGTTGGAGAGGTCGAGGTCCATCCCCTGCCCCAGCCCCTCGAGCGCGCTCTCGTCGAAGGTGAACGCCTGGCGCAGCGCCTCCTCGTCCACTTCGAACATCGACTCCATGTCGAAGTTCTGGCCCTCCTCGTCGGCCAGCTCCTCGAAGGTCTTACCCGTGAAGACGTCCACCGCAGGCTTAGCCTTCTGCTCGGCAACAATCGTCGACTTCTGCGACACCTCCATGAGATGCAGCGTGAGCGCCTGCGTGTAGGCAATGCCCTCGCCCACCGTTGACGAGCTCCCGTTGCCTGAACGCTTCACTATACCAACCACATGCAGGTCAACGGCCTCGTTGGCCAGGAGCTGGCGCATGTAGGCCTTGTCGCTCGTCATGTCGGTCCAAGTACCCTGTTCGGCGTTCTTGCGATACAGGTTGCAGGCGGGCACCACCTTAAAGTGCAGCTCGAGCGCCTCGTCCATGGTAATGCCCCGGCCCGTCTCGGGAACCTCGACCTCCTCGCCCGCAAGCGCCTTGGTCATCATGTCGTCCATAACCTTGGTGTCATAGACGCCCAGGCTGTAGAGGGTGTAGTCGGTGATAGCACCGTTGCGCCCGAGCACCAGCAGGCACTCGTCGTAGGCCTCGGGCCAGCGGCCTTCGACAAGCTCCAACGACTGTTCGGTCAGACGTTGGTCGTCCAAAAGCTGCGTGAACGACGACATGGACGTGCCGCCCAAGAAGGCCGAGCCTGAAAGGCCATTGGTGAGCAGCGAGCCGCTACGCGACGGATTGAGCTTCACGATGCCCTTGGACGTGTCGGCCTTGAAGATCTGCGGCTGCAACCCGTAGCTGTATTGGATGGAGTTGACGTAGGGCTCCATGCCCGAAGAGCCACTCTCCAGAAAAGCCCTGAACGCGCGCAGGTCGTTGTTCTTGACCTGCGCAAACACGTCGGACATGACGGTCTCCTGCGGGATGAGCCGCTCGTCTTCGACTTCTGCCTCGTCGCTGCCGCCAGCCATGTTGGCCACCATCAGGCTCGTGAGGTCGAAGCTGCTCTTGGTGATGGTGAGCGGATAGCTGGAAAGCGCCTCCTCCTCGGTGCGGGCAATGTAGTCGTTGACGCCATTGGAGAGGGCCAGAATGGCTGCGATGCCAATGATGCCAATCGAGCCAGCGAAGGCCGTCATGAAGGTGCGGCCCTTCTTGGTCATGAGATTGTTGAAGGAGAGCGCGAGTGCCGTGAGGAAGGACATGGAGGCGTGCCGCGTTGCATCGTCCACCGAAGCCTTAGTGCGCGGTGCTGCGGGCCTCGGGCCCGCATGACGGGCGCCCTTGGCCTTGCCACTTCTCCCCACGCCATACACCAGAGGCACCTGAGCCTGGGCATCCGTCTCGAGCGGGTCGGTGTCGTCCACGATACGCCCGTCGCGCAGGCGCACGATGCGCGTGGCATACTCCTCGGCAAGCTCTGGGTTGTGGGTGACCATTACCACCAGGCGGTCGCGGGCAATCTCAGCCAAAAGGTCCATCACCTGGATTCCCGTATCGGTGTCGAGCGCGCCTGTGGGCTCGTCGGCCAGAACGATGTCGGGGTCGTTGACCAAAGCGCGCGCGATGGCCACGCGCTGCATCTGGCCGCCGGAAAGCTGGTTGGGGCGCTTGTCAGCGTGCTCTTCCAGCCCCACACGCTTCAGGGCCCTCAGGGCCTTGGCACGCCGCTCGGTCGCCGGCAGGCCAGCCAGCGTAAGCGCAAGCTCCACGTTGGCCGCAACGCTCTGGTGCGGGATGAGGTTATAGCTCTGGAAAATGAAGCCGATGCGGTGGTTGCGGTAGGCGTCCCAGTCGCGGTCGGTGTAATGCGTGGTAGAGACCCCGTTGATGACGATGTCACCAGAATCCGCATGATCGAGGCCACCCAAGATGTTGAGCAGGGTGGTCTTGCCCGAACCCGATGGCCCCAGAATCGCCGCAAACTCGTTGTCGCGGAAGGACACCGACACATCGTCGAGCGCCACCTGCGTGAAGTCGGCAACCTTATAGGCCTTGCGGATATGCGAGAGCTGAAGCATAGCGACCCCGTTTATCGCGTGCACAAACTAATGTTACTAGCGTACCATTTACCCTCTTTCCCGCACAGGACAAAGCGCCTCTCATAACAGACCCATCAGCTAAATCAAAAAAGTTCTAACCACCTGCATAAGCTGACAGACTCTTTTCAGGTGGCGACACACCTAAAGGCAAAAGGTCGGTATGATAGGGCATGTTGGATCATTCAATTCACTCATTTGACCCTGCATACGGATAAGAGACTACGATGCCAGCACGAGACAGAGACCCACGACCTTCCTCCCGCCCTCGGGGACGTGACACCCGGGCCAGTTCGAGTTCCAGCACCCGTTCGCCTTCCACAAGGCGTCGCCCTGACACCTCACCCGCCCGTGAGACTCAGAGGCGCAGCGCCGCGACCAGCCGCGAGACCACAAGGCGCGGAACCACGGCGTCACAGCGCAGCGAGGCCATGCGTACGAGAGGCTCTGACGGAAGGCCTTCCGCACGGAATGGCGAACGCAGGCGCCAAGGTGCGCAAACACCGTCATCCGAGCGTACGCAACGCCAGCCCCGCGAGCGCACACAACACCGTGTGGGTGGCATCGACGGATTCCGCGCACTCGCCATCATTGCGGTCGTGCTCTACCATCTCGACATGCCCTGGCTGCCCAGCGGACATCTGGGCGTCGTCATGTTCCTGGTGCTTACCGGCTACCTGGTGACCTCCTCGCTGCTCAAGCGCCTTCGCGACGGCCTGAGTGCCGTTCCGCGCTTCTGGGTCCAGCGCCTCTCACGCATCTGGCCACCCATGGCCCTCATGGTTGCCCTCATCGTGCTTGCCTGCATAGCCTTCAACCACGTGCTGCTCACCAAGGCTCGGCCCGACGTTGTTCCCGGTCTCCTGCTTTCGGAAAACGTCAGCTACATCATGCGCAACGTGTCGTACTTCGACCAGATCGGCGGGCCCTCGCCCCTCACGCATCTCTGGTACCTAGGCATCGACATGCAGTTCTGCCTGATCTGGCCGCTCATCATGGTAGCCGGCGCCATCCTGCCCTCACGGTCGAGCACGCGCCGACTCGCCTTGGTGCTGGCCGTTGCCTCTGCCGTAGCCATGGGATTCCTCTTCAACCCCGAGGGCGGCACCACCCGCGTCTACTACGGACCCGACACGCGCGCGTTTGCGCCACTCATGGGCGCCTGGCTCGCCTACGCCATGCCGCTGGGCAAGCGTCCCGCACGCGACCTGCGCGACTTCTTCGAGCAGAGCCGCCTGCCCATAGAGATCGCAGCTCTCGTCTCGCTGGTAATCCTCGTGGTGGGCATGGTGCTCATCCCCGACACCTCGCCCATCCTCTACCTTGGCGGCATGTTCGTCGCAGCACTTCTGTCCACCATCATGCTCGCCGCAATCGTGCTGCCAGGAGGCCTCATCTCCACGGTGCTGTCGCTTCCGCCCCTCACTTGGCTGGGCTCGCGGTCATTCGGCCTGTACCTCTGGCACTATCCGCTCATCCAGCTCTTCCACGCCACCACCAACACCACCCCCTGGTGGCAGGTGCTGCTTTGCGTGCTGCTCTCGGTGCTCCTGGCCGAGCTTACCTACCAGCTGGTGGAGCAGCCCATCGCACGTGGCACGCTGGTCCCCGCCATCGCCGACCAGCTGACCGCAGGTTCGCCCATTGCCACGCCTGCAGGCATCGGGGCCATTCTGCTGCTGGCCCTGTGCGTGGGTGACGGGCTGGGCATGGCGCTCATTCCCGACGAGACCCTCGTGCCCGAGGATGCCATCGTAAGCACGGGTGACGACGCAGGGCATGCCATGGACCTCAGCAAGAAGGAGGAAGAGCCCGCACCGCCGCAGGAGGACATACCTGCTGCCGATGCCGTACTGCGCTCGTCACAGGCCGAGAAGGACGCCGGCGTGTACGACCCGGTGCTCATTGGCGACTCGGTGCCCGGCGATGCGAAGGCCTTCTGGGATGCCGCCTGCCCTGACGGTCTGCTCGACACCTTTGTCGGGCGCCGTCCCGACCAGGCCCTCGCCGTCCTAGACGAGTACCTCGAGATGGGCGTGGTGGGCAAGATCGTCATCATCCAAGCCTTCTCCAACACCCCCACCACCATCCAAGAGCTCGACCACATGATCAGCGCCTGTGGGCCCGACCGCATCGTCTATCTGGTCAACGTGCGCATTCCTGAAATCGAGGAGACCCAGATCAACCGCACGCTCGCCGAGGCGGTCAACAACTACGACAACGTGCACCTCATCAACTGGCACGCGCTGAGCGAGGGCAACGGGGACTGGATCTATCCCGACGGCGAGCACCTCACCCCCACGGGCCAGCCCATCTACATAAACATGCTGGTCGATGCCATCGCCGACGACTTCACTGCCGCGGGCGGAACCATCACGCGCAAGATCGAGGGCCAGACTGTCCAAGGGACGGGCATGTCTGTGGTGGTCGACAACACCCAGCAGACGACCGATGACACCTCCTACACCGAGGAGTCCACCGACGACAGCTCGTACACAGACGATGGCTCGAGCGAGTACACGGAAGACGCGAGTTCCGGGGAGTATTCCGAAGGCTAGCATCGTGGCTAGGACAACGTAACGCGCAGCCGCGCCCCCAGCTCTACAGCAGCTGGGGGCGCACTTTGTTGCGCCTTGTTGCGCGCATGCCATCCCATCGGGCCTTTCGCCACATTTAGCGCGTGCGCACGGCATGCAGGGGTTACCATACACACATGTGTCCACAGACGAAGGAGATGCCATGGCAGACTTGCTCGTACCGTTCGTCCTAGCCCTCACACCCATCATTTGGCTCGTCATCGCGCTCATTGGCCTCAAGCAGCAGGCTTGGATGGCAAGCCTAGAGGCCATGCTTGTGGGGGTGGTCGTGGCAATGGCCTACTGGCACATGACCCCCATCAACATTGCGACGGCCGCGCTCGAAGGCTTCCTGTTCGCCCTTTGGCCCATTGTCATCGTAATCATCGCCGCGGTCTTCACCTACAACCTCTGCGTGAGCACGGGCGCG
>ODAI010142225.1_pt1 | contig 11210 bp, 10 predicted proteins | sample 1539321 | NCBI WGS metagenome assembly ODAI01 (sample SAMN02144231, study PRJEB22623) | gut metagenome | biome: sheep rumen | host: Ovis aries | place: New Zealand
AATCCCTTTCTCATGCATACCGACCGGGATACCTCTTCCGTTGTCCGATACCGTGCAGGATCCGTCCGCTTCCAGCGTGACCTCTATCCGGTCGCATGAGCCGGCCAGATGTTCATCGACCGCATTGTCTACGATCTCGTAAATCAGGTGATTGAGACCTTTTCTGGATGTGCTTCCGATATACATACCGGGCCGCATCCGAACGGCCTCGAGACCTTCAAGTACATGGATGCTGCTTTCATCATAATTGGATTTTTTTGCCATATGTGTACCCCCTGAGTTTTGCATTATACCATTCGAACGGGTGTTTGTAAAGAGGCAGTTTTCTGTCATATCCCGGGCAAAGTATTTTTATGCTCTCAAAGAACAAAGAGTCGCTTTGCGGAGCGTTTTTATTTTATGGGAAATTTCGGAGAAATTTCTCGTGAAATAAAAAAGACAGCCGCCAAGAAACAGCTGTCTTCCGTATACGAAATCCGATTCCGCTTTTCCCTTATCCGATAATTCCGTGCAGATACGGATTTATCTCGTCCTCCGCAGACTCGATCAGACCCTTTCTGTCCAGGAGGCTTCTCATATAGTTGATATCTTCGCCGGGTGTATCCCTGATATCGAATCTTGCCCACTCATCCATGTAAGCCACAAAATTGGCAATGCATGCCTTGATAATGTCCCGGGCATCCACCGGACATACTGTCAGAGTCCTATTACGAATATCGATCACAAGCGTCTCCTTGTCATCCGCTGCCAGAAGGTACGTACCCTCTTCACCGTCTATATTGAGAACGAGATGCTTGTCGATCTTCTTTCCCTGGAGATACATTTTGAATTCCTGAATAAACGGCTCGGTTATATCCTGCGTATAGGAAAGCGGAATATCTATCATGTTTCCGTCTTCTGTACCCAGGCTCAGAAATGCAAGACCTTCGACCGGTTCAACCACTTTTACTCTGCTCATATGTTTTCCTCCACAAATTATCGGTGCAGCCGAACCATAATCAACATTCATATCCAAAATCTGCGGGTACAGGCTGCCTGTGCATAACGTCATCTTTGCTTTCATGAAGCAACGATTCTATTTTAGCACGTTGAGGCTGTCCCTGCAACTGACGGCCCATACCGGAACGCTACATAGTTCTTCGGCTGAGCGCATTTAAGATCACACGAGAGATCTACATGCATGTGACGGACAAGATCCGGAAGGCGGACAACGAGAAGCTTGACGCGGTAAGCATCCTGTAAAAACGATTTTCCGCTTCTATTCCGCGCGAACTCTATTTTGAGCAAACTAAAATCCCGAGATTGCTGATATTTATCAGTAATTTCGGGATTTTAGTTTAATAGCCGGTAGGGGAAGCGAACCCCTGTTTCCGCCGTGAGAGGGCGGCGTCTTAACCGCTTGACCAACCGGCCGCGACTTGCGACTCGTTTATATTAACACCTAAACGGGATTTAGGCAAGTCTTTTTTTTAATTTTTTTAATTATCTCAAACTTCCCGCATTCAAAACACAGACATAACGCGGGAAGTTTGAGTAATTATTCCTCAGCCGTACATTCTTATTATGATTCACTCAGGCAGTACTGCGGATTGCGGTTCGAATCGAAGAACGATGCCACATCGTAGATTCCGAGTACATCAAAATCATGCGAATATGTCTCATGGGACGGTGTTCCCGGAGTGATCGCATTATACATGCTGACGCCGTCAAGCGCCACACGGCCGGTTCTTACATAATTGGAACCGAATTCAGTCCAGCCGATATTTCCGTCAACATTGCAGAAAATATCGAAGCCCTGGTCCTTGAAATAGGTGAACTTGGCATTGTCGGACGTATAGCCCATGACCGGGCCGATATCCGCGCCGAAGGCGAAGATGATCTTGTTGGTCTCGCCTACGCATTTGCCGACAGCGATCTTCCATCTCTCATGGTCAGCCTGAAGCTGCTCGGGCGTGGAGTCCGTCGCATTGCGATGTCCGTAGGTATGGCTTGCAAATGTCCATCCGTTGGCCTTCATCGCATTTGCAATCTTTGTCGCCTCGGCAACATCCGTATCATAATCATATTCCGGATGATTGCGCAGGAATGTCTTCTGCGCCTCATTGAGGTCGGCGCCGTCGACGCCCTCCTTATAGTAATCGTTCGTTCTGTATCCAAAGATACCGTTGTAGCCGGTAAGCGCGACGGTAGGCTTTGCGCCGTGATAGGAAAAATCCGGATGCTCCTTGATGAACGTATCGATTCTCGGAACCATATCATAATCGCCTATCTTCACCTGACCGTCCAAATCGGTGAACTGGCACTTGACCTCTCCGTTCTCGTCTATGACCAGCTTGTCGGCATAGCCCTGTGCGCCGTTCTCCCCATAAGAGTGATAATAACTCAGGTCGTCCTCGGACATGATAAGCGGCTTCTTTCCTTCCGGCAGATAGAGATTCGTATTCTTGGATATCGTGACGGATCCATCCGCATTGGTCGTCTTCACAATAAGGTCGTCCAGGCTGATCAGGACATAACCGGCATTGTACATATCCTGGACCATGATATCGAACTCTCCGACCGTCGTCATGGCCTTGTTATTTTTTTCAACACGCTCCTCCGTACAGGTCTCGGAGGCTATAAGGCCGCGATGATCGTTGATCAGGGAATGCCAGAATACATGAGGCGTTGTGGATACCTCAACAGGAGTGCAGGCATTCTTGGCCGTCGTGATCGTATTGATCTCGGCAGTGAGATCCCCGTCAGACTCATAGCCCGCAAAGGACTGAATCGTCGCGATCGCGCCGTCATAGTCATACTGAGCGGCCTGAAGCCTTGCATATTCAAGTACGCCCTCTTTGGTGGATAAGTCGGCGTTTGCCGCAGCGGTTGAGACAACAGGCTCCTGAACAGCCACAGCGCCGGCATCGCCCGCGGACGCCTCATTCTCCGTGCCGTCGGCGGAAAGACTCGCATCCTCTCCCTGCGAAGAAGCCTCTGTTTTTGCCTCTTCCGTGCTTCCTTTGGAACCTTTTTTCATAAGGCGGCCCGCTATAACAACAATCACCACAAGAACAAGGACAAGCAGAATAAGAACGACCGCCCGTGTGATCAGAGCCTTCTGCCTCTGTCTTCTGCGTCTTTCTTCACGCCTTTTGCGGCGTCTCCGTCTCTCTTCAATGTCATTATCGTACTGCTGTGCCATGCTTTACTCCTTCCTGATGCAGCCATAGGTAAACTGTGATCTGTTTCTTTTTTATATCAAGTCCGCCCTGTCAGAGCCTTAAGATGCGTACATATACCCTTCGGGTCTTCTGCTGTCAAGCATTCCCCCGAATTCGCCTATACCCAGCGCGTTGAAGACTCCTGCGGTATTGCCGTCCTGATTGTAAGTGATCAGATTGTACGGCGTGAGTCCGTACCGTGCGGAACATACATAGTCGATACCGTATATCTCCCGGGCAAATACGCCTCTGCTCCCGGTACAGAAGAAATGATATCCCTCGCCTGTGTAATACTTATACTTGTCGTTATTGGACTGGTAGTCACCCGGCGTATCGGATATGTCACTGTCATGGGAGAACACGAATATGTCGGTCTTCCCGATAATCGGTTCAACGGAAGCTTTCCACTTCTCGTTATCGGTCTTGAGATCCGCAAGCTTGGAAGTACCTACGATTCTGTCGCCCCAGGTCTTATTTGCAAATTCATACCCGGCGTCGAGAAGCGCCTGGGCAACTTCCTTCGCGTCGGCGACTTCCTGATCATAGTCAAATTCGGGATTGTCCCTGAGCCATTTTCCCTGAAGTTCCGTGAGTCCGACTCTGCTCTGATAGGAAGAGTCGGTCCGATACCCCAGCACACCGTTATATCCCGTAAGAGCCAGCGTCATGCGGGCCCCGTTGTATGAAAAATCCGGATGTCTCTTGATAAAGGACTCAAGAATCGGAATCGCATCATAATCGCCTATTTTCTCGGTACCCTCCGCGTTCACATAGAGGCACTTGATTGACCCGTTCTGTAACACGACCTTCGACGCAAAGCCGATTCCCTCCGTGACATGATGATAATTGACATTATCCTGTGTAAGCAGAAGAGGCTTTTTCCCCTCGGGAAGCTTAAGATCCGCACGGGGCGTAACACGGACGCCGTTATCCGGAGTATCTTCCGTTATGACAAGGTCTCTCATTCTGACAAGCACGAACCCCGCGTTATACAGTCTGTCAAGCAGCTCGCCGAATTCTTTCGGGGTCAGATTATTACTGTTGTTGACAGCAACGCGTCCTTCCGAGGAAAGCGCCGGATCAAAACCTCTGTTATCGTTAAGAAGCGGATAAATATAGAGATGCGGGACCTGAGTCACATCGACCATGCCGTTCTCACCGATAAGGTTTTCCAGATAGGTCACCGTTTCCGTCTGATTATACTGCACCTGATCTATATCAGCCGTTTCTATGTTGGCCACAACCTCCGGCTGGCTTTCAATCGTAACCACATCCTGTTTCGTTCCGCCGGTCGTCCTGATCCGGATGACCAGGAAGATCACAACGCCAATCACGGCTATACCGGCACCGATAAAAATCGATATGATTACTTTTCTTAAATCGTTCTTCTTTTTTCTGCGATTTTTAGCTGCCAAATTACTTACCTCTTTATGAATGTTGCCGTTTCATCGCATCGCGAAAGACGTCACTTTTTCTTCTCCTCCGGGGTTGCGGAAACACAGAGATTATCGGCACTCGCATGATCTTCGGAATATGCGAAGTAAGTTCGTCCGTTAAAACTCTCCACGCTGTACAGGAGAATTCCCCCTTTCTGGTTCGTCTCGGCATCATCGGTCACCGGCGTCGCCAGATTTACAAGAATATCATGTTCCTCGACTGTCAGATCCTCTCCCAGCTTCGCGATATAGGCTGAAGCCCCGTCATAAGACTGACCTGGATTCGCCACGTCTGAGCTGTAATAGAGATTCCAGCCCTCCTCGGTCTTGACCAGACCGGCCGGTTCCTGATCCGCGACGCACTCTAACATAGTCTGCGGGGTTTTCCAGCTTTTTCCGAGATTATCCGAGACGCTGACCATGATGGAAGAATTGGCCTTATCCCTTGTCTCCTTTTCGTAAACGAGATACAGTGTCCCGTCATTATAAGCCAGCTTAACATCTTCCAGATTTCTGTCGTCGCTCGTGACCTGGCTCAGATACTCGATCCGTTTCAGATCTTTGGTACAGTAACAGTTGATGGTATACTCTCCGTTCTCGGCATCGAACTCGGAGGCGTTCATCGTACCGTTCAGGAACGTCAATGTTATATAATACATGTCATCGATCTTGATTATGGCGGGATCGATCATAAAATCAGCCGAATCATTCTCGAGAATAATCTCATGGCTCTTTACGGTCCCGTCGTCATTGAGACGGACAAGTCCCAGCTTGTAGTGATGATTTGTATAGATAACGATGTTCTCCTCCGGAAGGACACTGAGCCAGTCGGCTTCTATCTCCGTGTTGATGACTTCACCCGTCTGAAAATTGAGAGATATCAATTTCCTGTTAATGCATGTCATCAGAATTTTATCTGACATGAGCTTCGCATCACCGGCAGCAGAGCGATAAAAGCGGAAAACAAGCTCAGCCCTTGTCTCCTTCTCGGTTCCGCAACCGGTCAGAATCATTATTCCGGATAATACAAGTAAAAGAATAAAGCGTGGAATCCGTTTCATAAATGCTCCCAGCATATTTTCATATTATTTACTTACACTTACCGCATACAGTACACAGACAGTCTCATTATTCTCGACTGATATGGTATTTAAGCAGCAAGTTTGAGTTATTAATTTCTTTCCCGGCCGGATTGTGCCGGAAGGCCATATGAAATCAGTATAACATCTGACAGAGTGTTTCTCAAGTCATGACATTTATGGATTTTTAAGTTCATTCGCAGTTCACTGTCAGTTCGTTGTCAGCAGTTCATATCCGGTTCCCGACACATTCCCCGTTCCGGCAGACCTGCCTCATCTTTCCGTCCGATATCTCATATGCCTCGCCCCAGATGTACTCCGTCCCGTTCGCAATCAGAAGATAACTGCCGTCGGGAAGAGCAAGGAACCGTCGTCCGAAACTGTCTCCGCAGGTTATATCGTCTATAAGACGCATTCCGTCCAGCTCGAAATCCTTCACCATCTGATAATGCGGAAGCACATTTGTATCGGTAAGGCCGAGCCCGTAAAGAAAACGGCTGTACGCAGGATTCACAGCTTCCCCGGGCAGCTCCGGCTGCGCATAAACTATATCAGCCGCATTCATTGTCCCCGCGCTGATTCCGATTACAAGCCCGTCAAATAGTCTCAGGCTCTCACGCAGGCCGATTCTCTGAAAAAAAGCGTTTTCGGTCGGCACATGCCCGCCGCCGAGAAAGACCACATCATAGGAATCCAGGCACTCCGCACTGAAATCTGCCGTGCGGTCATCCCAGATATCGAGACAGGATACGGGAAACCCCGCGTCCCTGATCGATTCCTCCATGCTGTGCCGCATCTCATCGCAGGCCTCCGCTTCCGAAGGAAATGCCGAGATAACGAGACACCTCGCACCGTCCGGCCAGTATGCGGCCAGATTTTCGGGAAAACGGTTCATGGGATCAAATCCCGTCACCTGTCTGCTGTTATCCAGCGGTCCGAACGGGCTGCTGGTAAGAAAAATGACTTTCATAAAAAATCTCCAAACTCCATATTCATCAGAGCGCCGGAATCCCTGCATCAACGTCCGTCATGACATTTCCGCTTTTAATTGTCCGTATTTACAGACGTATGAATTCCCCGACCTCTCGACTTTCTCCAGCTTCATAATCTCTATCGCCGTCTCCTGTCGTGTCCTGACGGCAAATCCGTGCGGGATGTTTCGGTAGCACCCTCTTTTCCTGTCATTCGGAAGCGACTCCATGAACGCAAGATGTCTCTTTATGCGTTCGTCAATATATACATTCAGCGTCTCCGCGTCCTGATCCAGCTCTCCAAGCGCGCTGTCCGCAATGTTCTCATCTATCTCATAGCCGATACTGCTGCGGCCGGCGATCATGCCTGCCAGGCAAGTTGTTCCGAGCCCGACGAAAGGATCCAGAACCACATCATCCCGAACGGAATACATGTTGATGAGCCTTAAGGGAATCTCAAGCGGAAACGACGCGTTCCGTTTCCTGGCTGCACCGGCGGCCGGTAGAACCTGAGATGCTCCCTTTATGTCCCAGAGATCCGAGAACCAGACATTCCTCTCTTCCCAGAAAAATGCACTCTTCCTCCGTCGTTCTCTGTCAGCTCCGTCGAACGTCCTTTTTCCGCCCTTTCGGAATATGAGTATGTATTCATGCTCATATGTCACATAGGCTCCTGCCGGGTACATACCCGATCCCATGAACTTGTTCGGTGCATTGGATTGCTTGTGCCAGTGAATATCGGGAAGAACGCTGTACCCCATCTCCAGAAATGCTTCAATGATCCGGACATGGTTCGGATAAAGCATGAACCGGTCCCCCATGGTCCTCGTCGCGTCGCCGATATTTATGCACACAAATCCTCCGTCCGCCAGAACACGGTCACATTCTTTCCATACGGAATCCAGCACAGCGTGCATTCCGCGGAAAGCAGTCATTCCGTCTCGCATTTGAAGAGCTTCCCCGATCGCGGGATCCTGATTTGCGAACATACCGTCCCACATTTCAATCATGGGATACGGCGGAGACGTCACGATCAGATTTACACCGCCGTCGGCAACGGATTCCATATTTCTGCTGTCACCGACCAGAATTTCATGCCTTGTCATATCAGCAAATAAGCCTCCTTATATCCTCGTCGTCTTTCCCTTTCATACTGAGGAATGTAAGCTCATGCGTCTTTCCGTCCCGGGTTTCCGCCAGAAGAATGCGCGCGTCACCGGCAAACCCGTTCTGCTTCGTCCGGTCATAAACCTTCACGACATCGTCGAGCCGAAAGACGGTTCCCGATCCTCTGCTCATGAGATAGCGCTCTCCCCGGATCACGCGTCCGTTCAGAAACCTTTCCCCGTTCCTGAAGTCGTCCGTCACACAGTCTATAGTACCGTCCTTTTTGAAACGGTTCACACAGGAGGCCGCCTCATTATATTTGCCGAGCCAGTTTGCAAATGCAGCGCAGGCCGGGATAATGAACATGATTCCGGGAATCCCCACAAAGACAAGTGTGATGATTCCCACGATGCCAAACAGGATGAACATGGCAAATAAAATGATATCAAATATCCGAAGATACCCGATCAGTTCTTTTCCCGCAGATTCCAAATCAGCACCCCCTCCTGTCGCTCCCGTTATTTTTGTCAGAAATTACTATATCTCACAATCATGAACTTTTCCACCCCTTCTTTTATGGCACTTCCTGTCCGTATCATATATAATACGTTTATATTTAATAACTCAAACTTCCCTGATACAATATGCAGTATCTGTATGATGAGACTGTCTGCGTAAGTATGTGGGAAGTTTAAGTAAGTTAATAATACCGGCAGATTTCTTAAAGTCTGCGGAACGGAGCATATTATGAGCAAAACCATACAGATTCGCAACCTGGTCATCGGACCGGGAATTCCCAAAATCATCGTCCCCATTGTAGGCCAAACCCGGGAGGAGATACATACCTCCGCGGAAACGATCCTGGCCGCAGGTCCGGACCTTGTCGAATGGCGGGCCGACTGGTTCTGCGATGTGACAGACCCGGGAGAGACAATCGCCCTACTCTCGGAGCTTCGCCGCACACTAAAGGATATCCCGATCCTCTTCACTTTCAGGACCGCGAAAGAAGGCGGAGAAAAAGCGATCGACACGGATACATACATAAAGCTGAACAGGCTCGTTTCCGCTTCAGGTCTTGCGGACCTCATTGATGTTGAGCTGTTTACCGGTGAAAAAATCGTGCGGGAAATAATTAGCGACGCACATTCATACGGTGTCAAAGTCATTGCTTCGAGTCATGATTTTAAGAGCACTCCTTCAAAAGAAGAAATTATATCCAGACTGAAAATGATGGACGAAGCAGGGGCCGACATTCCCAAAATTGCCGTCATGCCGACATGTCGGGCAGACGTTATCACGCTGCTGGATGCAACGCAGGAAGCAGATTCCGTCCTTGACAAGCCGATTATAACCATGTCCATGTCCGGAACAGGACTCATCAGCCGGCTCGCCGGAGAAGCTTTCGGCTCCTCCCTCACGTTCGGATCGGTCGGAAAAACCTCGGCTCCGGGACAGATGGATGCTCAGGATCTGCGAACAATTTTAAAATTGATCCACAATGCAGGACGAACTGCTGATTAAAAAGGAGGACCCCTATTATGGAAGCTTTAAAAGAAATGTCCGAAATACCCTTCTCGAGGAACATCGTACTGATCGGATTCATGGGAGCCGGAAAGTCTTCCGTTGCCGCTTATCTATCCGAAAAGTTCTCCCTGGAAACCGTGGAGACCGATCAGGAAATCGTCAACCGCGTGGGACGAAGCATTCCCGAAATTTTCGAGACTTTCGGAGAGCCTTATTTCCGCGACCGGGAAAGCGAAGTCATCCGGGAAATCGGGGAAGGTCAGCAGATGATCATCTCTGCGGGAGGCGGAGCCGTCCTGCGGGATGAAAATGTGGAGAATATGAAAGAAAGCGGCGTCATCGTGCTTCTGACAGCTACACCCGCCGCAATTCTCGAGCGGGTCAGGGACAACTCGGACAGACCCCTTCTGAACGGAAATATGAATGAAGAATACATTGCCGGTATGATGGAAAAACGCAGGGCGAGATACGAGGAAGTGGCCGACTATATAATCGATACCACAGGCAAAACGATTCCCGAGGTCTGCGACGACATCCTTGCCGCACTCGGCTGAAAAAAAGAGCCGCCTCACGAAAGTGGGGCGGCTCCTTAATTTTACCTGTACTTAAATCAACCTTTTCTCTGTGCCGCAACTTCTGCCGCGAAGTCCTCAGACTTCTTCTCAAGGCCTTCACCCGTCTCAAAACGGACAAATCCCTTAATAGCGACGTTGGCACCGTTCTCCTTGGCGACCTGTGCAGCATACTTGGCTACAGTCTGCTTGCCATCCTCAGCCTTTACATAGACCTGGTCAAGGAGGCAGATCTCGGAGAGCTCTTTGTTCAGACGGCCCATAACGATACCATTGATGACCTTATCCGGAGCGTTCGGCTTCTCGTTCTTAGCAGCAGCGAAGAGAATCTCTTTCTCCTTCTCAAGGAAATCATCACCGATCTCATTGCGTGAGCAGTACTGCGGACGCATAGCCGCTGCCTGCATAGCGATGTTCTTAGCCATTTCCCTGACTGCATCGTTGACAACGTCTGTCTCAACATCAACAAGAACAACGATCTTGCCGCCCATATGTGTGTAGGAAGCAATAAAACCGTTCTCCTCTGCGACCTTTGCAAAACGACGGATCTTTATGTTCTCGCCGATTGTTGCGATCTCCTCTGTAAGAAGCTCATCTACTGTCTTGCCGTCAGCCATCTTGGAAGCCTTGAGTGCATCGACATCAGCCACATCATTGTTCATGATCTGATCTGCAACTGCAGCCACGAAATTCTGGAATTTCTCATTCTTTGCAACAAAGTCTGTCTCGGAGTTGATCTCGACAGCAACGCCTGTCTTCTCATCAGCGGAAACCTCTGCATAGCAGAGACCTTCTGCTGCGATACGGTCAGCTTTCTTGGCAGCCTTCATCTTTCCGTTCTCTCTGAGGAAGTCGATGGCCTTCTCCATATCGCCATCGGTAGCTGTGAGAGCTTTCTTGCAGTCCATCATGCCTGCGCCGCTCTTCTCACGAAGTTCTTTAACCATTTTTGCTGTAATAGCAGCCATATGTTTTTCCTCCTTATGCAAAGTCGAATACTTTGCCGAATTTATCTTCTTAACACGCCTGCGAATTCTTAAGCCTGAGCTGCAGCCTCGGATTCTTCATCCGGATATGCTGTATAGCCATCAGCCGGAACTTCGGAGATATCTGCTTCCATAAGTCCCTGGTTAGCCTCGATAACAGCATCAGCCATCTTGGAAACGATAAGCTTAACGGCACGGATAGCGTCGTCATTACCCGGAATGATATAGGTAAGTTCTTCCGGATCGCAGTTCGTATCGCAGATACCGATCAGCGGGATGTTCAGTGTGTGAGCTTCCTGTACGCAGATGCGCTCCTTCTTCGGGTCAACGAT
>ODAI013376539.1_pt1 | contig 11210 bp, 10 predicted proteins | sample 1539321 | NCBI WGS metagenome assembly ODAI01 (sample SAMN02144231, study PRJEB22623) | gut metagenome | biome: sheep rumen | host: Ovis aries | place: New Zealand
AAGCCGCTTCATATCCAGATAACTCTGCTTTTGAAGATATAGGTAACTCGTAGACCGTTTAGCAAATCCTATAAATACAAGGAATTTTGTTAAACATGCACTAAAAAGAATAGAGAGGATATATGATATGCTTATTTACATCGATCCGTCAGCGGTTACATATGTGATTCAGGCTGTTGCAGGAGTGATAATAGCCATCGGTGCGCTTATCACGGTGTTCCGGCATAAGATAATCGCTTTCTTTAAGAAGGGCAAGAAGGACGAGACCAAAGCCGAGATCCACTTTGAGGATGATACTGCAAGCGAATCATAGAAATTTCTAAAAGCGAGGTAATGACACGGTGATCGCATTTATAGGCAAGGCATTTGCGGCATTACTGGCAGGCTGTTATAAGATAATACCAGATTATGGATTGTCCATAGTCTTATTTACGTTGCTCAGTAAGGTTATTTTACTGCCGATTTCGGTAATGGTTCAGTACAATTCCATAAAGATGGTCAAGATGTATCCTGATATGAACAGGATAAAGGCCAAGTACTTCGGGAATAAAGATATGATATCCGAGGAGAATTATAGGCTCTATCAGAAAGAGAAGTATCATCCGATGCTTGATCTTGTACCGGTTATAATACAGCTTATAGTCTTAATGGGCGTTGTGGAAGGTTTAAAGCACTTTAATGTTGCAGACAGTATATTTTGTGGGATTGATCTTAGTCTTATACCGAGCAAGATCTTGGGTAAGTACATACTGGTTCCGGTGATAGCGGCAGTATCTGCATGGTTTATGTGCTATATACAGAATAAGGTCAACGTGCTCCAGTCTGAGCAGAGTAAGGCTAATCAGTATATCACTATGGGTATATCGGTTGGCCTATCGTTGTATCTTGGATTCTTTGTGACGGCTGGTGTTGCTCTGTATTGGACGATAGGCAATATCCTTGCAGTTGTCCAACTCTTTGCGCTCAATGCATGTATAAGTCCCAAGAAGTATATAGATTATGACGCTCTTAATGAAAGCAGAGAAGAACTGAATAAAGTGGAAAACTATCATAAAGCCGTCAAGAATGAGATAAGCAAAGAAGCACAGGTCAGGGAAAAGCAGGATTATAAGCGCTTCTTTAAGTACGGATATAAGCAGATAGTGTTTTATTCCGAGAAGAACGGATTTTATAAGTATTTTAAGAATGTAATAGAGTTCATACTTAATAAGACGGATATTGTTATTCATTATATTTCCGGAGATCCGGATGATGAAGTCTTTAAGATGTCATCCGATAAGTTTAGGACATACTATATAGGAGAGAATAAGCTTATTGTGCTTATGATGAAGTTGGAGGCTGATATCATGGTCATGACGACCCCTGATCTTCAGACGTATCATCTTAAGAAGTCTCTTGTTCAGGATAACATAGAATATATCTATATGGATCATGCGATGGGTGATGTCAACTTAAGTTACAGGAAGCATGCACTTGACAATTTCTCCACGATATTTGTTCCCAATGAACTTACGGAAAAAGAGATAAGAGCCGAAGAGAAGCTTTACAACCTTCCGGCAAAGAACATTGTCCGTACGGGATACGGCCTTATAGATGACATGATCGAGAACTATAAGAGCAGCAATAAGTCTGAGAATGCCGTTAAAGAGATATTGATCGCTCCGTCATGGCAGCAGGATAATCTTATCGATCTATGTATAGACGGGATATTGGACAAGATCTTAGGTAAAGGATGGCATGTGATATTAAGACCCCATCCTCAGTATGTCAGACATTTTGGCGAGAAGCTTAATGAAATTAAGGATAAATATAAGGATTCTGAGGATTTTGAACTTCAAACGGACTTCTCATCCAACAAGACGGTCTTTGATGCCGATGTGCTTATGACCGACTGGTCGGGCATAGCTTATGAATACTCATTTACAACGCTTAAGCCCACATTGTATATCAATACACCTATGAAGATCATGAACCCTGATTATGAGGAACTTGGTATAGAGCCTTTTGATATTACCGTAAGGGATGAGATCGGTATATCAGTGGATACCGATAAGCTTAATCAACTTGATGCGGTTGTTAACAGATTACTCAATGATGAGGTTTATTCGCCTGATTCGATCGCAAAAGTAAGGGATAAATATCTCGATAACATAGGCAAGAGTGGTGAGGTCGGTGCAAGATATATCATCGGTAAACTTATAGAATACTCAAAGAGGTGAATCATATGGAAGCAGTAAAACGTAATATATTGCTTAATCCCGGACCGTCAACTACGACGGATACTGTTAAGTATGCGCAGGTTGTTCCGGATATATGTCCGAGAGAACAGGAATTTGCAGGCCTTATGAAGGGGCTAAGGCTGGACCTTCTTAAGACGGTTCACGCGAAACCTGAGGATTATACGTCGGTATTATTCTGTGGTTCCGGTACGCTGAATATAGATGTGTGTATCAATTCGTTACTTCCCGAAGGTGGCAAAGTACTTGTTGTCAATAACGGTGCTTACAGTAGCAGGGCGGTAGAGATATGTGAATACTACGGACTACCATATATTGATCTTAAGTTCCTGGTAGATCAGTTGCCTGACTTGGAAAAGGTAGAAGAAGCATTAAGGAATAACCCGGATGTAAAGCTTGTTCACACTACGCACAATGAGACAGGGACAGGCATACTTAATCCCATAAGAGAGATAGGTGCTCTTGCACATAAGTATGGAGCCGTGTTTACTGTTGACACTACATCTACTCTTGCTATGAGGCCTATCAACGTATACGAAGATAATATCGATTTCTGTATGGCATCAGCACAGAAAGGTCTTATGGCTATGACCGGTTTGTCATTCGTGATAGGTAAGACTGCCGAGATAGTTAAGTCTAAGGACTATCCTAAGAGATCATATTATTGTAATCTCTATCTTCAGTATGAGTATTTTGAGAAGACCGGAGAGATGCATTTTACGCCTCCGGTTCAGACCATATATGCGACAATACAAGCGCTTAAGGAGTATTTTGCAGAGGGAGAAGAAGCTAAGTGGGCCAGACATACAAGAGTATTTGAAGCGATACATAATGGCCTTGATGAACTTGGCTTTAAGGATATCATCAAAAGAGAATGGCAATCCGGTCTTGTAGTATCGGTTAAGTACCCTGATGATTCCAATTGGGATTTTGTTAAGGTTCATGATTATTGTTACGAGAGAGGATATACCATATATCCCGGCAAGATATCTACAACTAATACATTCAGATTATGCGCTCTCGGTGCAATAGATGAAGAAGATATACGAGGGTTCTTTAAGGTATTAAGAGAGGCCCTTGTTGCATACAATATCAGTATTCCAATTAAGTATAACAGCTAAGGCGGTGTAAAATGGCAACAGTATATACCTGTTTCTGCACGGATGTGATCCATGCAGGACATATGAATATCATTAATGAGGCAAAAAAATACGGAGATGTCATAGTCGGTGTCATATCTGACAGGGCTATGGTTAAGTTTAACAGATTCTCCACAATCTCATTTGAGGAAAGAGTTAAACTTGTAGAGGACATCCCTGATGTATCCAAAGTGATAACGCAGGATACTGTTATGTATGACGAAGTCATTAAAGAACTTAAGCCTGATTACGTCATACATGGTGATAACTGGTTAGAAGGTCCTATGAAAGCTATAAGGGACAATGTAGAAGGCCTTTTAGCTGAGTACGGTGGTAAGATCATAGATGTTCCTTATACGTTTAACGAAGAAGTTAAGCATGTTGACACCATTATGAGAGAGAAGCTTGCGATGCCTGAATACAGGCGTCCCAGACTTCGCAAACTTATAGATATATGTGATGTAGTTAAGACTATTGAGGTACACAGTGGCCTTACAGGTCTTATAGCAGAGAAGACGATTGTAGAAAATAACGGTGAACTTGCACAGTTTGATGCCATGTGGATCAGTTCTTTATGTGATTCTACGGCTAAAGGTAAGCCGGATATAGAACTTGTGGATATGACAAGCAGATTCCGTACGATAGATGATGTTACGGAAGTAACTACTAAACCAATTATATTTGACGGTGATACCGGCGGACTTGCGGAGCACTTTGTCTATACTGTCAGATCGCTTGAGAAGATGGGTGTATCTGCGGTCATAATTGAAGACAAAGTGGGCCTTAAGAAGAATTCGTTGTTTGGAACAGAGGTAGAACAGACTCAGGATACCATAGAGCATTTCTGTGAGAAGATAAAAGCCGGTAAGAAGGTTCAGCTTACTGAAGATTTCATGATAATAGCCCGTATTGAAAGTCTTATTCTTGAACAGGGAATGGATGATGCCATAGCCAGAGCTAAGGCATATGTTGAGGCAGGAGCAGACGGTATCATGATACACAGCAGACGCAAAGAACCGGATGAGATCCTTAAGTTCTGTGATCTGTTCAGAGAATTTGATAATGTTACTCCGATAGTGGTGGTTCCGTCGTCATTTAATACCGTTACTGAGGAAGAATTGGCATCACATGGAGTTAATATAGTGATATATGCTAATCAGCTTACCAGAAGTGCATTCCCGGCCATGGAACAGACGGCCAAGGACATTCTTAAGTATCACAGAGCAGCCGAAGTTGATTCAAGACTCATGCCTATTAAGCAGATAATATCGCTTATAGACGAACTGTAGAGGTGTTATTATGCTTAATGCTATATTGATGGCATCCGGAATGGGTACCAGAATGCGTCCACTTACTGAGACCATGCCTAAGCCACTTATACCCGTGTGCGGCAAGCCCATGGTTGAGACGGTCATAGAGGGACTTATTGATGCAGGTGTAGATAATATATATATAGTGGTTGGATATCTTGGTGATAAGTTTATTCCGTTTGTTGAGAAATACAACGTTATGTGTAAAGACGGGAGTAATCACAATACAAATGTAGAGATAATCCGCAATCCTTATTATGAGACAGTTAATAATATCTCATCTGTCTATGTGGCAAGAGAGAGTCTAAGGGAAGGAGATTGTTTTGTATGTGAAGCAGATCTCTATGTTACGGATAAAACTATTTTTGCTAATCATCCTGATTATTCATGCTATTACGGAATACTAAGACACGGATATGTGAATGATTGGGGGTTTGAGATAGATAATACAGGAACTATCACCAGAGTCGGTAAGGGAGTGACAGATTGTCCTAATATGGTAGGAGTGTCATATCTTAAGGCTAAAGAAGCAGCGATCATAGCTGATGCTATTGAGAGTACATATGAAACTGCCGGATATGAGGAATTGTTCTGGGATGATGTGGTAGACAGGAATCTTAATAAACTTAATCTCAGGGTATGGCCGATTAAAGAAGGTCAAATAGCCGAGATTGATACGGTTGATGAATTAAGAGAGATGGAAGAAGAATTAAGCAAGGGTAAGTTTAAATGAGAGTAGAAGATTTAGTAAGTGCATTAGGAGCAGATTTTTATACCGGTGTTCCGGATTCACAACTTAAGGCATTGTGTAACTATCTTATGAACACATATGGGATAGATAAGGAACATCACATAATAGCTGCTAATGAGGGTAATGCAACTGCACTGGCAGCAGGATATCACCTTGCAACAGGCAAGGTGCCTGTCGTATATATGCAGAACAGTGGAGAGGGTAATATAATCAATCCGGTTGCTTCGCTTCTTAATGAGGCTGTATATGGTATCCCTGTTATATTCATTATTGGTTGGAGAGGTGAGCCCGGTGTGCATGATGAACCGCAGCATGTTTTTCAAGGTAAGGTGACATGCAAGTTACTTGATGATATGGATATAGAGTATTCCATCATAGATAAGGATACATCCACTGAGTATATATCTAAGCGGATGGATATATACAGACCGCTCCTTAATAAGGGCAAGAGTGTGGCTTTTGTTGTACGCAAGGGCGGACTATCCTATGATGAGAAGGTTGAATATAAGAATTCTTATGTCATGAACAGGGAAGAGATAATAAGGCATATCGTTGCTTATACGGGTGATGATGTTATCGTATCGACGACAGGTAAAGCCAGTCGTGAGCTATTTGAGATAAGAGAAGCCAATGGACAGACCGAACATGACCATGATTTCTTAACGGTCGGATCCATGGGACATAGCAGTTCGATAGCAATGGGTATAGCCATACAGAAGCCTGATAAGAAAATATGGTGTATAGATGGAGACGGGGCAGTGCTTATGCATATGGGTGCAATGGCGCTTATGGGAAGTAATAAGTTGTCTAATATGGTTCATGTTGTGATTAATAACGCTGCTCATGAGACGGTGGGTGGTATGGATACGGTTGCAGATGATATTGATTTGACAGCTATTGCCAGGGCCTGCGGATATCCCAATTACATATGTGTAAATAGTTATGATGACCTTGATAAAGCGCTTAATCAAGCGAGCAAGACGAACGAACTCTCATTTATAGAAGTTAAGTGTGCAATAGGTGCTAGAGATGACCTTGGTAGACCGACAACAACTGCAAGGGAGAATAAGATAAACTTTATGGATTACTTGAATAAATGATGAAAAGTAGCGCAGATAATGGTAGAAAAGTATATATAGATATATTAAGGATCATAGCAGTCTTTTTGGTTATATTCACTCATACCGGTGATTTCGGGTCCAAGTTATATGTTATGGACGAGTATATTGAAAAAAAGCCGGAATTATACCTATATATTTTGGCTGATGTTTTTCGATGTATAAATATTCCTCTTTTTCTTATGATAAGTGGCACCGTCATGTTGCACAAAAGATATAGTTACAGACAAGTGCTTAAAAAATCATTAAGGTACGCAGGTATTACGATAATTGTATCGTATATATATTATCTGTGGAGAGGCTTTTCACCGATTGATATAGTGCAGTTTTTGCGTTTATTGTGGTCTGATGAAGTGTTCGGACTAATGTGGTTTATGTATGCATACATTGGCTTGCTGCTTATGACTCCGGCCATGCAGAAAATGATCGCAGAATTTGAGAGAATTGATTATGTATATTTTCTTGTTTTGGGTATTATTATCAAAAGTCTTTTACCGCTACTATCATTTATATTCGGATGGAATGGCTTTGGAGTATATAGTGACCTTTTGACAGATATGATTTTTTATCCTATTGTAGGCGCCTTTTTGGGTCACATAGATATTTGTGAAATACAAATGAAGCATATGCTAATGATATCGGTTGCCTGTATCCTTTCTTTGGTTATTAATGTTGCTATGGTTAGGATTGATTATTTGATATGCGGAGAATATTCAGAGAAATACTTGTTCTGTATGTCTACGATATCTTCAATGGCAATATTCATGATTGTCAGAAAGATTTGCTCACAAATAGTGTTTTCCAATGTACTGAAGAGAATATTGAGTGAGTGTGGAAACTGTGTTTTTGGGACATATCTGATAAGTATGTTGGTACAAAATAATGTATTTGGCATATATTGGCGAGCATATAAGGTTGTCAAGGGACCGTTAATAGCGGGATATATATACACATTAGTAGTTCTTGCCATCTGTATTATAATAATCTTCTTAGTAAGAAAGATACCGATTATAGGTAAATTGCTGTAAGTATTTTGTTATTATGGAAATGGTAGGCAGCACATTATGGAAAATCGAAAGACCGGAGTAGAATTATTGCGCATTATAGCCATGGTCATGATTGTCACCCATCATTTTGCGGTTCATGGCAGTTTTGAGTATGCACCATCTTCTTTTTCTTTCAATGAACTGTGGATACAGTTGATATCCATAGGAGGGAAGGTAGGTGTCAATATTTTTGTGCTCATTTCCGGATTCTATATGTCAGAATCTTGTAATAGTCCTTTGAGAAGAGTAATTAAGCTGTGGTTGCAGGTCATATTTTATGCTATTCTTATTTTCTTATTATTCACATTGTTTAGAATTCAACCATTTACTGTTAAAGAATTGATTAAGCACTGTATGCCTATTATTTTTTCACAGTGGTGGTTCGTAACAAATTATGTTGTTCTATGTCTTCTCTCGCCATATATTAATGTTCTGATACAATCCTTGTCAGTAAAACAATATAGAGAAATGATTATTCTATGTACAGTTATGTGGAGTATCGTACCGGCGATAACAAATATGTATTTGGGATGTACAAGTTTGGTATGGTTTACTTACTTATATTTACTTGCTGCATATATAAGGAAAAACGAAATAAAAACATCGTATAAAGTGGCTGGGTTTTACGCATTTACTTTTTTTGTTATATTAATTGCTGTAACAATAACTATTGATATGATCAGTATGGAAAAACCTGGATTATATGAGCAGGCAACCAGGCTATATGGAATGGAAATGTTTCCTGTTTTAGCCATTTCGATTGGCTTGTTCCTTGCTTTTTTGAATTGCAATATAAAATACAATAGAGTCGTTAATACAATTGCTTCGGCGACTTTCGGTATATATTTGATACATGATGATGTGTGGGTCAAGGAATGGCTATGGGGGACAGTTATTCGCCAAGGAACATATTCTGAGAGTTGCTATCTGGTTATATTCAGTTTGTTTTCAATAATGAGTGTTTTTGCCGCGTGTGCGATTGTTGAAATAGTTCGCAAAGCATTGTTATATAAAATTGAAATAGAAATAACTAATGGAATAATAAAGAGAATTGAAATGCTACTAGGTTGTGTGTCAAACATGAAAGGAATGAAATCACGTGAAAAACATATTGAAAAAACTAAATGATTTTATATATGAAATACAAACAAGGAACAATCGGCGGGTTTCGAAAAAAGGTATACTTGCGCTGCTAATTATGGCAATGATTCTTCCTGTATTCTACAAGTATAGTGTAGGTGGTTATCGTAATCTTATTTTTGTTATGATAGGATTGCTTGCCTCGTGGATTATTAGTGTTGAGATATTTTGCGAGATGCGTTTGTTTGTGCCGATTTCTTTTGAAATGATTTTTGTATTAAATAATATTCTTATATGGGGTAGTAATACATATAAGGGTGTAGAAAACAGATGGGATTATGCAGACTTTATTGAACCAATGAAATCGAGTGGACCGGCTCATTATCCTCCATTATCTATTATTATATATCGATTATTTAACAAACTGATTACGGTAGAAAATGATGATATGTATGTTATCAATTATTCAGTTTTTCTTGTGCTACTTTTTTCTATAATGGGAATGCTTATTGCCTCTATATGCTATATGAATCATAGAAGTAAGATGCCGGAATATGCAATTATCTGTTCTTCAATAGGCGTTTTGCTTACATCGCCATTTTTGTTTGCTATCCAGCGATTAAATGTCATTCTATTCGCTATTGTCGGAATAATGTTTTTTATTCTTTTTTACAACGCCAATGATTCACGTTGGAGAATTATTGCAATTGTATTTCTTGTTTTTGCGGCAAATATTAAGTATTATCCTGCGATTTTTGGAGCATTGTTTATAAAAGAGAGAAGATGGAAGGAATCTATAATTGCCACAATTGCAGGAATATTAACGTTCGTTTTCTCGTTAATTGGAGTATGGAAAAAAGTTGCATTGAAGGAATTAATTGAGAACACTCGTGAGACTATTAATCAATGGAAAGGTGCGGGTATCTCTATCAGCACGCTTGTTATTCGAGCTAATGAACGCTTTGGTATATGGCAAAACGATGTGATACCTATTGTATGCACAATTATGACGCTTTTTTTCTTATTAATCTCTATTTGCGCTTTTTTTGTATCAAAGAAAGAATATATTGATTTATTACTGTTGGGAATGATCTGTATTTTTGTGCCAACATATAGTTTCTGGTATTCAGTTGTATTTATTCTGCCAGCGATCTTATCCTTTGTTTGTAAGAAGGAGTTATACGATATAAATGACATGGTTTGCATGGTACTGATGACGGTAATCAGTATGTATGCATATTGTAATACTGCGCTATTCCATATGAATAGTGTATGGCATTTATTGATTTTGTGGCTTGTCTGTATCATTATGTCTTGCCTTGATTATATAAAAGGGAAAGGAAAGATAGCATGAAGATATATGATCGCTATGGGTGGTTTAAACTCTTAATGGCTGTAATGATTGCGATTTATCACTACAACATTCTTGTACAAAGTGTTTTTAGTATACGTCAAAGCGGTATAATAGCACTGTTTATCAGATTCTCTGTGATGCTTGGCGGATCAATTCCAATGGTTTTTTTTGTTTTATCCGGAGTGGCAATCTATAAGGGATATTATAATATAATTGGACGAGATATAGAAGATAGAATCGGCTTTGCAGAGTATATTAGAAGACGAATAAAGAGGCTGTATCCTTTGATGTGGGTGAGCATTATATGGTGGTCCATATTTGATAACGTGTATATGTACAATATGGGAGAGTGGTGGACAGGAAGAGATAGTAGTTTGTGGGATGTTCTAGTTGCAATGACCGGTATATCTGTTGGTACTGTTTTTAACAATATAGACAGAGTAAATGGGCCGATATGGTACATATCAGTTTTGATGGTGTGCTACGTGGTTTTTTACATATTATGTAGTATAGAAGGGCTATGGAGAAAAAAATTGCAATTAATACATTCCGAATATCTTTTGTTTCTTCTACCAGTTGCGGTCGGATTAGCAATTATGAATTTTGATATCAATTTTCCGTTTTTTAATTCAATGACCGCAAAGGGATATATAGGCTTTTTTGTTGGTATAATTCTAATTAAATTTATTAGAGAAAATGCATTAGATAGAAACTCGGTAGGATTGTTAATTGCCTTTTTGGCTTTTATGATTCAGATTATCTGTGTTATAATCTTTCATAATAAGTTAGATATATTTTTTGGCAATTGGGAGATGAGTCTATGCTTTACATTTGCTCCACCAATAGTAATTATTGTTGAAAGGTTGGATTATGGGGCATTGTTTAATAATAGAATATCTGATTTTTTGGGGCAAATATCATTTCCGTTATATTTGCTTCACATGCCGTGTTTTCTGACAATTTCTGTTATGAAAGAGGTTATTGGAATTTCAATAAAACGAAGTGTTTGGAATGAGTTGGTGTATGCATTTATACCATGTATACTATGTTGTATATTTATGAATATGTTAAACCATAATAAAACACAAAGATAGTGAGTCTTTTAGGAGCATTCCTGTAATTCATAAATAGCGCCAATTGAATAAAAAGAGACCTATCGATAAGATATAGGTACA
>ODAI013474100.1_pt1 | contig 11210 bp, 1 predicted proteins | sample 1539321 | NCBI WGS metagenome assembly ODAI01 (sample SAMN02144231, study PRJEB22623) | gut metagenome | biome: sheep rumen | host: Ovis aries | place: New Zealand
ATTATTCGAAATAGAATTTTCTGCAATATCATTATAATAATTGGACATGATAATAGGAATTGAGTAAATTTTACCAAATGTAGCATATTTTAAAATCAAATCCCAATCAACAAATCTCTTCAGGGTTTCATCAAATCCACCTTCATTTTCATAAATTCCTCGTGTATGGCAAAAACAATTTAAATCGATATAATTTCTGTTAGAAAGCAAACCTTTATTAATAGTACCATAACGCATATATTTGAGATTATTTTTATCTTTCTCATATACATATTGACCAGAATATAAACAATCAGCATCAGGATTTACTGAAAAAGCACCAACCATTGCTTTAACATAATCCTTCTCCCAATCATTATCTGAATCTAGATACATTATATATTTTCCTTCAGATTCTTTTAAAGCAATATTACGTGATTTTGAAACACCATAATTAATAGGGTTATTTATAACTTTGATACGTTCATCATCAATCTTTTTAATTTGTTCTAGTGTTTTATCGGAACTATTATCATTTACTATTATTAATTCAATATTTTTATAACTTTGATTTAAAACTGATTGGATAGCATTTTCTATTAAATTTTCTCTATTATATACTGGCATGATCACTGAAACTAAAGGATTATCCTTTACTTCATTAATTAAATATTTTGCAATGTTATTCATTAATGCAAGGATTTTTTTTCGTGGTTCGTTTGCAGGTAAAACCATTTCTGGTGAAGTCATGCTGTTTGAAAAGAATCTTTCAATGTTGTTTTCATAATCATAATTATTAAAAGTATGACTTGTTGTGCTAATAATTTTATTGTTTGAAATTAATTTTAGGTCATGTTTTACGCCATCAATAAATTTCTCTGGTATTATAAATTCAAATCCATGTTTTCCTTCATTAATATTTTTTCTTTTAAGATCTTCTCTGTAAATGTTTGCATTAATGGGGAAAGTTTCATCGTCAATTTTTATAACAGCATCAACAGGATTATTGTTTCCTATTTCTGCAATCCATCCTTTTATAAGTGTATCTTTGATACTGGTTTGGAAAGCACCTTTTATTACGTTGGCTGATTCTTTATCATTTATCAGGATATTATAATTAATTTCATGAATCTTAATATTATCTTCTGTTAACAATTTGATGTTATGGTCTTTTTTATCTTTGAATTTTTTAGGAATCTCGAATTCAAAACCATGTTCGCCATGATTAATATTTTTTTTCTCTAAATCTTCTCTGTATATATTTGCTTCAATCGGGAAATATTCATTATCAATTTTTAGTTTTGCATTAACTGGTTTGTAATTATCTATTTCTGCTATCCATCCCTTAAGAATATTATTTTTAACACTGGTCTGTATAACTCCTTTAATTTTAATATTAATTTGTCGTCCTTCATTTTTTCCGTATAATAAATAATGTATTGAAGGATTAAGAGTTGTTCTTTTTAAATCAGGATTTAATTCTAAATACTTTTGGTTATTAAATTCTTCATTTGGTTGATATCCTTTTTTTGAACCAGTATATAAATAATGTAAATAAATATTATTATATTCTTTAATATTATTTGTTCTAAGATAATAACCAATGTTTAAAAAGTCACTATTTCTTAACTTTTTATATCCTTTGATATTTAATGGTAAATTCTTGATTCCACCAAGCTTGTTTGAATTTACTAATAAACTTAGGGGATAAAATGTGGAATATAACTTATTTTTTAAGGATTGATTGTTCTCATATTCTGACAAGTAAATCTGATTCAATTCATGATTTAAACTGGGATTATCATATTTTTCGTTACTTAATTTTTCATCCAAATTACTGAAAATATAAACTATTTTATAATCTTCTGAAATAGGAGATACTGATAAATTATACTTTGTTATATTATCAATATTAGTTCCTGATTTTATAATTAAAAGAGGAATTTCTTTATATGTATCATGTAGAATGTCTAAAAAATTATTGGGAAATATTTCAGTATCATTAATTATTAAATCATAATTTTTAGTGGAAATAGTATCTTTTAATTCAGAAATTATATTTGTTGCATTAACATAAATTGTTGTAATATGGTTATTTGATATTTCTTCATTAACCAAGTCCTCTTTTATGTCAGAGTTTTTAATTAATAATGTATAGTTAATATTATCATTCTTTAAAAAATCAAAAATGTTGTTTTCCACAAAATCCCCTCATGAATTGTATATACTTAATTTTTTACATTTTATATCTTAAATAATTTTTTTTTAACAAATTTTTTAATAATATTCTCACTCTAATTGTTTTCAACTTTTTTGTTGTAGTCAATTAGTGTGGTGATGAATTTTCAGTTACTTTTTCTCAAAAAAGTAATACTTTTAGATAATCTTTTTTTTAATGTTATAATTTAATGTATTATTCGTCCCTTGGGACGTGTTTTTAAAAATAAGCAATAATAATGTTTATATATTAAAAAGGAGAGATATATTATTATGAATATCGAAAATACCTCTCCTATTATTAGTTATGTTAATCATCAACTTAAACTTGACGGTTATTTTAACAAACCTATTGTTGATGTAGTTAGAAAAGATTTTTCAGATGAAAACCGTTCAGATTTATTAAATTATGGTTGTAAGAATTTAATTGTTGATTATTTGGATGATTATTTTGATGATGATCTTCCTGTTACTTCTGTGGAGGATTATGTTGAAAATAAGTTGTCATTGATTAATAATAATTTGAAAGTTTATGAAACTAAACGTGGTGTTGTTTTTACACAGTTTAGAACGTATTGTCCTCATTGTGGTTCTAAACATGTTGTTGAGGATGGTTATTATCCTAAAAAGCTTGTTTTAAATAATTTTGGCAATGTTGATGGTCTTGTTAAACGTTATGAATGTCGTAATTGTAGTAAAGGATTTAGTGCAGATATTAGTGGTGTAGTTGATACTAATTTTAGTGTTTCAAGACGTATTATGAAGATAATACATGATTACTATGCTATTTGTGGCACACCAGTGCGTAGAATACAGGAAATCATGAAAAGAATACATAATGTAAGCTTATCTTATCAGGAAGTACAGGACATTATAGTCGATTATAGTATTAAATATGAGTCTAAATTGAAAAATTATTCTGGTTATTACGTGTTTGATAGTTTATGGATTAAAATTGATGATATAAGTGATATATCTATTTCTTCGCATTATTTGATGTACAACATCAAACATTAGTTGATTATAAAATAGTAGAAGAAGAAAATAGTAAAACTGTTTATGATTTCTTACGAAAAGCTACGCATAATCAACCACGTAAAGCTATTACAACGGACTTACATTTTGCATATCGTAAGCCTATACAAGATTTAGGATTTAAACACCAATTTTGTGAATTCCATACGAAACAAAACATCAACAAATACATATACGACTATGTAAAGAATAATAAACTTACAAAAAAAGAACATAAAGAATATAAAAAATATTTAAAAGAAGTATATAAGATTTATAATGCAAAAGACAGATTTGAAGTCTTAGACATAATAAATAAGCTCTCTTGTAATTGTGATAAGTTTCCTAATGTTATTAATGAAGTTATTGATAAGAAAATTCGTCCATATTCTGCATATTTGACTATGTTTCTTGAAGATGATTTTATTGAACGTACTAGTAATTGGATTGAACGTATTTTTGGTGATCTTGCACCTAAGTATTTGAAAAACAAATTTAAAACTTTACGTGGATTTTTATCTAGACTTAATTTGAAACTTGAAAGATGGAATCGACGAAATGCGATTTTCTGGTGAATATTGTAACATCACCACACATTTTGACAACACCGATTTCTACAGAGCCAATAACTATTTATATTTCTTTTAACAAACAAATAACCACATTAATGAAACTTTAATTCATTGATGATATTGTAATCGTATGATGATATACAAGAAAAAATTCAAAAATGTTTAAAGTTTATTTAGGTGTACCACTAAGTAAACAAAGTTAATGTTAATAAGGAGAAAAAAATTATGACATTAAACAAAAAACATTGTCTGCTATTTCTTGCTATGGTAATTATACTATTAGGAATGACAATAGTGTCGGCAACCGAGGTACAAGACCTAAATCATACGCAAGAAAAAACAGACAATAATAAATTATCCACACCCGACAATTATGATGTGGATAAAGTGGTACAATCCTCTGCTAGTACAACTAGCAAGGACGCAAAGGTAGAAAATAAAGAAACAAAGATACAAACGAACACAGATAATACAGATAATACAAAACAAATAACAAAAAACACAGAGAAAAACACAAAAAAATCCTCACAAACTATTACAAATTATGCGGATTTATCAGATTTACTAGAAACGACAACTGAAGGAGATTTAATTGTTGAATTACAGGGTAATGATGATGATTTTATAAGTACTGGACGGATAACTGTTAGTACTAATTTAAAGAATTTAATAATCAATGGTAATTATATTACTATTGACGGTAAAGGAAGTGAAAAATTTCTTGAAATAGAATCGATGAACTTAACATTAAACAATATCATAGTCAAAAATTGTTATGATGATTGGGATGGAGGTTCAGTTATCTACGCACGGAGTTCAAACATTACACTCAATAACTCCATATTTGAAAACAATAATGAGGATGATTATTCTTATGGTGGAGTAATCAGTATACAAAAATTTCCGGACTATGCAAGTTTAACAACTAATAATTGTACTTTCAAGAATAATTATGCTGGTTTTGCTGGTGGTGCAATCTACTCAGATGGTGCGGATATTTTCATAAATAATTCAACTTTTATAAATAATGTGGTTAGTGATGATTCTGGTGGTGCAATCTATTCTAGTGGTGCAGATATTTTCATAAATGATTCCCATTTTGTTGAAAATACTGCTTCTGAGTATGGTGGAGCAATACGTGGAGATCAAAATATTAACCTAACCCGATGTAACTTTACTAAGAATACTGCAGGTTATCATGGAGGAGCGATTTACTACTTATTAAATTTAACGGTAGATGATTGTAATTTCACAGAAAATCATGCAGATAATGATGGTGGAGCAATAGCAGATGCAGAAGCTCGAGATTATCCTGATTTAGTTGGATATACTACCATTAATGATTCCAGATTCCTTGGAAATACTGCAGATAGGGATGGTGGAGCATTCCTAGATAGAGCTAAAAAAGATGAAGATTCAACTGTAGGAAATCATATACTGATTCAAAACTCTGAATTTTCTGAAAATGAAGCAACAAGAAATGGTGGTGTCATCTTTATCAGAACTGATCTGGAGACATCTATTGAAAACACTAATTTCACATCTAACAATGCAGCTGAGGCAGGAGTTATATATGTTAACGGTACTGGTCAGTTAACAATTACTTCATCAAATATCACTTCAAACATTGCTGGTCATGGTGGAGTAATTTATCAAAATGCTCAAAATGATATAAAATTATTAAATAGTAACTTCACTAATAATAATGCATCAAATGATGGTGGAGTAATTTATTCTAAATCAAATAATATTATTATTATTAGTGATTCTGTATTGGATGACAATTATGCTAATGGTAGAGGTGGAGGAATTTATCAAGAAGATTACAGTAATCTGACTATTATAAACTCTAACTTTACAAGTAATAATGCTACTTATGTTCCACCTGCTGGTTATGGTCATCAGGCTATAGATTATGGTGGAGCAATATGGCAGGGAGAAAATAGTAATTTGACAATTATTGATTCAAACTTCCAAAATAATGTGGCATTCAGTGGAGGAGGAGCAATTTATCAAGTAAGTAATTGTATGATAAATGTTTCCAATTCAAATTTCACCGGTAATAACATTACAGATAAAAGTAGTGGTAAAAATGGTGGAGCAATATGCCAAGAAAGTAATAATGTTTTAATTATCAATAATTCATTATTTAAAGATAATACTGCATCTTCTGGTGGAGCAATCTATTCTAGTGGTGCAGATATTTTCATAAATGATTCCCATTTTGTTGAAAATACTGCTTCTGCGTATGGTGGAGCAATATTACAAAACAAGGGTAATCAGATAATTAACAACTCTAATTTCACAAATAACCAGGCAAATCGTGGTGGAGCTATAGGTCAAGAGGATAATGCTATTAATCTTAATATAACAATCCATAACTCAAACTTCACAAACAACATAGCAAAATATATTGGTGGAGCAATATATCAAAATGACTACAATAATTTAACAATTATCAATTCAAATTTCACAGACAATCAGGCTAACACTCTAGACGGAGGAGCTATATATCAAAGTAGTTATAATAATTTAACAATTAACACTACTAACTTCACAAATAACCAAGCAAAAGGGTCTAGTGGTGGTGCTGTATATCAATATCAATATTCAAATTTAAAAGTTGATCAATCAATATTTGATAATAACACAGTTCAAACTAATGGTGGAGCAATATATCAGTATGATTCAGGAAATTTAACCATTCTAAATTCAAATATAATGCAAAATAAAGCTAAAAGAGGTGGAGCTATAGCTACTAATAATTATAATAACATAACAGTTTATAATACCAACTTCACAAATAACCAAGCTACAGGCAGTTCTAATAAGGGTGGAGCTATATATGCTAATGAAAATTATAATTTCCAATTAAAAGGCTGTAATTTCACAAAAAATAGTGGAAGCACAGGAGGAGCTATATTTTCTGAAGGTAATCTCACTATTGATGAATGTAATTTCACAGAAAACACAGCATCAAATGGTGCGGTAATATATTATGATGATGGTACATCATATACTAATAATATTGAAATAAATAATTCTCATTTCACAAAAAACAGAGCAACAGCAACTGCTGCTGTATTACTAATAAATAATGTAAATGCAAAATATCTCATCAATAATTCTTACTTTGATGAGAATGTAGCAGGAACCAGTAGTTTGTTCTACATAAAATCTAATCAAAATTCAATTATAAATAACAGTAATTTTACAAAAAATAATGCAACAGATTCTGGAATTTATAAAACAGGTTCTGGAGAATTAATAATTAGTTATTCTAACTTCACAAGTAATTATGCATCAACTAGGGCACCAACAGTAAATATAATGTCATCAAGTAAAGTAACTTTAGAAAATAACCTTTTTGATAGTAACTGGGTAGCTAATAAGAATAATTATGTATTAAATTTACAAAAAGATATGACAATTGTTGGAAACACTTTCATTAACAACACAAATAACGCAAGAGACATGTTATTTAACATATTGGTAGATGAAGTACATGATAACGTATATATTAACAATTACTTGAATGACACCATGGCTGTTGTAGATAGGACAGTATCTGAGGATTTAACTGAAGATATAAATATTGATTTACGTGATGTTTATAATGATACAATCCGTAATGGTACATTAATAGTATTTATTAGCGGTATTGAAGGTGAATATGATAGTATTGATGTAAATGATGGTATAGCACCTCTTAATATTCTTTATGCAGATTTACCAGCAAATGAGAATACTGTTACTTTAAAATACATTACATTGGATAAACATTATCAAAACATTACACAAACATTCAAATTAAACAAAGCTATGACTAATAGTAACATTACAGTTTCTGCTAATGAAACAGTTAAAGTTGGTCAAACAGTCAGAATCAACGGTACTTTAACAATGGATGATGACGAGAAAACACCGGTTGATGAAGCAACCATTTACTTATACATTAATGACACATTAAAAGATACTACTCAAACAAATCCTAATGGGGAATATGAATTTAATTACATTACTCCAAATATAGGTTTACAACAGGTTACAGTAAACTTCACTGGAAAAGATAATATTCAATTCTCTTCTAACAAGACTTCATTCACTGTAACGCCTCGAAATACTAATATGACCATTGAAAATAATGAAACATTGTTTGCTGGTCAGAATATTACTGTTAGTGGTGTTTTATATGATGAGTTAGGTGAAGAGGTTTCCAATACTGAAGTAATAATATGGATTAGGGGTGAAGGTTATGGACAGTTCATGAGGGCTGATGTTGGTGCTGATGGACAATATTCAAATAGTATCCCCGTAGCTTATCATGGAACTTTTGTAATTGAGGTACAATATGTAAGTCATAATAGTAATTATACAAGTTCCACTAATACATCCAGTGTAACTGTAAATGCTAGAAAAACCAATATGACCATTGTTAATAATGAAACTATATTGGTAGGACAAAACGTAACAATCAAAGGTATATTACTTGATCAAATAGGTGAAGCTGTACCAAATACTCTTCTTAACATTACAATCGGTGAACATAAAATAGAAGATGTTCCTGTTGAAGAAGATGGTACTTACTCCGTTGAATATCAATTGAATACTGTTGGACCATATGATATTACAGTTACATATATTAATGAAACAATAACATACATAGGTTCTATTAACACTTCAAGTGTAACCGTAAATCCTAGAAGCACTAATATGACTATTGTTAATAATGCCACAATATTTGCCGGACAGAATGTTAGTATTAGTTGTGTTTTACGTGATGAGTTAGGTGAAATAATTCCTAATACTCTAGTAAACATTTCTATAGGTTCATATCCTAAAAAAGAAGTTGAAGTTAATTCTGAAGGTGAGTATTCATTAAATTATATAATTGATGAAGCCGGAACCTTTGAAATTAAACTTGAATATAATAGTCAAAATAGTAATTATACAAGTTCTATTAACACTTCAAGTGTACTTGTGAATGCTAGAAGTACTAATATGACTATAGAAAATGAACCAACAATAATCAGTAACACCACACTTACTATTACAGGAGTTTTAACTGATGAATTAGGTGAAAACATTTCTAATACATTTGTAAACATTAAAATAGGAGCACATGAAATAAATGATGTAGAAGTAGATGCTAATGGAGTATATACAACTTCTTATATTATTGAATCAGCAGATGAATATATAATTACAGTGGAATATACTAATGAAACTACCAAATACATGAGCAGTACTAATACTTCCAAAGTAATTGTAACTAAAAGACCTACAATTACTAATCTAACAGTATCAGACAATAAATTTGGTAATGTAACTATTAAAGTAAATGTTACTGATCTTTATGCTGATAAATTAGTTAACACAGGAAATTTCACAGTATATGATTCATTTGGAAACAAGTTAAATATTACTAAAATAGAAATATCCGGAAATAATATTATAGTAAACCTTTCAAGCAATATAAGTAAAGTTGGACCAATACAAATATCAGTGGGATATGATTCTAATGATATATATGCCGGAAGTTACGCTATTAATGAAACATCAACAAATCCAAGTACAACATATCTCTTCGAGATAAATGTAGAAAAAGTAGACTCAAAAATCACAGTTAAAGTGAACACAACCAATACTACTATTGGTGAAAATGTAACAATTACTGGTACATTAACTGATGCTATGGGTAACAATATCTCTGACGCAGAGGTTATTGTTAATGTTGATGGACAGGATATTCCTGTTAAAACGGACAATGATGGTTTGTACACACTTGAATATACAAGTGTTAAAACTGGAAACATTACTGTAGTTGCCTGTTTTGATGGTGGAGATAATTACAATCCAAGTAGTGCTGAAACATCATTCAATGTGACTCTTATACCTACAATTACCAGTGCTGACTTTGTAAACAGTACTATTGGTAATGTGGTTGTTAATGTGAATGTTACTAATGCTAGTGGCATTCCAGTTAGTAGGGGTCATGTGAGAGTTTATGATAATGCTACAGGTTTACTTGTTGGTGAAGGTGACTTGACTAATGGTGGAGCTAACGTTACATTGTCTGTTTCTGCTCCTGGTCATATTGGAGTGAATGTTACATTTGATGCCAATGATGTTTATGAGTCCAGTAATGCTGTGGGTAATGTAAATCCTCAGACTAATATTACCGAGACTGATGTAGTGCAACTTTCATCAACCATCAGTATTAATGTTGAACCTTCCAGTTTGACTGTTGGTGAAAATGTTTATATTAGTGGAAATGTCTTTGATGCTAACGCTAAGGTTATTTCCGAGGGTAAAGTTAACATTACAATTAATGGAAGCAATTTCACTGTTGATGTGAAAGATGGTTACTACAATCTAACCTATGTTACAGGCAATGTTGGTATTTTCACAGTTAATGCCACATATCTTGGAAACACTAATGTAAGTTCTAGTATCAGTGAAGACAAGTCTTTCACTGTAAATAAAGTTATTGTAACTCCTATCATAGTTATTGACTTGGATAAGGACAATGTTACTATTGGTGAAACAGTTAAAATTAATGGTACTGCATTGGATAATGTTGGAGAACCTTTACCTGATGGTACTGTTATAAGCATAAACATAGCAGGATTAGATGAAACTGCAACAATTAGTGGTGATGAAGGTAAATTCGAATACACATACACTACTACCAGTGCAGGAGTTTTCACTGCAAACGCTACAAAAGATGATATTACAAGTAATAATATTGAATTCACAGTAAACAAAAAATCAACCAACACAACAGTTCAAATAATGAACAACACGGTTGGTAACGTAACGATAGATGTTGTAATTACAAACGAAAGTGGTTCACCGATAACTAGTGGAAACTTCAATGTAACAGTTGCCGGTAAAACAACTACATATTCTATCAAGGGTAGTAACACAACTGTGAAAATTGAAGACATTAATGTAACTGATAATATACAAGTAAGTGTAACATATCTTGGAACAGAAATTTATGCTCCAAGTAATGCAATTAATAAGGATACAAGTGAAGAATTGACTAACATTACAACAGTTAAACAGGAAACAAGTTTAACAATAAGTGTACAACCTACAAGTACATACATTGGAGAAAATGTAACAATAAATGGTACACTCTATGATGCAATGGGAAATACAATACCGGATGCATGGATAATCATCTCTCTAAACAATTCGGAATATCCAACAAAAACAAGTGCAGATGGTAAATATTCTATAAGCAATGTAACAATTGCAAATGGTACAATTGAAGTCATTGCTAATTATGAAGGAAATGCAGCATATAATGCATGTACTAATAAGACACAATTTGCAGTATCAAAAATAAATACTACAACACTTGTAAGTATAGAAAATTCAACAATAGGTAATGTAAGCATAAATGTAATAATAATAATA
>ODAI013554322.1_pt1 | contig 11209 bp, 11 predicted proteins | sample 1539321 | NCBI WGS metagenome assembly ODAI01 (sample SAMN02144231, study PRJEB22623) | gut metagenome | biome: sheep rumen | host: Ovis aries | place: New Zealand
AAATTCGTTAGAGTTTTTTCAGGGAAAAGCTGAAAAGAAAAAAGAATACAGCAATAACGAACTTGTTAGATTTCACTCTTTTTTAAGTCCAATAGCTTATGAGATTGGTTCTGAAATGCATTGTAGTACAAAGACAGGAAATATAACGAACAATACGTATTATATTTCTTCTTCAGATTCAAGAGTTGCTCAAAATTACTTGGACAGAATTATTGAATCAAAAAATCAAGAGCAACTTAGCACCGTTTATACAAAGGCATGTTTTCAGTGGGCTTTAACTTCTTTTTCTCAGAATAAGATTGGTTTAGATAAGATCGTGATAGATAACATAAGTCCTAAGCCATTGAAAGTATTGTTTTTGAATGAGTCAGATAAAATATCAGCGACTTCAAACAATTTAAATTTTCCAAACATCAACTGGCAGGATTTAATTTATGTCGCTGACGTAGAAGTTTGCCGTACAGGAGGGCATCTGAGAGCCTATAAAATTATAAAACTCTATACAGAAGAAACATTTTTAGCTGAAGATAACGATGACGAAAACCTTCTTATTAAAACAAGCAACAGCTAAATCGCATCCATCTCTGTTTTACAAAACTGGCGATTTTGGCAGTTTTATAAAATAGAGCTACTGCACCTTTTTCTTTATCTCGTTGATTTCTTCGATAGAGAGACCAATAATATCTGCGATGTCAGATGCCTTCATTCCTTTCAATAACATCTTCCTAGCCGACTCGCGTTTTTCAGCGTCCGCTCTAGCCTTGAGCTCTTCTTTCTCTTTTTCTGCTTTAGCCTTAAGCTCTTCTTTCTCTTTTTCGGCCTTAGCCTCAGCCTTTTTCACTGCATTAGTCATAGCAGAGTTATAATCATAAATTTCCCTCATTCGAGCTTCGTACTCCGCCCTTACCTCTTTATCCTGGCTTACATACTGTAACTCTTGCATTGCTTCTTTAATCTCAGGAATTTTTAAAAACTCTGGAGGAATCGACTCCGGATCTCTTATAAACTGCATCCAAACCGAAAACATATCAGACACATAACTTTTCGGAATCATTTCCCATTTTGTAAGTTCGATTATGAATTTGCGCATCTTTTCCGAAGCAACTTCTATTGGATCAACTCCATTGGCTTTATACATCTGAACAACTTCATTGACGCAACATTTTCTTGGAGTAGCATCAAAGTCCGTTATCCATATCAAGATTCGATCAGGAATTGAGTCGTAACTCTCGCCTTTATCTATAGACTCCTTCTGCATTTTTGCGTCGTAATAATCGGCTCTATCTATGATGTTGTCCTGAGTATTTTTACACTGCATCTCGATGTTTATGCGAACACCTGCATCAGTTGTAGCAGCGATGTCTAAACGCACAGATTTACCGTCTTTTCGGTCACTAACTAACTCCGTCTTATCAAACTCGATAGACTTTATAACGGGATTTCCGTTTAAAATGGCATTCAACAAACACACCAACACTCTTTCATGAGACGCGCGACCAAAGACCCTTTTGAAAACGACATCGGTTTTCAAAGGCAACAAGCCTCCTACAGCAGGCTTAACAGCTACATTTTTCCTGGTCATCGTCATACCTTCTCTCCACAGCCATACATTAAATGTATAACGAGTTTACCTTTAGATTACAAGCTTATTCTGGTCCAAACAGTCAAAATCACAAAATACGGTCGAAAAAGTGTAACCTTCAACGTATTTTTCTCTAAAAAAAATGTAACAGACATTTGAGTGTTTCTTAAATTTCAGAAAAAAACTTTTAATTTATAAAATAAAAGTCAAAAACAACTTGAACGTTTAATTTATTTTTGGTATATTACATCAAGATTAAAAATTGGGGAATAAACTTATGAAATTAGAATTAGAAAATGTTAATGATGTTCTAGAACTTTGGAATGAATTAGAGAAAATTGGGAAGCATCCTAAAGTTTTTGAGAAACAATCTGTTTTGGAGAGAGATAAAGAAATCGATGAGGTCGGTAAAAGATTTTCTGAAGTGCAACGTTGGTTTTTGAATGAACAAGCAAGGGCCAGATTCGAAAATTATCCTGAAAAGTTTTTAAAAATTGATCGTTTATTGGATTTGTTGGGGCAAACAGTATTTGCTTTTACAGAAATTTTTAAAGGTCAGGAAATGTCTAAATAATTCAGGAATCAAAGTGAAAAAAATCAGTGATAATTTGGAAAAACTGCGGTTAGTTGAGGGGATGATTAAAGATAAAGATAAGTATCCCTTTTTACGGGATATAGTAAAAACAGCAAAAATAAGTTGGTATTTTCTTTATGCGCATTTTCCCAAAGAAAAAATTTACGAGATCAGGGGGCGAAAAAGAAGTTCTTGGAAAATGCGACCGAACATGAAAAGGATTGTTGAAAAAATGCTGCTAGACCAACCTGTTGAACGAGTGGCTAAAGAACTTCATATAAGCAAAGTTACGATCTACAACAATTTCTCTCTTGAAGAAATTCAAACTCTGCGAAGGCAAAAGAAAGTTCTTTAAGATTCCCACGCTTTAGAAAATTCTTTATCTTTAAATAAATCTGCTAATCCGGTTACTTGTTTCAATCTTAAAATTTCATCGGCAGACATGCCCAAATGCTTGGCGATCCAACGATTACTTTTTCCCATTTCAACTAACTCAGCAACAATATTGCTCATTAGATCAACGTTATGACTGCCTCGTGCTCGATTATGTCTGATGGTTGATGCCATTCTGTCTGAAATAGGTTTATCAATAATCGAGCATGGCAACAATCCATTTTCTCTTTCGTAAATATCTTTATGTTTCAACATAATTGTATACCTATGAAATCCGTCAACAATTTCGTACATATCATCGTCTGGATGATAATACACAACAACTGGCATAGTATATCCATCTTCTTTGATGCTATCATACAGCAATTTCATCTCATCTGGAGCTACACTGTTCGGGTTATATTCATTGGCTCTAATCTTTTCCAGCGGAATTGCTTTTACGTTATATACAGGGCTTTTATACATTTTTTTCTCCTATAAATTTTTATATTTTTCTAATAATACCTTCATACGTTCGTGCTGTTCTTTTGTTTGTGTAAAACTCAATGTCTTGCACAATTGATCGTTTTTTAAAATACAGATAGCCATGCGTCGCCATGTAGGTGCCATCTTTTTCGATTCCCATGTTCCATCTAGCTTATCGGGGATGCTACTATATCTAATGGTTTCTTTATTTTTTGCCCCTCGCGTACTTATTTTTCCTGTTAACTTTGCTTGCGGTGGCAATTTATCTTTATCTTCATCCTGGACAGGACATCCGGTTTCATGCCAATACTTCATAAATTTAATAAACTTTGATTTGTAATGATTTTGCATTTCGGTAGGTAAAGTTCTTAATAATAATTTTGTATAACTCTTCCATGTATGACCTTTAGGAAGCTTTACCTTGCGATATCCCAGGATTTTATCCCCACAATAAATATTGCCAAAGTTTGCTCCGGAAACTCTATTAACTACTTTAGCCCAGGTCTCAGGTTCTATGATTCTGAATAAATTTAGTCCAGCTCTTTGGTCGTCGCCATAGGGTTGGCAAATCCTTTGTTTAGATAATGGTACGCCGGCTTTATACATTAAATCGTAAAGATGATTGTATTTCCATCCGAATTTTCCGTTAGCAATCCAATCGTCCTCTGTCGTCCAATCATAGATAGGATAACAATTGTATACATTATCTATTACTCTTGTTGTCCAGCGTTGCTTGTTATACGTTTCTTTGGCTTCATTAATTATCGTCCTGAAACGATTCAAACTTTCATCGGATCTGATTCCAACTAAACATGCTGTCTTTTTTCCTTGCGCAAACCATTTCCCAAATGCAGGAACGAACTCCTCAAATTCCATGTATTTCTTGAAAAAATCGAAAGGGTTATTCCGTTCTGTGATACAGTCGAAATCTGGATATTCTCGAATCCACTTATCTCGATTTTCTTCGTCCCAACAGGTCCAGAATGGTTGAAATACAGATACTGCGTTTCTCAAATTTAAAGGCAAGCAACACCAGAAAGGAATAATATAATCTCTATTATCTGTTAACATCTTTTGAATATAATCAATTGTAAGTTTATACTGCCCTTCTAAATCTACGAATAATACCCCTATTTTCTTTTCTATTTTATGTTTTTTCATATAATCTAAAGTCAGATTCAGCATACAGCTACTATCTTTTCCTCCACTGAAGCTCAGATAGATTTTTTCAAAATTATTGAAAATAAATTCAAGTCGCTTATTGGCCGCTTCATAAACATTGAGGTTTTTATATATCTTCATAACTGTATCGCTTCTTCTGCCGAAATTAATTTATTTACATTACTTAAAACATTACTTTTTTTGTTTAAACTCTTTTCTATCAAACTCTCTAATCCTGTATTTACCCAGAAATTATGAATGTGGCACCTCCTTGTTTGTCCGATACGATATATTCGATGTGTCGCTTGTATTTTATCTTTATAATCGAACGTTTGGGAATAAAAAATAATATTATTTGCAAATTGAAGATTGAGCCCTAAGCTTCCAACGCCGTAAGTGCATATTAAAAATTTCGTACTTCCTTTGAATTTATTTAAATCCCCTTTCTCTTTTCCTGTAAAGACAATACAGTCAAACAAATCTCTAAGGCACTCAACCTCGTCTAAAAATTTTATATATATGATAACTTTATCCATATGTCTGGTTATAGATTTTAATTTGTGAACTTTTTCTCTGCAGTTAGTAGTGTATATATGTTGAAAATGTTGGGCAACAGAAAGAAAATCAATTTCATATTTACCAAAAAGAAAATCTCTCTTTTGTTCTTCATAATTCTTTGCCTCTTCTTCGGAAAGATGAACACGGTGTGTATGTTGAACTAATTGTACAGGGATATCTAGTTCAGCATCAAATATATACGGGCGTAAAATTTCAATCAGCGCTTCTTCATTTCCTGGTTTACTCCAACGTTTCCATGGCTTGTAACCCTCTTTTTTAAACGTCAAAAAATTATGTGCAAATTGGGTTTCTGTCATTTTTAAAATTTTGGGACTCAAAAAATGAATTTGAGAATACAAATCAATTAGACCTTGCGTTAATGGCGTTCCATTTAAGATTAATCTGTAATTGAATTGATTATAATGTTCTAATAATCTTCTGGTTCTACCTGCTTCTGTGTTTTTGATAGTAATACTTTCATCAACCACACAAAAAACAATGTTACTGCTTGCGATATCAAGCATTTTGAGAAACTTAACATCGCTCGATCCAATACCTTCTATACTGAAATAATAAATTGGAGATAGAGGCTTCCATTTTTCAATTTCCGCAATGTAACTCTTTTCTCGTAGTAGTGATGCGGGAGCTATCCATATTACACAATCAATTTCACTGGCTTTTGTATTTATAAGATTTACTGCTACGCAAGTTTTCCCTGTTCCCATTTTCATAAATAGAGCGCCGCATTTTAATCGTTCCAATTTTTTTATGGCTAATTTTTGGTCAGCACTTAAGTTCATCCAGAGCCTCTTGATTATAAATAGGAGCAATTTTCTTTGGATGATGAAATAAATTTACTTTTTTCCCTTTTAGTTGTTTATCTCTATAAAGCCATCCGGGCATTACAATAGCCAGGCTTCTTTGGTACTTCGAATATAATTCAATATATCTTTTAGGTAGCCAAACTATACCTTTATCATTCCATCTTTCGAAACAAATTCCGCTTTCTGTTTCTTTTATTATGCTTTTGAATTTTACTTTAAAATAGCTCATTGAGAACCGTTATCCCAACTTTACATAAAGATGTTTGCCGAATGAATTTGTTACCAACTCGGCATTTATCCATTTCTTTACAAAATCACTGAATTTTCCGAATAGCTTATCAATCTCTTCTTTCGATAATTTACTTAATTCATTTTGACAAAAGTAGAGCTGCTCTTTTTGAGCTTCTAATTTGCCTTCGGGCGTTGTCTTTCTCTGAATATTCTTATGATTCTGCCAGAATGTTTCTTTTAATTCATTGAATTCCTTATTCATTTCTTTCTTCTCCGTACATATTATCTACTAATGTATAATATAAGGGCATATGTCGAATTTGCCACCCTCTTTATTATAAATTTTTTACAATTTTTGATAATATAAAATTAAAACTATATACTCTTCAAACTATTTACCGCTAATTTGTTTCGACTTTTCTGTTTTACTCTTCTTCCCGAATTTAGCCATCAATATTTTCGAGAGTTCGTCAAGAGCGGTTAAAATATCTTCTATATTCACGCAATTTTGAGTTTCTGAATTATTTTCTATCATCTAAATACTCTCCAAACTGTTTACTGCTTTTTCCAAATACCCCGGAGCTAAGTGAGCGTAGCGCTGGGTCATTTTTATATCTTCATGCCCCATAAGTTTCTGAGTTGTGTACAAATCATTTCCATTCATTACGAGCCAACTTGCATACGTGTGCCGGCCGCTATAGAACACCACTTTTTGTAGAGAATTTGTAACTTTATCATTTAATCCTAAAGCCTTAACGGTGCGCGCAAAAGTCTTAGACAACCATTTAACTTTTTCTCCGTCTCTTGCTTTAAATATATACCCCTCTTTATCTGAGTAATACCTTTTTTGAAGCATTTCTTTTACCAATGGATGCATCGGTATCATGTAATTTTTTCCATTCTTTGTGTTGAGTAAAAGGATTCTATCAATGTCCCACAATACATGCTCCCATTGCAGATTAAATATCTGTTTCGGTCTCATGCCAGTGTATATACAAAGCAATGCTTGATCGTGAACATTAATACTGTGCTTTTTTAATTCATTTAGTAGAAGTTTCGCTTCTTCTTGTGTCAAAAATCTATCTCGCTTATTATCTTCAAGTTTAATCTTTATTTTCATGGCTGGATTGCTCTTGAAGTACAAGTCTCGATTAATGGCAAAGTTAAATATTTGTCTAAATACCGCTTTGATAAAGTCTGCTGTACGAGTAGTTCTTTTTGCTAATGCCAGTGCAATTATTGAGTGTATGTCATCTACAGTAATGTCGATTAACTTCTTTTTCCCCAGTTTTTCATCAATCCAGTTGCGATAATATCTCTCTGTATTTTGCCAAGTTGCCTCTGTAGTTTCTGTTTTATGAACTTTTATGTATTTATCAAAAACTTCTTTTAGAGTAATACGTTCAGCTTCACTCTCAACGGCTTGCGCCTCTTCTTCTTTCTTGGCTTTTTCCGCCATTTCGCGTTTTTCGGCTAATGACTGAGGATGCTTGCCTTCGCGAATGTTTCTTTTGATTTCCGCTAATAATTCAGACGCTCTCTGTTCATTCCATCCCGCAGAGGCCCAGCCTAAATATTCTTGCACCTGCTTTTTATTACGTTGGTATCTAATTGTGTAATAACGATCTTTTTGACGTCCATGTTTTCTCGTTTCGTGTTCCTTGTAACTTATTCCTGGAGTCTTACACGATATAAACTTAGCCATAGCTTTTTCCTTTCTAATATCAATAAATTCTTTCTTGTCCTCAATTTCGGTAATGATATTAACATGAAATATTGGATAATTAAACACTTTTTACACTAAATTTACACTAGATTTGAGTTTGCAGACGCTGACACAAATTAATTAAAATTGAATATATGTACTCTTGCTTTGTTGAAATTTGAGTATATAATACAGTCATTATTGATATATATCGATAGTCGGATTAACTGATTCGTAATCAGTAGGTCGGAGGTTCGACTCCTCTTTTCGGCACCACTTCTTTTGTATCAAGGGGGTATTGTTTTTTCTGTATTGCCTAGTTGTCGCTTTTCTAATAAAACGCCAATAAGCCCCTTTCGTAAGCAGCCTTCTTCTACTTATCTATCGGTCTGTTCTAATTTTGTTTCTAGTTTAAATTTTTCTCAAGCACAGATGGGACTATTGACTGTTCTAAGGCCACCTTAAGAACTTCATCCACGACTTCCGCCTTAACTATCTCAAGTTCATCGAGAATGCACTTTGGAATATCCTGCAAATCCGACTCATTTGCTTTTGGAATCACAACCGTCTTGATGCCGCCTCTGTGAGCAGCCAGCAATTTCTCTTTTAACCCTCCGATCGGAAGAACTCTGCCTCGCAACGTAATTTCTCCCGTCATGGCGACGTCTCTTCTGATAGGAATTGAAGTCAAACTGGATACCAAACTGGTAACCATTGCAACACCTGCGGATGGACCGTCTTTCGGGGTAGCTCCCTCTGGAACATGAACGTGAATATCACTTTCTTCAAACACTTTCGAATCGATACCAAAGGTTTTTGCACGAGATCGAACAAAACTTATTGCCGCCTGAATAGACTCCTGCATGACATCACCAAGCTTTCCCGTAAGAATGGTCTTCCCTTTTCCAGGAACCGACACTGCTTCAATTGAAAGCAACTCTCCGCCGACCTCAGTCCAAGCTAATCCCGTGACGATTCCGACTAAATTTTTATCCTCGATATCCTGTCGTTTAAACTTCTCTATCCCTGCATATTTTTCCAAGTTTTTGAGATCAATTGAAACCGTATTTAATTCTTCATTCTCGGTTAACTCTTTCACGACTTTGCGAGCAATTTTTGCAATTTCTCTCTCTAGATTTCTAACACCGGCCTCTCGGGTATAATCACGAATTAACTTCATAATGGCGTCATCAGATATCATCAGCTCCGAAGCTTTCAAACCATTTTCCTTCATTTGTTTCGGAACCAAATGCCTCTTGGCTATCTCCAATTTTTCCATTTCCGTGTATCCGGAAAGCTTTATGATCTCCAGCCTATCCAGCAAAGGACTCGGCATATCATAGCTGTTAGCGGTCGTAATAAACATAACGTCGGACAAATCGTAATCGACTTCCAGATAATGATCATTGAAGTTACTGTTTTGCTCCGGATCGAGAACCTCCAGCAACGCACTCGCAGGATCACCTTTCCAATCTGATCCTACTTTATCTATTTCATCCAAAAGAAACAACGGATTCGATGATTTTGCTTTCTTCATACTGGAAATGATCTTTCCCGGCATAGACCCTATGTAAGTACGACGATGACCTCTGATTTCAGATTCGTCGCGAACACCTCCCAATGAAATCCTCACGTAGTTTCGACCTGTTGCTTTCGCAATCGATTTAGCCAATGATGTCTTACCAACTCCCGGAGGTCCCATAAAACACAGAATCGATCCCTTGATCTTCCCCACTCTTTTCTGAACGGATAAAAATTCGAGTATACGCTCTTTAACATTCTCCAATCCATAGTGATCTTCATCCAGAATTTTTTTTGCCTCTTGGAGATCTCTTTTTACATTGGTTTTTACCTTCCAAGGAATCGTCAGCAACCAATCCAGATAATTTCTTACAACCGTTGCTTCAGGAGACATCGGAGGCATATTCTTCAATTTTTTAAGTTCAGATTGAAATTTTTCCCGAGCTTCTTTCGATAACTTGACTTTCTTGGCTTTCTCTTCAAATTCTTTTGTATCGTCAAGGATATAATCGGAATCACCGAGTTCCTTTTGGATAGCTTTTATCTGCTCATTCAGATAATAATCCTTCTGGCTTTTCTCCATCTGCTTCTTGACTCGATTGCGGATCTTTTTCTCCACGTGAATGACATCTATTTCCGCCTCGAGAAATTTCAGTAATTTTTCGAATCTGCGCATAATATTCGTGTCTTCCAGAAGGTTCTGCTTATCCTGAACCCTCAAGGTCAAATGTGCGGCGATAACATCGATTATGTCATCAGGAGATTGCAAATTTTTTACAGCGTTTATAGTATCCAGCGAAATTCTTTTGTTCAGACGCGAATAGATCTCGAACTGTTCTAAAACCATCCGGCTGTAAGCTTCAACCTCGACTTTATTATAATTTTCTTTCTCTAAAATCTCACATTTTCCTGAAGAATACCCATTTTCTTCTCTGTAATCAAAGACTTTTACCCGATCCATTCCGTCAACGAGGATTTTTACCGAACCATCCGGAAGATTAAGCATTTGAAGAATATTTCCCAATACACCGATGTGATACAGGTCATCAAACCCCGGCTCTTCATCCTGTACGTTCTTTTGAGTAAGGAAAATGACTTTCTTTTCCTGATCCATTGCCGCTTCCAACGCTTTTATGGACCTAGATCTTCCTACAAATAAGGGAATAACCACATGAGGAAATATGACTATGTCTCTTACAGTCAGAACAGGATAACTATTTTTCAAAACTATCTCCTAAGCAATATCTGTTTTTACTTCGCAGTATTTTAATATAGGTTGGCTGTTTCCATCAATAACTTCTTTCGTAATAATGACTTCCTCAAGGTTTTTCATAGACGGAAGCTCGTACATTATATCAAGTAAAATGGATTCCATTATGGATCGCAAACCTCTTGCTCCTGTCTTTCGTTCCAGAGCCAACTTTGCAATACTATGTATGGCTTCGTCAGTGAATGTTAAGGTAACTCCTTCCATGCTGAACAGCTTTTGATATTGTTTCACCAGTGCATTCTTTGGCTCAGTTAAAATGGAAACTAAAGCGACTTCATCCAAATCATTCAGCGTTGCAATGACAGGCAACCTTCCGACAAATTCCGGAATCAAACCATATTTCAGCAAATCTTCCGGCTCAACCTTCGAAAAAATTTCACCTAACTTTTTATCTTCTTTTGCTTTAATTTGTGCCTCAAACCCGATGGAAGTCTTCGTCCCTCTCGCTTCAATGATCTTTTCTAAACCTGCAAAAGCTCCTCCACATATAAATAGAATATTTGTCGTATTAACATGCAAGAATTCTTGTTGTGGGTGCTTTCTACCGCCTTGAGGAGGAACAGATGACACCGTACCTTCCATGATTTTCAGCAAAGCCTGCTGAACTCCTTCACCCGAAACGTCCCTCGTAATGGAAGGATTGTCAGATTTTTTCGAAATCTTATCGATCTCATCTATATAGACAATACCTTTTTGTGCTCTTTCAACATTATAGTCCGCTGCTTGCAGCAATTTCAAAATGATATTCTCGACATCTTCACCGACATATCCTGCTTCCGTAAGAGTTGTGGCATCCGCAATCGCGAACGGTACATTCAGGATCTTCGCCAGGGTCTGGGCAAGGTATGTCTTGCCGGAACCGGTGGGGCCAAGCATCAGGATGTTGCTCTTCTGCAGATCCACATCCACATCACGCCCCGACATG
>ODAI011430588.1_pt1 | contig 11208 bp, 8 predicted proteins | sample 1539321 | NCBI WGS metagenome assembly ODAI01 (sample SAMN02144231, study PRJEB22623) | gut metagenome | biome: sheep rumen | host: Ovis aries | place: New Zealand
ATCCCTGGTAACAACCGTGTTTATCATCATATCCAGATAAGACCGTTTATCCTGTACTTCTGTTTCCCTGACAGCGTATGGAAGTCCTCCAAATTGAACATACTCATCAAAGGCATCCAGTTTATCCGTCTGCCGGTAAGCAAGAAATTCCGCAAATGACAGTGGAAACACCTTTATTTCAATCCCTCGTCCACGAAAAATGGTATTGATATCATGAGACAGTAATTTGGAATTGGAGCCGGTAATATAAACATCTGTATTAAATTCTGCTTTGATTGAATTGACTACTTCCTCAAACCCATCCACAAGCTGAATCTCGTCCAAAAACACATAGTACATCTTATCATCATAAATCGCCTGAGCTATGTAATGATAAAGCGTTTCTCCGTTCCTGAGTGCTTCCCATTTCTTCAGATCAAGCGACACTTTGATAATGTGATCGGAAGGAACACCATCCGACAGAAGATACTCGTAAAACAATTCATTCAATAGAACCGATTTCCCACATCTTCGGATGCCGGTAATCACCTTCACTATATCCTTTTTCCGATATCGAATGAGCTTGTTCAGAAGTTGATCCCTTTTGATATACATATTCAAATCACCTCACTGCCTATAATATAAACGCAAAACTTCAATATTTCAACAGTTTTGCGTTTTGTCAAGGTGGAAATATTAATATCAGGACAATGATCTATTTTGAGCAGTTACCCTTACAACTTCGCCAGCCGCCTGGCTGCGAAAGGTGTTCCACCCGGGATCATCAAGTAACTGCTGGGACATGAAGAAACCGGCTTCCTTATGGTTATTTCTATCCTTTCTATTTTTCCGGAAATTTGTGAGAGTATCGAGCGGTCTCCGGTTATTGCGCGTCTGGTTGCTTCCGGCAGTCTGGTTCTTGAGTGGATTGATATTAAGGATTTTGCGGGTGGGAGTATCCGGCATATTGATGATTCTCCTTATGGGGGTGGGGCGGGTATGATTCTTCGCTGCCAGCCGGTGCTGGATGCGCTTGAATTTGCCAAGGTGCGTCATCCGGAGCTGGATCATCATTCTGTTCTTCTGGCGCCGATCGGTCATGTTTATTAGCAGAAAGATGCCCGCAGGCTGGCGGCCTGCGAGCATCTGATTTTGATCTGTGGTCATTATGAGGGTTTTGATGCCCGGGTTTATGACTATGTGGATGAATTGATTTCTATCGGTGACTATATCCTGACCGGGGGTGAACTTGCGGCTATGGTTCTTTTGGATTCGATCACCCGCCTCACGAAAGGTGCTCTTCGGGAGGAGAGCACTCGGGAGGAGTCTTTCGAGAATGGTCTTCTGGAATATCCGCAGTACACCCGGCCGGCGGTATTTGACGGGAAGGCTGTCCCTGAGGTGCTTCTCTCCGGGAATCATGAAGCGATCCGCCGGTGGAGCCGGGAAGAGTCTGAGAAGCTTACGTGCCGGCTGAGGCCGGATCTTGTCTATCCTCTGGAGCAGTGAATCAATTCCTTTGCCAGCCAGGCGGTCTGTTCCAGCTCCTCGATTCCCTCGAAGGCGTTCATCAGGCTGGTGCCCCCGACGATCCCGCCGTGATTCTTCAGCAGATACCCCCGCTCTGGGCCGATGCTGTCCCGCATTGCCTGGAAGAGTTCTTCTGATCCGGGGGCGGCGTAGGGTACTTCCGCAACTTTCCCCAGCTTCATATCCAGATACGGCGTGATATGGGGCATGACATCCCGCGGATTCTCATGCGGAAGGCACGACCAGAGCACAGTCGCCGGTGAATGAGTGTGAATCACCGCCCGGATCTTGTCTGAACTCTGATATAAGATCTGATGCAGTGTGAATTCCTTGCTGGGTTTCGGTCCCTCGGGATTCACCGGAACGCCGTCCGGGGTCACGGCTGTCAGCTGATCTTCCTGCAGTGTTCCGAAGCAGGAGCCGCTGCAGGTAATATAAATCAAGTCCCCGTACCGAAAACTCAGGTTCGCCGTGGTGCCGCTTGTTTTCCCCCTGTCAAACAGGGAATGGGCGATCCACAGTGCCTGTTCCGCCAGCCTTCTCCATTCTTCACTTTTCGATGTTCTGTTTTTTTCCATGAACGACTCTCCTTCCGCCATCTCTTTGGCTCTTTTTTCCTCACACCGGCGATGAACGATACTCACACCAGCGTCTTCAGGAAGAAGTCTTCCTCACCGAAGTTCCCTGACTTCAGCACCAGCTGCATTCCGGGGCGTTCTGTTGGTCTCAGGATCGGCACCCCCGGTGCGATCGACGGTCCGATGTCAAATGCCTGAAGCGCCAGCGCCAGCGTCACTGCTCCGGAAGTCTCCCCGCCGGCCACAATCAGCCGGTCCACGCAGACTCGGTTCGTGATCTCCGCCGCCAGCCCGGCCATGAACTGCTCGATGCTGCCGGATAATTCCGCCGAATGATCCGCCTTCCGCAGGCCCGCACTTCCGCTGCTGTAAAAAAGGACATCCTGGGAAGGATCCTCAAGATAATACTCCGCTGCCGCCGGGATGCGACGTTCCGGGTCCAGAACATCATCATCTGTCACCATGTAAGCCTTCCCGCCGGACTGCTCCCACATCTTCACCTGTTTCTGCGTCATATCGGAGCAGCTCCCGCATATCATGAGGCGGCCCCGCCGTGAAACGCTGTTCTCCTTCCTTGTTTTTTCTGCCTCCGCAAAGTGTGCCAGCAATTCTGATCCCCCCGTCCAGACGGGAATCTCCCGGAAGAAGGACACGATCTGTCTCCCGTCCACATCGTCCACGAAGTCCGGGAGCAGATAGAAATGCTCATGGGCTGATTTCAGTGACTCGATTTTCCGGCGCAGGACATCCTCCTCGGCAAATTCTTCGCGGCGTACCACAAATACCGGCCAGGACGACTGGGGCTTCATGAGTTCTGCGATCTTACTGCTCCACATCGGATTCAGCGGGTGGTTCTTCATGTGGCTCTCTGCCAGCGGTACACCGTTCACATAGAGGATGCCATCCTCTACGATCCTTCCGTTGGCCGGGAGGGAAGGGCAGAGAATCGTATACGACTGACCGGTCTCCGACAGTATCGCATCACAGATGGGACCGATATTTCCCTCCCTGGTGCTGTCAAAGGTCGAGCAGTATTTGACATAGAGCTTCCGGGCGTTCCTTTGCCTGAGCCACCGGATGGCCTGAAGTGACTCCGCTGCCGCTTTCGATCTCTCCTCGGAGCGGCTCTTCAGCGCGATCACCACTGCGTCGAATCCCTGTATATCCACATCGCCCTCCACCGGGCCGATGAGCAGCAGGGTCCGCATGCCGTGATCCGCTAGAAATGAGGCGGCATCTCCCGCTCCGGTAAAATCGTCTGCGATACATCCGAGCCGCAGTCCTCCCGCGCAGGATTCTGCCTCTGCTCTGCCATTCTGCCTGTCAATCCTGTTCTCTGCCATTTCCGGTTCCTCCATTCGTAAGAAGTCTTCCACCTATCCTGTCGTATTCACCGTGTATACACGCTGTATATCTTATTAATACACAGTCTTCGGGAGTTGTCAACCCTCTTCTTGCTTTTTTCATTCCACGATGTATAATCTCATTATAATATATGTATACACGGGAGTTTTTACACATGGCCTCTTCAAAAAACCTGAAAACAGCCGCTTATCAATTTCTCAAGAAGAAAATACTTTCGAATGAACTTCCGCCAAACACGTACCTGGAGGAAAAGATGCTCTGTGAAATGGCCGGCATGAGCCGCACCCCAATCCGGGAAGCAATCAACCGGCTTGTACAAGAAGGGCTCGTCTCGGTTATCCCCAACAAAGGAGCCTTTGTCACGTCGCTGGACATTCAGAGAGTCAAAGAACTATTTGACGCCAGGGTCGAACTGGAACCTGTTGTCTTCAGAAAAGGATTTGACCGGATCGATCCCGCCGTGCTGAATGACTTCCGGGCGAAATTCGAATCCGGTCTTGCCGAAAAAAACTATCCGTTCCTCCACGATGAGGACTATGCTTTTCACAATTATCTGAATTCCCTGTGCCGGAACGAATTCCTGATCCGCACGATGAACAATCTCCAGGATCTGTTTCAGATGGTCCGTACACAGGATTTCTACTCCAGAGAGAGAACCGAGAACGGTGCGAGGGAGCACATCGAGCTGATCGGCCTGTGCCTGGACGGAAAGCAGGAGAGCGCCGCCGATCTTCTGGTCACGCACATCCGGAATACGGAGAAATACTATTTCCAGAACCTGGCACAATAATTGCTTTACGATTATCTGTAATGATAACCGAACCGCATCAATACCCTGCCGGGGAAAGGAACCGCATGAAATTCGATTATTTCCAGACGCAGACACAGACACAGACGCAGACCATATCACAGAACCAGATCGAATCCCTTCGCATGCTGGCTCTCACCACGCCCGAACTGCGCGAATTCCTGAAGCAGGAATACATGGAGAATCCCATGCTGGAACTGTCAGAGCATTCCTCCTCAGCCGGCATTTCCCCGGAGCCCGTCACCTATCGCCACAGCCTGGCGGAGTATACAGACCCTCAGATCGCGCCGGACATCCCCTCTCCGGAGACCTACGGTATCCGGGAAGTCATACTGGAACAGCTTCCTCCGGATCTTCCGGATCCGGACCGGAGAGTAGTGGAATACCTGCTCGATGAGCTGGACGAAAAGGGATTCTGCCGCGTTGACGCCGCTGCCATGTCCCAGGAACTGAACCGGATCTACGGGCACTCTCATGCTCACAGTGCAAGAAACATTCTGCGAATTCTGGAAATACTGAAGGAATGCGAACCTGTCGGCATCTTCTCAGCGGATCTCCGGGAATGCCTGCTCCGGCAGCTCTCTCGCTCCGGGCGTGAGAACACCACCGTATTCCGCATCGTCTCTTCTTATTATAAAGAACTGATGGAGGGAAAGATCAGCACACTTTCCCGGACTCTGAAGATCAGCACTCTGGAGATCCGGAAATGCATCGAGGAAATCGCCGCGCTGAATCCGGTTCCTCTGCGGGGATTCTCCGACGGGCAGGCAGAATACCACGAGCCGGACGTCATCCTGACCCGGCAGAAGGACGGAAGCTGGTCCGCGTTCATCAACGACGACTGGACTGAGAACTACAGTGTCTGTGATTATTATGTCCGCATCATGCAGACCACAGAGGACCCGGATCTCCTTGCGTATTTCGAGAAAAAACTGGTCCGGGCGAAGCAGATCCTCCTCAATATCAGGCAGCGCCGGCAGACCATTCTCTCCGTCACCATCCGGCTGGCCGAGATCCAGAACGACTTCCTGTGCAGAACCGGCCCGCTGCAGGCGCTCACCATGAGTCGTCTTGCGGAAGAACTGAACATCCATCCCTCCACCGTGAGCCGGGCCCTCAAGGACAAATGGATCCAGTACCCCGGCGGTATGATCGCGGCGAAGAAACTCTTCTCTACCGCGCTGGAATCCTCCGGTTCCTCCGGGGCTGTTTCCAGCTCCGATGTAAAAAGCCGCATCGCCGCAATAATCGATGGCGAGGATCGTTCCCGGCCCCTCAGTGATGCAGCCATCGCTGCCCTCCTGACGGAAGAAGGCATCCGGATCTCACGCCGCGGCGTAGCCAAATACCGCACGGAACTCGGCATCCGCGGCAGCTTCGAACGGAAAGACTGATGTCATTACTGAATACTGTACTTCCTCATCTTTCTCCAGAGGGTGCTGCGGACCATGCCCAATTCCCGTGCGGCTTCTTTCTTCCGGTTTCCGCAGCGTCGGAGTGCCTCCCGGATCTTCTCTGCTTCCTCCGCCCCGAAGGCAGCGGTTCCACCCACATTTTCCGCATCCTTCTCTCCCCTGAAACCGTCCTGCTCCAGATCTTCGGGGTACATAGCCCTCCTCATGGCGGCTTCATTGACCGTCTCACCGGTCCGCAGAGCACAGATCCTTTCGACCAGGTTCTTCAGTTCTCTGACATTCCCGTAGAAAGGATTCCGCGACAGGCATTCCGCCGCCGCCCTGGTAATCTCCGGCACTGCTGTACCTTGTGCCAAACACTCTTCTCTCAGCAGATGCGCGAATATCACCTCAATGTCATGCCCCCTCCGGCGAAGCGGGGGAACGAAGAGCCGCAGCACATCCAGTCGGTACATGAGATCCTGACGGAACTCTCCCCGGTCGCACATTTTTTGTATGCTCTTATTGGTCGCGGAGATGATTCGTACATCCACGTCGATGATCTTATTGTCGCCGATCCGCCGTACCTGTTTCTCCTGTAGTACACGCAGAAGCTTAGTCTGGGTCGCCATGGGGATCTCTTCCAGTTCATCGAGGAACAGCGTCCCCCCGTGAGCCTGCTCAAAGAGCCCCATCTTTCCGCCCCGGCTCGCTCCGGTAAATGCCCCCTCCGAATACCCGAACAGCTCACTTTCCAGGAGATTCTCCGGCAGAGCAGCACAGTTGATTACCACAAAGGGGCCCTTTTTCCTCCGGGAGTGCCGATGAATGCTCTGGGCGAACAACTCTTTTCCGGTGCCGGTCTCTCCAACGATAATGACATTCGAGTCAGAATAAGCATACCTCCTTGCCGTGTCAATCAGCGCATCGATCTCCGCGCTCTCGTGGACAATATCCGAAAAATCATATTTTGCGTTCCACCCCCTCTCACTCAGTTTGCGCCGGATCTGACCTTCCAGATTCTGAATCTGCGTAATATCAGAGATCGTAAATACTACGCCGCGGATTTCCCGGTCCAGGAACACCGGCTGGCAGAACACCGACGCTTTGATCTTTGTCCCGGGGATCGTAACAAGCTGTATCACCTCCCGCCGCTGGGAATGCATCACGGATTCCCATTTTTCATTTAAATAGGGCAGTTCCTCTTTCACATGCCGGTCGATCAGACTCCTGCCTCCGTTCATCTCCCCCGCCAGCCGGTTGCGCAGACGGATCACTCCGTCCCGGTCAACGAACACCACGCCCTCTGTGGAAGAATATAATATCGTCTTATACAGTTGAGCCAACATCCGCTCCATGCGGACGCGCCGAACCGTATGAACCGCTTCGTCGATCGCCTGCTCCACCGCGGATTCCCCGGTCCGTATCACCACCGAAAGCATCCCCCGGGATCTCCCCAGAAGGCAGGCGCTGTAACCGCCGATCAGAGCATCGCACCCGTTCCTTTTCGCCTCAGCGATGATCTGCGAGAGATTATCGTGCCGGATGGCACTGTGAACTTCCACTTTCACCCCAAATATTTCTGCAAGATCTTTTACCTCAAAGAAATTCTGTGTGTTTCCGATCACGGCGATCTTCTTCGGTTTTCCCTGTTCTACGCACTCCCTCATGGCACGGACGATATCGAATCCGGAGATCGTGAGCGGAATCACCGGAACCTGCGGATTCAGATCCGACATCTTTCGCGCGGTGTATCCTCTCGCTATGACTGCGTCATATTGCTTTTCCACAGAAACCGGCGCCTCTTCTACAGTGAGCACACGGACGGTGACATCCAGTTCATCCCTCTCGGCATGATGTGACAGCACCAGTGACACCTTTTCTTCCAGTTCCGGATACGGTACAATCAATAAAATACGGATCATCGCGTTCCCCTCTCATGCCGCTGCCAACGACAGTTTTTGACACTCTCATACTATCCCAAGGCAGCCTGTTTGTCAACAGTGTTGCGTCGCAGCGCATCACATCTCTGCACCGTTTGTGCAACACCCCGCAACATTTGATGCAATTATTAGTGGAAAAAATTTTTTCAGACGCCCATACAGACTTGGCACAGCCTTTGCTGTATACATTGGCAACAAAAAAATCCAAATGAAGGAGGAAACCAAATGTCAACAGCTTATGTGCTCACCGTATTTGTCATTGCGATCGTTCTGATGATCGTTCTGATCTCCCGTTTCCATATCAACGCGGCTATGGGTATCCTGGCCGCAGCCCTGGTTCTTGCCATCGCGCTTCACACGCCCTGGGAGGAAATCGAAGGAACCATCAACAGCGGTTTCTCCGGAACCATCAAATCAGTCGCTATAGTAATCTTCCTTGGATGTACGATGGGTACCGTTCTTGAGAAGACCGGCGCCGCTGTCACCATCACCAAGTGGGCGATCAATCTGGTCGGTGACAAGAACGTCATCTGGGCCATCGCTCTGGCTTCTGCCATCCTCGGCATTCCGATCTTTGCTGACACCGTCGTGATTCTGCTGATCCCGATCGTTTCCCTGCTGGCGGTCCGCACCAACAAGTCCATGATGAGCTTCGGTGCTGCCCTCTATCTGGGTGCCCTGGTCACTGCATCCCTGGTTCCCCCGACCCCCGGCCCGGTTTCTGCTGCTGCCCTCTTGCACGTACCGCTGGGACAGGCCATCCTGTGGGGTCTGCTGGTCGCGATCCCTTCCGTTATTGTTGCCACCCTTTACTGCATGACATTGAAGACACCCGTAGCTCCCAAGCAGGAGTTTCTGGACGCCGCTAAGGAATCTGAGGGAAAAGACCTTCCTTCTCTGACGAAGTCCATGATGCCGATCATCGTTCCGTTGATCCTGATCCTTCTGAATACTGCTGTCTCCGTGATGATGCCCGAAACCGGAATTGCCAACTTCATGGCGTTTATCGGCAGCCCTCTGGCCGCCCTCTTCACCGGATGTCTTCTGTCCCTGACTCTTACCGGCAGCAAATGGAAAACTCCGGAAGTCCTCAACAAATGGGTTGATGAAGGTATCGTTGCCGCTGCCATGCCGATCGTTGTCACCGGTATGGGCGGAGCCCTGGCCACCTTCGTGAAAAATGCCGGCGTAGCCGATCAGATCGCGGAAATCGTCATGAACTCCAGCTTCCCGCCCATCCTGATCCCCATCATCATCGCCGCCCTGATCCATGTCATCACCGGTTCCAACGCGCTGGGCGTCATGACAGCCGCCGCGCTCGTTGAGCCGATGCTGAGCACTCTCGGAATCTCCCCCGTAGCCGCATTTCTTGCCTGCGGAACCGGCGCCCTGATGTTTAAGCACGCGAACTCTTCCGGATTCTGGGTAACCGTCTCCATGTCCAACATGAACGTGAACCAGGGTATCCGCGCTGTCGGCGGAGCTTCCACGGTAGCCGGATTCACCGGAGCTGTGATCACCTGCATTCTCTATGCCCTGCACATCATCTGATGTCCGCAGCATTTTCACATCAATAGACGGAGGTAAATATGGAAAAATTTGTTACTCGCGCCGCCAGGCTGAATAAAGCTTACGATATCGAACTGATTGAAAGAACACTTGAGTGCGAAGAAGATGATATTATCGTCAAGAACCGCCTGATGGGAATCTGCGGATCTGACAAGAGTTTCTATCGCGGATTCATGCCCCCGCAGACCGCTGAATTTCGCCAGAAGCCGGAATTTCCCTTCCTGCTCGGCCATGAAGCCGGCGGCACTGTCGTCGCAGTGGGAAGCCGCGTTTCGGATTACAAGGTCGGAGATGAGGTCGTCTCCTTTGGCTGGAATAACTGCTATGCCGATTATTTCAAAGCAAAGGCCTTCCAGCTGCAGCCGGTACCGGTTGGTCTGGACCTGGATATCGCCGGTCTCGGCGAGCCTACTGCCTGCGCCATGTTCTCTGGTCTGAACAGCGGCGTACAGCTCGGTGACACCGTCGTCGTCATGGGCGGCGGCTACGCCGGACAGATCGTAGCTCAGTGCGCGAAGCTCAAAGGCGCCTATCAGGTCATCGTCGTCGATGTTCTGGAAGGAAAACTCGATCTGGCGAAGTCTCTCGGTGCGGATATCGTGATCAACTCCCGAGAGGAGGATCCGGTGGCCCGCGTCAAGTCTCTGACCGGCGGTGTCGGCGCGGACGTCGTCGTGGAGTGTGCCGGCAGCGCGGAATCCTTCAACGCCGCTTCCGCTATGATCAAGCACAACGGAAAGTTCGTCTTCTACAGCTGGGTCACGACTCCGATTACTCTGAACATCAGCCGCTGGCATGACGATGGCCTGGAGTTCATCAACACCTGTCTTGTGCACCACACCTGGCAGCAGCGCTATGTGTGGTTCCCGGAGTGCATGCGCCCGATCATCCAGGGCTCTGTGAAGATCAAACCCCTGATCAACAAAGAATTTGCCCTTGCTGATCTGAAGGAAGGCTTCGACTTCGCAGACAAGGATGACGCGGCTGTGAAGATCATCTTCCGCCCGTAACCCGCACCCCGACCGACCTAGGGCTGATCCGAAGAAGCCTCGTCGAAGCACCAACTCTCAGAAAGGATAATGGGATGCCCGTCAGCCGGGCATCCCACGGATATATTCATGGATTATTCAGTATTGATCAATAACAAGAGCGGCAAATGCTCCCGCGTAGGCATCATCGGAGCTACCAAGGGCTACGGCTACACCCTTCTTGCCCAGATCCCCACGGTGAAACACATGTCACTCCGCTGCATCTGCTCCCGTCATCCCGAGGAATGCCTCGAGGTACTGCAGGAGACCGGTTTTGATGTCAGCCGCATCGCAGTCTGCACGACCGAGGACGAGATCCGGGCTGCCGGCGAAGAAGCCATCATCATCACCCCGGACTACCGCCTCGTCATGGAGACCGGCATTACCGCCATGGTCGAGTGCACCGGAAATACGGCTGTCAGTTCCGACGCTGCCATCCTGGCCCTGAAAAAAGGAATCAATGTCTACATGGTCTCCAAAGAGACCGACTCCGTCTGCGGCCCGATCCTGAATCAGATTGCGGAAGAAAACGGTGCGGTATACACCCTTGTGAACGGCGACCAGCCCCGGAACCTCCTCGACCTCATCAGCTGGGCGCAGCTTCTTGGTCTTGAGATCGTCTGCGCGGGCAAATCCTCGGAGTACGACTTCGTCTGGAACCGGGAGACCGGCGTCTTCCAGTATCGGGATGGCGTCCATGAGTCGGAGTCTCTGCCGGAAATGCTCGGCTGCTGGAACTATCAAGGACCTGAGACCCTGGATCAGCGAAACGCACTCCTGGGGAAATACCGGGAAGTCATCTCCGCTGACCTCTGTGAGATGAACCTTGTCTCAAATGTCTCCGGTCTGGAACCCGCCACTGCCTTTATGAACTACCCGATCGCCAAGATCACCGAACTCGCCAGTATTTTCATTCCGAAAGAAGACGGCGGGATCCTTGACAGCACAGGGGTCATCGATGTGTTCTACAATCTGCGCGAAGAAGACGAAGCCAGTTTCTGCGGCGGCGAGTTC
>ODAI013706025.1_pt1 | contig 11208 bp, 8 predicted proteins | sample 1539321 | NCBI WGS metagenome assembly ODAI01 (sample SAMN02144231, study PRJEB22623) | gut metagenome | biome: sheep rumen | host: Ovis aries | place: New Zealand
CGTGGCAAGCGGATTAAGAAAAGACATGATGCGCCATATCTTTACACTGGATAAAAAGAATTTTGATAAAACAAATACCGGGGAACTTATGGCCCGTGTAAAAGACGATTGCGGTGCCGTTTGGGATTTGACCGGATTTGTGGGAATGCTTTTTACGGAGGCAGTCGGTTACTTTACCGGCGTTGTTATTTGCATGGTGAAGTTAAACTGGAAGCTGAGTCTGGTTCCGCTTGTATTTATGCCGCCTCTTGCTTTTGTGGCACTTCGCCTGGAGAAAAAGCTGGGGAAAGACTATGACGATATCAGCGATAAAAACGCGGCACTGACCAAAACCGTAGAGGAAAATATTTCCGGCGTACGAACCGTAAAAGCCTTTTCTGCGGAATCTTCCGAAATGAAAAAGTTTGATGAAAAAAACAAAGCTTACGGAGATGCAAATAAAAAGTTTGCATCCGACTTGGCAGATAGCGATCCGCTTTTGGCACTTATTCCAAAAATCATGCAGGTATGCGTGGTTGCCATCGGCGGTTATGCGGTAATCCAGGGAAAACTGACCTACGGAACCTTGGTTGCCTTTGTATCCTACTCCATCAACATTGTTTGGCCAATCGAAAACCTTGGCTGGATGCTTTCTTTACTGTCCCAGGGAGTGGCAGGATACAAAAAGATTAAGACCGTGCTTAACGTGGAGCCGGAGATTACAGACAGTGCTGGCTTAGATACGGATGCATCAAAGAAAGACGCAAAATCTGCCCACACCGGCGAGCTTTCCTTTGAAAATGTCTGCTTTGATATCGACGGCAAGCGCATCTTAGAGGACGTGAGCTTTACTCTGAAAAAAGGTAAGACCCTTGGAATCATGGGGGCCACCGGCGCAGGAAAAAGTTCCGTTGTTAATTTGATTGAACGATTCTACGACACAACAGAAGGCAAAGTCTTAATCGAAGGAAATGATATTAAGACTATGGCACTTTCCGATGTGCGTGCCTTTTCTTCCGTGGTAACCCAGGATGTATTTTTGTTCTCTGATACCATTTCGCAAAATGTCCGTCTTGGCTATAAATCAACCATGGATGAGCGTACGGTAAGGGATGCCATTGAAAAGGCGCATGCTGCGGAGTTTGTTGAAAATCTTACGGATTCCTATGAGGCGGTAATCGGTGAGCGGGGCATCGGCTTATCCGGTGGACAAAAACAGCGTCTTTCCATTGCGCGAGCACTGGCAAAAAAGGCCAACCTTTTGATTTTGGATGATTCCACATCCGCTCTTGATATGGAGACAGAGCATGCGATTCAGAAGGAACTGGCGGCAAAGAAGGATACGTCAAAGATTATCATTGGACACCGGATTTCTTCGGTAAAAGATGCAGATGAAATCATTGTTTTGGAAAACGGCAAGGTAAAGGAACGCGGTACGCATGAACAGCTTCTTTTAAAGAAGGGGCTCTACTACAAAACCTATGAGGCGCAGTACGGCGATTATCATAATGCCTTAGCCTTAGATGCTTAAAGGGAGGTGAAGGACATGGCGATTAACACCACCAAAGAAGATGAAGAATTAAAAGAGTCCCTAAAACTTGATGTTTTAAAGCGACTACTTAAAAACCTTTTGGAATACAAAGGGAAAATTGTAATTGTAACAGTTTTAATTTTAATTACGGTTTTTGTTTCCACTGTATATCCGTTATTTATTGAAAAGATTATCGATGATGAGATTTACAAAGGAAACGTAAAAGGCCTTCTTACCATGGCAGGGGTTATGGTGGCCCTTGCGGTGGTAAGTTACGGTGCAACCAGAATTTGGCGTCATATGATGGCGGAGATTTCCAATGATTTGATTCTAAATATCCGTCGCAAACTTTACGTACATATTCAGGAACTCGGCGTGGACTTTTTTGATCAGCGTCCGGCAGGAAAGATTTTGGCCCGCGTGACCGGAGATGTAAATGCCTTAAAGGAAGTGCTTTCCAGCACGGTAACCAATTTGATTCCTGAGATTGTAACTTTAGTAGTCATCGTTACTGTTATGATTATTAAAAGCCCTATTCTTTCTTTATCCGCAGCGGTAGCGGTTCCGATTATTTTGGTCGGACTTTATCTGTGCCAGATTATCGCCCATAAGCGCTGGCAGATTTGGAAAAAGAAAGAGTCCAATATGACGGCTTTTATCCACGAAGGAATCGAAGGCGTTTCCACGATTCAAAGTTTTAACGCCGAAGAGGAATCCAATCAAGAATTTGAAGGCATTATCGGAGAACTTGTAAATGCCTTCCGTTCTGCGGTTTCCATTAACGACTTGTACAGCCCAACCATTGAGATTTCCTTTGGACTTGGAACTGCCACCCTTTATTATCTTGCGGTTACCAAGCTTCATGTAACGGCGGAATCGGTTGGTACATTATCGGCATTTGTTTTGTATTTAAGCATGTTTTTTAACCCGATTCGAAATCTGGCAAATTATTACAATAAGCTGATTACCAACCTGGCATCTGCGGAACGCGTGTATGAGATTATGGATATGGATCCTCTTGTAAAGGATAAGGAGTCGGTTCCTGACATTCCGGAAATCAAAGGAAATGTGGAGTTTTCTCATGTGACCTTTGCTTACCCGGATGAACCGGATGTGGATATTTTGCATGATGTAAGCTTTACTGCAGACCAAGGAGAAACCATTGCTTTGGTTGGTCCTACGGGAGCCGGAAAGACCACTATCGTAAGCCTAATCAGCCGCTTCTATAATACAAAAGAAGGAAGTGTTTTAGTGGATGGCTATGATATTTCTGATGTTTCCATTCAGTCTCTTCGTAGTCAACTTGGCATCATGACTCAGGATAACTATTTGTTCTCCGGAACCATTCGCGACAACATCAAATACGGTCGTCCGGATGCCACGGAAGAAGAAATGCTTGCTGCCGCAAAGGCGGTACATGCTGACGACTTCACTTCTCAGATGGAGGATGGCTACGACACAAAGATTACAGAGCGCGGCGGCGGATTATCCAACGGTCAAAGACAGCTTATCGCCTTTGCAAGAACCTTGCTTACAAATCCAAAGATTTTGATTTTGGATGAGGCAACCTCTTCCATTGATACCAGAACCGAGATTTTGGTGCAGCAGGGTATTGAGGAGTTGCTAAAAAAGAGAACTTCCTTTGTGGTTGCTCACCGACTTTCTACCATTAAAAATGCAGATAAGATTTTTGTTATCGATGACGGTGGAATTTTAGAGTGGGGAAACCATGAAACCTTAATGGAAAAGAAGGGTGCATATTACGATTTGTACTCTGCGCAATTTGCGTAAAAAACAAACAGAAAGTATATTGTTATTTCCAAGGAAATTTAATATAATGTGACGAGGGCAAAGCGACAGGTAAAAATATCGCTTGCCTTCTCGGGGTGTGGCTCAGGTGGTAGAGCACTAGACTGGGGGTCTAGGGGCCGCAGGTTCAAGTCCTGTCACTCCGATTCGGTTCGAATAGAACCGGTACAAAATACAGAGTAGATTCTAAAGCGTTAAGTGCCGAGTATACAGGGAGTTGATACTTGGACGAAAAGAAATGTCTTGCGGTTTTAGAGTCGCATCCCGCTGTTACATAATGAGATGATAAGACCTCTTTATGTATATGTAGGATATGCAAAGGAGGTTTTTTATTATGAACAAACTAAAAAATGTTTACGTGTTAACCGTGTGTGCTCTTTTGGTAGCCATCGCAACGGTACTGGGGTTCTTTAAACTCGTAGTGGTGCCGGAACTCATTGAGATTCGATTTGCGTTTATGCCAATCGGTATGAGTGGCATACTCTTTGGTCCTCTTGTGGGAGGTATTGTGGGAGCGTTGGCTGATGTGCTTGGATATCTTGTAAAGCCTACCGGTCCGTTCTTCCCGGGCTTTACCATTGCCACTGCAATTTCCGGCGTGATTTACGGTGTGTTTTTATATAGGAAGAAAGTCACCATTCCCCGCGTAATGCTTGCACAGGCAGTGGAATCGGTTGTGGTTTCCCTTTTGTTAAACTCATTAAATCTTTCTATATTATATGGAAACGGATTTCTTGCAGTACTTACCCCGAAGATTGTAAAAGCAATTGCGTTGTATCCGTTTAAGACGGCGCTTTTGTATCTGGTATTGGTTGCTGTTCCAAGAATCGTTCCGCAGCAGATGAAAGAGGCATTTGCCAGACAATAAAAGATTGACATTTGATTAAGAAGCGAGTATCATCAAGATAAATTGTGCGCAATTTATTTATTGGTGATACTCTTTTTTTAAGGAGGTAGAAGGCATGTATGACGTTATTATTATAGGAAACGGTCCTGCAGGATTGTCAGCAGGAATTTATGCAAAAAGAGCAGGATTATCTGCCCTTATGGTTTCGGACTCACCTTTGGCAGGTGGTCAGATTACCTCTACCTATGAAGTGGACAATTATCCGGGACTTCCGAAAGTATCCGGATTTGATTTGGGCGACAAGATGAAAGAGCATGCGGATAATTTTGGCATGGAATATGAAACCGGTCGCGTAAAAGAAATCATTGATAACGGAAGTATCAAAGTATTAAAGACTGATAATGAAAAAGAATTTGAAGCAAAAACCGTTATTATCGCAACAGGAGCTTCCCATCGAAAACTCATGGTTCCGGGAGAAGAAGAACTCACCGGAATGGGCGTATCCTATTGCGCAACCTGCGACGGTGCTTTCTTTAGAAATAAAACTGTTGCAGTTGTCGGCGGCGGAGATGTTGCATTGGAGGATGCAATCTTCTTATCACGCTTTGCATCCAAAGTTTACCTGATTCATCGCCGGGATGAATTCCGTGGTGCAAAAGTATTGCAGGATCAAGTCTTTTCCAATGAAAAGATTGCGTGTGTATACGATACTGTTGTGGATGAAATTGTTGGAACGGATAAGGTGGAGAAAATACTTGTTTCCAACAAAAAGACGGGGACCAAAAGCGAAATCGCTTTGGATGGTGTCTTTATTGCGGTAGGAATTATACCAAACCTTTCCAATATAGAAGGACTTCCTTCTCGTGACGAAGGTGGATATATCATCGCGGACGAAACCTGCGAAACCTCTATCCCCGGTATCTATGCTGCCGGTGACGTACGAACCAAGCAGCTTCGCCAGGTAATTACCGCCGCTGCCGACGGTGCCAACGCCATTACGTCCATTGAAAGATATCTTAATTCGGGTGTTATATAACATTTTATATGACTACTCATATAAATTGTTATTTTTTGTAATAAAAAAATATGGAAAAATAAGGCAGAAAACTAGATGTTGACATAAAAGTTTCGACTTGTTATAATAACGAAGTAACAAGTTGTAACAAAATCGTAACAATTCTTGAGTAGGAGATAGAGAGTTGTTATTTAAGGAGTATTAACATGAATAAAAACAGAAAGCTCAGAGTGATTTCATACACATTGGCAGCCGGTGCGTTAATTACAGCAACCGGACTTACCTCAAGTGCAGCATCATTAGCCGGAGCTACTGCTACATTATCTACAGATATTACATCTCAGAATGAATTGGAGACAGATTCATATTCTACATTGGCCGGTATCAATATGATTATGACAGATTCAATTGATGCGGCTGCCGCATCTTCTGTTGCGGAAAGTGAAACAGAAGCAGTTGCAACCAACGGTCCTGCTGATTATACAGGAATCGCGATTGCACAGGTAAATGATTACGTGAATGTTCGTTCCACTGCTTCCGAAGATGGTGAAGTAGTCGGAAAATTATATAACAACAGTGCCGCTCAGGTTCTTGCAACCGAAGGTGAGTGGTATCAGATTACATCCGGAAATTGTACCGGATATGTAAAGTCTGAATTTGTTGTAGTTGATAATCCGGAATTGGCAGCTTCTGTATCACGAAGAGTTGCTACCGTTAATACCGAGACATTATATGTTCGTTCAGAGCCGTCTACAGAATCTTCCATTATTTCAATGGTTCCGATGACAGATGACTTGACTGTTGTAGATGAGTCTACATTGGCAGATGGATGGGTTAAGGTTTCTGCTGAAGGCGGAGACGGATATGTGTCTACCGATTATGTTGCTTTAAGTACTGAATTTACTTATGCTGAATCAAAAGAGGAAGAAGAAGCCAGACTTGCAAAAGAAAAGGCAGAAAGAGAAAAGGCAGCTGCAGCAGCTGCAGCGAAGAAGAAAACTTCTTCAAGTTCTTCTTCAAGTACACAGACCTATGATGCACCGGGAAGTGCAGCAGGTTCAAGCGTAGCATCTTACGCATGCCAGTTCGTTGGCAATCCGTATGTATATGGTGGATCTTCACTTACAAACGGAACAGACTGTTCCGGATTTGTAATGAGTGTTTACTCAGCATTCGGTGTAGGACTTCCTCATTCTTCAAGTGCTGACAGAGGCGTTGGTTACGGAGTAAGTACTGATGCAATGGCACCGGGAGATATTGTATGCTATTCAGGTCACGTTGGTATTTATATCGGAAACGGAACTATCGTTCATGCTTCCAACCCACGTACCGGTATTACATACTCTAACGTTAATTACAGACAGATTTTAGCAGTAAGACGTATTTTCTAATTGAGAGACTTTGAGAGACAAGCGAAAGCTTGTCTCTTTTTTTTGTAATAGAAAAGAGTAAAAGTTTTTGAAAATGTAACAAATACACGATTGTGGATAAAAAATAAACGCTGAAACCGTTTTCTTCAAATTGCACAAAAAAAATAAGAGATGGAAGAAACTGAATTTTAGAAAATAGTTTTTCCACAAAAGATTTCCACAATTTATGTCCAAAATGTGACGTAAAATAGAGTTATAAACGACTTTTCCACATTATCCACAGAAAACGGGGAAATTAAATACGAACAGTTGTTTTGTAACGTTTTGATAAAATTGCTCAGATTTGAAAGAAGTCTTTGACAAAAAAATTGAAATTCAACAAAAAAGAAAGTTAGGCAATAGTTGTAATACTTCTGTTAACAGTTTTAAATGTCTGACAATTTGAAACAATATGCACATATCGTGTGGAATGTAATCCTACAAAAGGAAAAATTGCATAAAAAAACGCGAGATAATACTTTCAATTTTAAGCATTTTATATTACACTTATGAAAGAAGTTGGTTATTTTACAATAAACTTTGGGAATGTAATTGTGTAAAATGTATAAAAGGGAAACAGGAGGGATGGATTTATGATTTCTAATCAGATCCTTCAAAAGACATTGGATGGATTGCACCAGATTTCCAAAATGGATTTTGCAATCTTCGATGAGAACGGAAACATGCTGGTAACCACCTTTGCGGAAGCAAAGAAGTTTGGCGAGATTGCTGACGAGTTTGCAAAAGGAGACAAGGATAGCGATACCGAAGAAGGCGGCTACTTCTACAAGGTCTTTGAAGAAGGCGTTGTGGAATATGTGGTTATGGTAAACGGTAATTCGAAAGAACATGATACCATGGGGCGCATTGCTTGCTTCCAGCTGAATGAATTGGCGGTTGCGTATCGTGAGAGATTCGACAAGGACAACTTCGTAAAGAATCTTCTTTTGGACAATTTACTTTTGGTTGATATTTATAACCGTGCCAAAAAGCTTCATGTGGAAGTGGAAGCAAGACGTGTGGTTATGGTGGTTGAAATTGAAGGTGAACAGACCGGAGATGAGATGGAACGAGTTCGTTCTGTTTTTGGTCAGAAGAACGGAGATTTTGTTACAGCCGTCGATGAAAAGAATATTATCGTAATCAAAGAAATCGGTCCGGACGGAACCTATGACAACGTGGAGAAATCTGCCAAAGTAATTATTTCCACGTTATCCGATCGCAAGGGCATTAAGGTTCGTGTGGCATACGGAACCGTTATCGGAGAAATCAAAGATGTTTCCCGCTCATATAAAGAGGCAATTATGGCACTGGATGTCGGAAAGATTTTCTTTACCGATCGGGACATTATTGCGTATTCCGTACTTGGAATCGGACGTTTGATTTATCAGCTTCCAATTCCGCTTTGTAAAATGTTTATTAAAGAGATTTTTGGTAACAAGACACCGGATCAGTTTGATGAGGATACCCTTGTTACTATCAATAAATTCTTTGAAAACAGTTTGAACGTATCCGAGACTTCAAGACAGCTTTATATTCACAGAAATACGCTGGTGTATCGTTTGGATAAGTTGCAGAAGAGTACCGGATTGGATCTTCGCGTGTTTGAAGATGCCATTACCTTTAAGATTGCTCTTATGGTAGTGGAATACATGCAATATATGGATGAACAGAATTTTTAACGGAAAGAGATTCTTATGATTAAGTTAGAACATGTTAGCAAAACGTATGAAAAAGGTGTTCAGGCGATTACCGATGTAAACCTTCATATCGCTCCGGGTGAATTTGTTTTCATCGTAGGAAAGAGTGGTTCCGGTAAATCTACGCTTATTAAACTTTTGCAAAAAGAGTTGGCACCTACCCACGGAAAGATTTTTATCAACAAAAAGGATATTGGAAATATCTCCCGTAAACATATTCCTGCATATCGCAGAAATATCGGAGTTGTGTTCCAGAACTTCCGCCTGTTGCAGGATCGAACCGTATATGAAAACGTTGCGTTTGCAATGCGCGTAGTGGAAGCTCCGAAGCGAGATATCAAGAAAAAGGTTCCACAGATGCTTTCACTGGTTGGCCTGGCTGCAAAGTATCGTTCTTATCCGAGAGAGTTGTCCGGTGGTGAACAGCAGCGTGTAGCCATTGCAAGAGCGCTTGTAAATGAGCCTCGTATTCTTTTGGCGGATGAGCCCACAGGAAACTTGGATGAAGCAAACGCATGGGAAATTATGCGACTTTTGGATGAAATCAATAAACGAGGAACTACTGTGGTTGTAGTTACCCATAACATGGATATCGTTAAAGCGATGAATAAGCGAGTGATTACCATCAAAAAGGGTGTCATCGTAAGCGATGAGGAGGACACCGACGATGAAATTTAGAACATTAGCCTATAGTTTTCGACAGGGCCTGATTAACATCTGGCGTAATAAAATGTTTTCGCTTGCGTCTATTGCAACCATGACGGCGTGTATCTTTTTGTTCGGTACCTTTTATGCATTGGGTATGAACTTTGGGTCCATGGTAAAGGAAGCGGAAGAAGGTGTCGGCGTTACCGTATTCTTTGTGGAAGGTATTACGGACGAACAAATTCAAACCATCGGTCAGGAGATTGCGTCCAGACCGGAAGTTTCCCGATATGAGTTTGTCTCTGCGGAGCAGGCGTGGGAAACATTTAAAGAGGACTACTTTGACGGCAACGAAGAAGCCGCTGCCGGATTTGAAGATGACAACCCGATGGCAAATTCTGCCAACTACCAGATTTACTTGAACGATGTTTCCCAGCAGGAGAGTTTGGTTGAATTCTTAAAAGGTGTGGAAGGTATTCGTGAAATTAAGCAGTCTGAAATGGCAGCCGAGTTTTTAACAAACTTTAACAAGTTGTTATCCGTTATCTTTATTGCCATTATTGTGATATTGATTGCGGTAGCTGTTTTCTTAATCAGCAATACCGTTACAGTCGGTATCTCAGTCCGCAAGGAAGAGATTGCAATTATGAAATTAATCGGTGCGAAGGATTCCTTCGTAAGAGCACCGTTTATTGTAGAAGGTATTACGATTGGACTGATTGGATCTGTGATTCCTTTGGCACTTTTGTATGTGCTGTATGGACGAATTGTTACTTACGTAACAGATCGATTTGCCATCTTAAATTCCATGATGCAGTTTGTACCGGTAAAGACAATCTTTGAAGTGCTTGTTCCGGTTTCGCTTGTTCTTGGTGTAGGCATCGGTTTTGTGGGATCCAGATTTACATTACGTCGTCATTTAAAGGTATAAGTTATTATGGAAAAGAAACATTCTTTTGGCAAAGGTGTGCTTACGGGCGCACTTTTTGTTACGGTTATTTTTGCGCTGGTTACAGCAGGATTTTTTAAATTCTATTATCACGATCAAAGTGATTTACTTAACGAAGAAACAGAAGAAAAGCTTACGGAAGTATATGGCGTTCTTCAATCAACCTATTACGAAGATATCGATGATTCTGACCTTTCCACCGGACTCATTAAGGGAATGGTAGAGGGCTTAAACGATCCGTATTCTGTATATTACACAGCAGAAGAGTACGCTGATTTTATGATTGACGCCACAGGAAGCTATGCCGGTATCGGCGCGGTTTTATCAAAGGACGCAACTTCCGGTGCCGTATCCATTATCAATGTCTATGAAGGCTCACCGGCAGAAGAGTCCGGTTTGAAAAAGGGCGACATCATTATTTCCGCAGACGGTCATGAAGGCGTAGAAGAAGAGCTTAACATTTTTGTTCAAAGCATTCGAGGAGAAGAAGGAACAGACGTTGCGTTAGAAATCCTTCGTGATGGAAAAACACTTGAAGTTACCTGTACCAGAAGAGCCATTCAGGTGCCATCCGTTAAATACCGGATGTTAAAGGATGCAAATGGAAATGAAGATATCGGATACATCCAGATTGCCGAGTTCTCGGAAGGAACCTACGACGAGTTTGTAAAAGCGTTAACTGACCTTCAGTCCCAGGGCATGAAGGCTGTGATTTACGATGTAAGAAGCAATCCGGGCGGAATGTTATCTTCTGTAACAAACATGCTTGATTACATCTTGCCTGAAGGTACAACTGTTTATATGCTTGATAAGCAGGACAACAAAACAGAGTATACTTCCGATGCAAAACATCACCTTGATATACCGACAGTAGTTCTTACCAACGGGGAATCTGCATCTGCATCCGAGATTTTCTCCGGAGCGGTTCGCGACTTTAAATACGGAACATTAATCGGTACCACAACCTACGGAAAAGGGGTCGTTCAAAATACGTATCCATTCAAAGACGGAAGTGCCGTAAAAGTAACCATTGCATCTTACTATACCCCGAATGGAGAGTGCATCCACAAAAAGGGAATCAAACCCGATGTTGTACTTGAATACGAGTACACCGGAGACGAAGATGCCGAATACGATTACTATGCAGACAACCAGGTTGTCGCCGGTATCGAGGAACTGTCAAAGCAAATACAGTAAATTACAACTTAATTGACTACATGGAATTTCAGCATACAATGCTTTCGCCGGATTCGCTATCGCCGTGGTCCTCACGCAAGGGTACTAAGCTCACTTTGTTCGCTAAGTGCCCGCGTTGCGGACGTCC